>Ga0182030_10016898_pt1 | contig 14146 bp, 12 predicted proteins | sample 812S3MmetaG_FD_121299 | JGI IMG/M metagenome (GOLD analysis project Ga0182030, IMG submission 121299) | Permafrost microbial communities from Stordalen Mire, Sweden - 812S3M metaG (Illumina Assembly) | ecosystem: Environmental > Terrestrial > Soil > Wetlands > Permafrost | place: Sweden...
AGAGCCGCCTGGAAAGGCGGCTGCAGGCAGGATTGCCTGCCCCACAACAAATGCAGAATCCCAGTTGTGGGAAAAGTATGCGGCATTAACCGTTAGGGAGCGATTGCGCACGTTCGAGACATTTGGTCACCTTATTGTTTCGCGGCCCCTAATTGATGTAGCGGAGGCGAACGATCGCCGCCTCGCATGCCGCTACTCTGTTCATCAAGTCGGCCGGTTTCCTGGAGTCCGTTCGCCAGAGGATGCTCCGATTGCGCATGCCGACCCAAATGTTCATACTCAGCGCGTAGAAATCCCGCGCTTCGCGCCATCGCTGGTCTTTCAAAGCCGGGGATGCCTCCCGCGCCGCCTGCCCGGCTTTGAGATCTCCCCATAGAGCGAACATGTCCGCCTGATTGCGTTTGATCCGGATATTGCCGGGGTCACGGCGGGTGGCCTCGTCAAAGATGTCTCGCGCCTTGGCAAGCAGGCCAGCGGCCTTCTCCGGGGAACCGGCCGCGAGGAACAGGCCCGCGAGATGGAACTCCAGGGTCCCAAGGTCGTCCTCGGTCTCAGGCTTGTTGGGGTCGGCGACCAGGAGGGACTGGCTGATCGCGATTCCCTTCCCGTAATTCTCGATAGCCGGGCCAGCCTGGTTCAGCTTCTGCAGCGTGTCTCCCATAGCCAGGTAGGTGATCGCCAAGGCGTGCCGGTGCCCTTTGTCGCCGGGGTCGGTGTTCGACAGTTTATCGATGGCGGCCAGACCGCGGCGATAGTGCGGAAGAGCGCCCGCTGGATTGCCCATTCTCGAAAGCAACTCCCCTATCCGCAAATCCGTGACCCACAGATCGCGCTGGAACACCGTATTGGCGGGATCGATGGTATTCAACAGCTCGCTGGTCTCCCGCGACTTTCGGGTTTCCTCGAGCGCCGTCTTGAACTCTCCGTTGTCGGTCAATCCCCGGGCGATCATGAGTTCGGTAATCATCACTTGACGGCGCGCGCCGGCGTTCGAAGCATCGGCGAGGAATTGCGCTTTGCGGTAGGCCAACGTCTTGTACTGAAGCGCCAGCGATTCGTCCACCCGCCCGGCTCTTTCCAAAATCAGACTCGTCTCCTCATAGGTGTCTGCCAACTCGAACCGGTACTTTTCATTGCCTGGATCGCTCTTGACCAACGATTCCATCCCCGCCACCGCGCGGCCCAGGTCGGCGAGCGCTCCATCGGTATCTCCCCGGTCCTTCAGAGCTTCCGCTACGAACACGTAACTGCTGCACAACTGCTCGCGATAGTGCCGATTAGCGGGTTGGGCCTCCGCCAAGCTCCGGTTGATGCCGAGAGCCTTGCGATGCGCCTCGAACGAGGCGTCCACGTCCCAAGTGAGCGTTCCGAGCCGATCGTACGCCTCGGCCAGATCGCTGTTCAGCGGAAGGTCGTCGCTAGACTCCTGAGCCAGGCCGTCGAGGTATTCCAAAGCCCGTTTCAGGATGAGCTGGCGCGTGGCCAGCGTCCCTGGGATCTTCTCGAGGCTGTCGTGAAACTCGAACAGGAAAGAGCTCGCCAGCTTCCGCACATCGTTGAAGCGCCGTTCGGCGCGAGCGCGCTGGGCACGCGCCACGTGTACTTCCCAGGCAATCCCCACCACACCCGCGAAGAGCAGGATCGCGAGCAGCCCTGCGGCAGCCACGGTCCGATTGTGGCGTCCAACGAACTTTCCGCAGCGGTAACCCAGTGTGGTGCGGTGGGCTGTAACCGGCATCCCTTTGAGGTAACGGCGAATATCCTCTGAAAACTGAGCCACCGAAGAATAGCGGCGCTGGGGCTCCTTGCGCAGGGCCATGAGCACGATGTTGTCGAGATCGCCGCGCAGGTTCCGCTGTAACTTCCTGACCTCGGCCGCAACCGGCGCATCCGCTTCGGGCCGGCCGGCAGCGGTGCTCGGCTTCTCCGGCTCCTGAGTGCAAATGGCGATCGCAATGTCCTCCGGCAGATGGCTTTTCAGGTGATACGGGCGGCGCCCCGCCAGCAGCCGGTAGAGCAGTACACCGAGCGAGTAGACGTCCGACACCGTGGTAATGGTTTCACCTTTGACCTGCTCCGGGCTGGCGGACTCCGGCGTCATGAAGCGCAGCATGGCGGCTGTGGCGTCGCGCCCGTCGGCCGACTGGTCGGCGGCCAGCAGCTTGGCGATTCCGAAGTCGAGCAACTTGGGCGTTCCGTCCGGAGTTACCAGAATGTTACTGGGCTTCAGGTCGCGATGGACCACCAGGTTTTGGTGGGCATATTCCACCGCCGAGCACACGGTGCGAAATAGCGCCAACCGTTCCGGGATGGAGAGCTGCCGATGGTCCGCGTAATCCGTGATAGGCTGCCCTTCGACGTACTCCATGACGAGATAAGGCAACCCATCGGCCGTGGTCCCCCCGTCCAACAGGTGCGCGATATTGGGATGCTCGAGGTTGGCCAGGATCTGGCGCTCGTTGCGGAAGCGCCCCACTATGAGTTCGGTATCCATGCCGCGCTTGATCAGCTTGAGGGCGACGCACTTCTGATACTCGGCATCGTCGCGGACCGCCAGATAGACTGTTCCCATGCCACCGCTGCTGATCTCTTCGAGCAGCTTGTAGGGCCCAATGGTCTGTCCGATGACTTCGGTCTCCTGCGCGCTGCGGATGGCTTCCGCCTGCGCCGCGGAGGATTCCCAGAACTCCGCCGCGCCGGCCTCTTCGTCGCATTGCAACAGCGCAGCCACTTCACCAAGCAGCTCGGGGCGGCCCTCGCATTCGTGCGCCAGGAAACCTTCGCGATGCGCGCGGTCCCGGAGCAGTGCCGCCTGGAACAACTCCGCCACTCGCTGACTGGTTATCTCACTCATGGGAAAAGATGGCTCGCGCCAGGACGCGAATCAGGCAGGACTCAAGGGCCCCATTTGCCGGCCCGCCATTGCCTTATGGAGCCATGCGCGCGCGAACCGCCAATCGCGCTCCACCGTGCGGGAGGAGACGTCCTCTTCGGCCCCCTGCAACACTTCGGCGGTCTCCTCGCTGGTGAGTCCGCCAAAGAAGCGCAGTTCCACCACGCGCGCCTGGCGAGGAAACTCGCGCGCGAATTTCTCCAGAGCCTGATCGAGGGCCACCAGGTTCAAGTCCAGCTCCGACGTCGCCCGCTCGGATTCCTCCAGTGGAACCTGGGACAGAAGGCCTCCTCTTTTTTGCGCGTTCCGCCGCCGCGCGTGATCCACCAGGATGTGGCGCATTGCCTGCGCGGCGATTCCTACAAACTGGGCGCGGTTCTTCCATTCCACCCGCTTGAGTTTCTGGAGTTGCAGGTAGGCCTCGTGGACCAGAGCGGTGGCTTGCAGGGTGTGCTCATCGCGCTCGCGGCGCAGGTACCCGGCAGCCAGCCTGTGCAGTTCCCCATAGACCAGCGGCGTGAGCTTCTGCAGCGCAGTTTCGTCTCCCTGGCTCCACTGCACCAGCCATTCGGTAACTTCAGGTGACTCTAGCAAGGATTCCTATAGGCCTGATATCAATTCCCACGCTCTGCCAGGGAATCGTCCCGGCCGCCCCCGAACAATCTTAACCTACCGTGTCCCGGGATGCCAATCGCGCCGCCTTCCATTAATGACAACTTTCCGCCGGGATCTCGATGGACTGAATAGTTGGTGGGAGTATGTCGGTCTTCGACGAGGAATGGCGCTTTACCAGATGTGGACGTGAATGTCGAAGAATTCATGCCGCAAGCCCGCCAACGGTTTCTCGATAAGAAGTACAGGAGATTACTATGTTCGGACCAATATTCATCCTGGTAGGTTTGGCCCTGTTTGCCGGCTGGTATTTCTTGCGCCGGAACGCCCAGACCACCGGCCAGTGGCCATCCACGCGCGGCCGCGTGATCGCATCCGATATCAATCGCTACCGCGACACCGATGGCGAGTATCAAGAAGATGTGCGCGTCACCTATGACTATGCGGTCGCCGGCAAAACGCTGCGCGGCAATCGCATCAGCACGAGCGGTTCCGGCTCCGGAACGGCCAAGGCGAAACTCGCCCGCTATCAGCCGGGCGCCGAAGTGGACGTCTTCTACGACCCACGAAATCCGGTAGCCGCGGTCCTGGAGCGGAAGCTCCCTGGCAATGTGCTGGTACTCCCCATCGTGGGAGTAGTGTTTCTCATCGTGGGAATCAGCAGCCTGGTAATTCGTTGAGGGAATTTTCCCGGCTGCGTGTCGGGATTGTCCGCCGAAGTTCGCTTTATTAATCAGTGAGGAGAAAGACATGAACGAAATGCCAGGTGGCCAGCTTCGCAATCGTCTCGGTACCGATTCCGCCACACCTTCCGAGCTATTCCCCGTGCTTTCCAAGCGCAAAGAGCTAATCGCGAAAGGATTATTGATCCCCGTCGGGATCGCTTTTCTGTTCGGCATAATCCTTACCGCAACCGCGCACAACCCCGAGATCTTCCGCAACGTCGTCGGGGTCGGGATCGGGTTGGGCTGCTTCTACGTGCTCTACTCGCTCGGCGGTAAGAAAAAATCGTGGTGGGTCTTCGGCCTCGCCACCATCTTCACCATGGCGCTCATGCTGAGTCCGTTGTTCCACCTTTTCTTCCTGGTGTTCTACGACATGGCCGGCACGCCGCAGGGAGATGCGGTGAACCAACTGAGTTTTGTGCGGCAGATCATCGCCCGGTTCGTCAGTACGGGGATGATGGAAGAGCTGGTCAAGATCATCCCCGTGCTGCTCATCTGGAAGTGGACCAGCCGGATGAAATCGCCGCTGCGCGAAAAGGCGGGCATTACCGAGCCACTGGACGGCATCCTCATCGGCGCCGCCTCCGCGTTGGGCTTCGTGTTCGTGGAGACCCTCCTGCAATACGCGCCCAACGCGGTGCTGGGCGTAGCCGGCAGCATCGCCAAACAGCTTCCGCAGTTGCCACCCGAGCTGTATGTGCTGGCGGGCGACGTCTTCGGTCTGCAGAGCGTGATCCTCCGGATTCTCCCGGAACTATCGGGCCACATGGCCTATAGCGGCTATTTCGGCTACTTCGTCGGACTCGCCGCCATGAAACCGAAACACATGTGGAAGCTGCTGATCACCGGGTACATCAGCGCCGCGGGCCTGCACGCTATATGGGACCTGTTCTGCGACCGGCCCGGTATCGGCGTCTATCTGCAATTGCCGATGATGATCGTGTTCTATGCATTTCTGGTAGCGGCGATCCTGAAGGCGCGCCAGATTTCGCCGCTCCGGGCACAGAACTTCGCCACAGTGGTCGTAAATTCTCCAGCTCCCATCGCGCAGGGCGCCGCGGCCGGCGCCTCGCATGCGCCGGCGCCCATTCCGGCTCCGGCTCCGGCTCCGGCGCCTGTGGCGCAGCCGGTGGCCAGGAAACCGGTGCTCGTGGACAACAACTGTATGCATCTGCGCGTCGCCCGCAAGCTGCTTCCGCTGCGGGATGGCGAACGCTTCGCCGATAGCGACATCCCCGGCTTGCGGTCCAACTCCGCCGACGGCGTCGTCGCCGCGGTCAGCCGCAATCCCAAAGATCCCAACATGATGGGCCTGCAAAACCTGTCGAGCTCCACCTGGAAAGCGGCGCTGCCGAATGGCGACTCCCGTGAAATTCCCTCCGGACGCAGCGTTCGCCTTCTGAGCGCAACCCGCATCGACTTCGGTCTGGTACAGGGCGAGGTGGCATAGGTCATGTTGAGCGACATTCCCCGCATGCAACTGGCGGCTATCTACACTCTGAACGCCAAGATCGCCGATGACGACAAGCTCTGCGAAGCTTTTCTACGCGATTATTGCGGGGAGTGCCGGCGCGAGATCGCGGCCCTATCCGCGGCCGTGCGCTGGGGAGTACCGAAAAGCCTCCGCGAAAGCTCGCAGATGCCGGCGGCAACGCTGCGCACCACCCTGGCGCGGCGCCTCGAAGAGAACCAGGGGCTCGACTCGGACAATGCATTGTGGGCGGTGGATGTCTGGGCCGCGGTGATTCGCCCGGCCAACGGCGGATGGCCGGCGGCGGCCGTGAGCCCGGCACCCGTTTCGCCGGCGGTGCGAACGCCAATTCCGGCGAACGGAGAGAACCAGGTAGTCGACTGGAGCCAGCCTCTGCCGCCCGCCGTATCGCCGCATTACTCGCCGCCGGCGGTTGCCGCCGGTGTGCTCTCGCCACCGGCCAGCGTGCCCGGCACGCCGCCGTCGCAGCCCGCCTATCCGCAGTCTCCCGTGCGTCCGGCGCCTCAGCCCATGCCGGGTATTCCGTTCGCCGCGGCGGCCGCGGCGTTTCTCGCCGGAGAAAAAGGTCCCGACCTCACTGCCGTTCAGGCCTATCTCAAAATGCAGTTGAAGATCCGCAAGCCGAAGTCCCTGATGGACGAGATCCAGGCTGCGTCGGTAGCGCCGGGAATCGCCAAAAACATGGTGAACCGGGTGCGCCGGAGTAAAGCGCTGACGGGCCTGCTCCTCGCCATCGCGATCCTGATCGTTGGGTTCGTGATGCTCGGCAACGGGACCGATGCTCAAGGCGCAGTGACGGCTCTGGGCACGGTTGGTTTCTTCGTATTCGCCGCCGGCTGCTTATATTCGCTGTGGAGCCTGATCAAGATCGTTCGCTTCTCATAAATGCATAAGGAGAAATGACGTGACCCCAGAAATGAAAATGCCCGGTGAAGGAAAGCTGTCCGCACGGCCCCTTCACTTTATCTGGATCCTGGATTGTTCCGGTTCCATGAAGGCTAACGGCAAAATCGAAGCCATGAATACCGCCATTCGCGAAGCGATTCCGGCCCTTCAGCAGGAGGCCGGTAAGAATCCCGAAGCGCAGGTGCTGGTGCGCGCCCTGCGCTTCTCACGCGGCGCGCAATGGCACATCGCCGTGCCCACTCCCGTGGAGGACGTCAAGTGGGAGGACGTCACGGCCGACGCCCACACGGACATGGGCAAGGCACTGGCCGCGGTGGCCGAAGAAATGAAGGTGCCGCCGATGAAGTCGCGCTCTCTGCCGCCCGTGCTGGTTCTGGTCTCCGACGGCCAGCCGACTGACGACTTCAGCGTCGGCCTGAAGAAACTGATGGATCAGCCGTGGGGCCGCGCCGCCGTCCGTATGGCCGTTGCCATTGGCCAGGATGCCGACCTCGGCGTTCTTCAGCGCTTCATCGGCATGGCCCCGGAGGAGCGGTCTCCGTTGCAGGCCGATAATGCCGAGGCTCTGGTGGAACAAATCCGCTGGGCTTCCACCGTCGGGCTTCGCGGTTCCTCCAAACCACTCGACGATCAACCGGAGAAGCCGCCGGAGCCGGTCAAAGTGGCCCAGGGCGCGGACGACGTCTGGTAAGGAGCTTTCATGACGGATACCATGCAAAAGACAGCTTGGGGTGTACGGGGGAGTTCCACCAGAGGCGCGTCGCACCTGCGAACGGGTCTGCCCAATCAGGATTCGATCGGCACCTGGTGGGACGAGCCGCGGAGCCGCGCGATCGTGGTGGTGTCGGATGGGCACGGCAGTGCGCGTCATTTTCGCAGCGATACCGGGTCGCGGCTGGCGGTGGAGGCAGCCATGTCCGTCCTGCGCGAAGTATCGCTGCCGCTCAGCGAGGCGGAGGCGCACGCTTTGAGCAGTCCGATCGTCCTGGCATGGCGCACTTCGGTCAAGGCACACCTGGCTGAACATCCCTTCGAGGCGGCGGACTGGCAGCACGTACCCGATGCCGAACTCGAACAGGTGCAAGCTGCATTGGCGGAAAATCCCGTAGTGGCCTACGGAGCCACTTTGCTGACCGTGCTGGCGGCCGGCGCCGACCTGCTCTTCCTGCAGTTAGGAGATGGCGACATTCTGTGCGTCGGCGACGACGGCACTGCCACGCGGCCCATGAACGAAGACAGCCGCCTGATCGCCAACCAGACCACGTCGCTGTGTCAGAACGAAGCGCCGGAAAATTTCCGCCATGCGCAGATTCACGCGGATGGCGATACTTTGCCCACGCTGATATTGCTGTCGAGCGATGGCTACTCGAATTCATTCTCCACCGATGCGGATTTCCTGCAGGTAGGCTCCGATTACCTCAACCTGCTGCGCCAGTTCGGCGCGGAGAAGGTGGAGGCGCAACTCGAACACATCCTCAGCGAAGCCTCCCGCAAGGGGTCGGGCGACGATATTACGCTGGGCATGCTGGAGCGCCTGGGAGGCGCCGTTGCGGCCGACGCACCACCTGCCGTGGAGTCGCAGAGTAAATCACAGTCCCGGCGGGAGTCCCAAACCGACGCTCAATCCCAGTCCCAACCGAAATCCCAAACCAAATCTCAACCCCCAGCGCCGATCGATGGAACAGTGCCGCGGCTGCAACGCGCGATCCATGGATACCAGGTCGCCCTGGTGGCCGCAATTCTGATCGCCGCCTCCGGAATCGCTCTGGCGTGCTGGCGTCCGCCGGCGATCGCCGCGCTATTCCGCGGAGTGGGCGGGCACCGGGCGCCAGCCCTGCGCCTGCCCGGCGGAGAGCGGGTGGCGCTGAAGGCCGGAACAGTTCTCAGCGCGGCACAACTCCGGCTCAAGCCTCCGTTCGAAGGGCCGGTCCTGGAAGTGGCGTCTTCGGAAACAGGATTGGTCCTGCGAAACCGGTCCGGCAGGGAGTGGAGCGCCGCCGGCCCCGGTGGCGCCGAACGGCACAGTGTCGACGTTCGCGATTCCGTTCCCGCGCGAAACGGAGAGCGGGTGTTTTTCGGTGCAGTGCAACTATTGGTAATTTCCGACTGAGTTTTCCCCATGGCCAACCAAAGCGCTCTTTTGTCTCCCGGCAGCCGATTACAGACGATGTACTCGCACAGGTCCGTGATTGTGGGCGATATGCTCGGCGGGGGCGGCCAGGGACAGGTGTTCCGCGCCCAATTCGAGGATTCGTTCTGCGCCCTCAAGTGGTACATTCCACGCTACCTCACGCTGGACCCCACGCTGCGGGAGCGTCTGGAGAAATCGATTGAAGTGGGGCCGCCCAATAACCAGTTCTGGTGGCCGTTCGAACTGGTGACGGACATGCACGCGACCACGTTCGGCTACCTGATGCCACTTCGCGAGCCAGGGTTCGAGACGCTGGTGGACTACATGCGAGGCCGCGTGGACGCCAGCTTCCCGACCATGATCCTGACGTCGTTCCATCTTGCCGACAGCTTTCTACGCCTGCACGCCAAGGGGCTTTGCTATAAGGACATCAGCTTCGGCAATGTTTTCTTCCACCCGCGCACTGGCGATGTACGCATCTGCGACATCGACAATGTAGATGTGAACGGCCGTCCCGGCGCGATCCTGGGTACGCCCGGTTTCATGGCTCCGGAAGTGATTCTCCGCCAGGCCGGACCGAGCACACAGACCGATCTGCATTCCCTCGCCGTCATGTTGTTCAACATCCTCATGATGGGCGATCCGCTCGACGGCCAGCGTTCCTCCGGGCCTCCGACGCCCGAGGCCGTGCAGGCGATCTACGGCTCGAATCCGATCTTTGTGTTCGACCCCGAGGATGCCTCGAATCGTCCGGTCCCCGGGGAGCAGGACCAGGTAATCGCCCGCTGGAACATTTATCCCAGGTTTATCCGCACTCTTTTCATACGGGCATTCACGGCCGGTCTGCGCGATCCGTTGAACGGCCGCGTGCGCGAAGGCGAATGGCGCGAAGCGATGGCGCACCTCCACGATGCGCTATTCCCATGCAACTACTGCGGCGGCCTGAACTTCTACGATCGCGAACAACTGAAACTGTCCGGCGGGCGCCTGGGGAACTGCTGGGGCTGCGGTCAGCAGCCCGCTTTACCGCCGCGCCTTCGCCTGTGCGACAACATTGTGATGCTGCCTCAGGGAAGGCAACTCTACTCTCACCATTTGGGCAATCAGCGGGCTTACAACTTCACATCGCCCCTGGCCGAAATTTCGGCGGAGCCGGCGGGGCTGAAAAACCTCTCCCCGCAGAAATGGGTCCGCAAGGCGCCCGATGGGTCGTTTACCGATGTGCCGCCCGGCTCCTGGGCCGCGTTAGCAAATGGTGCGAAGTTATTCTTCGGATCGGTCGAAGGCGAAGTTCGGATGTAAGAAATGATGCGATAGGCCACTTCAAGGGTTGGCTGCGGTTACCGCGCTCCCTCACGAATGCCCCGTCGAAAAGGAAAGGAAAAACATCAATGACGACCTCTTGGAACAGCACGCGGTTGGGCCGATGGTGCATCGGGATTGCCTGGGCGATGGCAGCGCTGTCCTTTGTGGTTTGGTTCGGGGCTTACTTGATATCGCGATCGTCTAACAAGGTCGCCTTGGAGGGAGAAGCCGCTTTCAATCGAAAGGACTATGCGGCAGCCCTGCCCAAACTCCAGCAAGCCGCGGACGGCGGCGACTCCACTGCCGAGTTTTACCTGGGATGCATGTACTGGTATGGCCACCTGGTGGCGAAAGACCCGGCCATGGCGTCCAAGTACTTTCTGCAGGCGGCGCAGCAGGATATCAAGGAAGCGCAATTCGACCTGGCGGTGATTTATGACGACCCGGATAGCGGCCTGCTCAACCAGAAGGATGCCGCCGTCTGGTACCGGCAAGCCGCCGAGCGGGGGATGCGCGAAGCGCAATATAACCTCGGCATCATACTGTACAACGGCTCGGGCGTGAAAGCCGACGCGGCGCAGGGCTACGAGTGGATCGCCCTGGCGGCCAACCAGGGATTGCCCGAGGGGATCTCGATGCGGGAGCAACTGCGCCGTAAGCTTCCCACCGATCAGGTGGCGCGCGGCGAGGACTTGGTGAAGAAATTCCATCCTCGCTCGTAGCGTCGGGAACACCGGCACGGTTACCAACCGCGGCCTTCATCGGGCCGCATTCATGATGCCAGCGCATTCGGTGTCCTCTGGAAAAAGCATGCAAAAGGAGAAATCTGTGATCAAACCATATACTCGCGTTCCGCTTTTCGCGCACGTTCGTCAACGCCGTAACTGCTTGCGATGCCGCCCGGCCGGGAGCCGGCGCGTTTCCGAAAACTGGACATCGACATGTTGAAAGCCTCGTTCTTCCTGGTTGGCCTGGCCATGGTAGCGTTCTGGTTCGTCATGCGAAAGAAGGCTCAGGCCACTAGTCACTGGCCGTCTACGCCTGGCCGCGTGATCACATCCGATGTTTATGTTTACCGCGACGCGGACATGAATCAAAACGAGACCGTCCGCGTCACCTACGACTACGCTGTTGCCGGCGCTACGTTGCGCGGCACCCGCATCAGCCTGACCGGCTCGGGCTCCGGCAGCACGAAGGTGAAACTCGCTCGCTATCAGCCGGGCGCCGCGGTGAACGTTTTCTACGATCCACACAACCCGTCGTCCGCGGTGCTGGAGTGCAAACTCCCCGGCAATATGGTTGTGCTCCCGATCATGGGAACATTTTTCTTCGGCGCGGGGGTCTTCATGGCGTTGGCAAATCTTTAACCCGTGGGCGAATCTCACCGGCCGCTATTCCTGCCGGGCGGCCCTGCTTCCCTGCCGCGGTTTCGCGCTTTTCCGGGTAAACAAGAAAAGAGAACATAACGAATGCGAATGAACGTGATCCTGATTTCACTGCTGCTCGCAGCCTTCCCGGCCCCGGCGGCGACTTTGAACAACCTTTACTTCGGCTTCAACGGCTCCCCGTTCTACATTTGGTTCCTCGCCGACGGTAGAATCATGTCCGGATTGCCCACGGCCGGAATCCAGCCGCAGGATTTCGAAAACGCCTGCCAGCCGGCTCCCGGTATTTGTGGAACTTACACTTTAGCCGGCGACAAGCTGACTATTAAGTACCGGAACGGCACATCGCAGGTTTGGTCGACTCAAGTGCAGAAAAACGAGGATATCTTTCTCGGCGGTATCCCCATGACGGTGGTGGGGAAGTATCCCGCCGGTACCCGTCTGAACGGCACCTGGGACCGGCCCTTCTCGTCGAAGTTCGTGACTTCCGGATCGTCGGTCGCAACTGTTACCTCTCCCACTTTCCTCACCTTCAAACCCGATGGAACCTATGGGGAAAAGAACATGACCGGTCTCTCGACGCTATCGAAAGGAGGAAATGTGAACGATTCACAGACGGCTCAAGCCATGGGGACCTACACCATCCGGGACAACATTCTGATGCTGGTCAAGAACGGCAGGAGTGAGCGGCACTTTATCTTCCCGGCCGTAGGCGACCGTCTGAGTATCGACGGCCAGCTTTATTCCAAGGAAAAATAATTGTCCCGGAGTCCTGCGCAGGGGGAACGATCCTAAACCCTGAAGATAAAGGCCAAATATTGAGTGACTGACAATGGCGTGCCATTGAATTTGTGTACTGTTCTGCTCCAAACCTGATGAAAGGAAATAATGAGACCACTTCTAATCGTTGTACTTTTTGCTGCGACTGTGTTTGTTGCCGGTTGCGGAAACTCCACTGCTGACGCCTCGGGAAACCACGACGCCAGCGGCCCGATCACTGAGGCCAGGCTCGGACTGAAGATCTATCCGGGCGCCGCGATCGTCACCAGCGGTGAAACCGACGAGATAGTGAGCGCCAACCTGCGGACACCGGATCCGGCCGCTAAGGTGAGTGCGTTCTATGAGACCGAACTTGGAGCAAAAGCCACCGGCGACTTGGCCACTTACCAAATCTCCGGCCAAAAAGGCGGCAGGAACTACGCCGTCACGATCAACAACGACGGCAACACCAATGTCTCGATCATGGGCAGGAAATAGCCGCGTGCCTAACCGTGAAACTGCGGCATGTTGACGGGCCGCGGGTAGATACCACTCCCGTCGGAGGCTCTACCCGCGATTTTCTTCCGCCGGCAACAAGTCCGGATGTGTTATCTTCCGCTCACTTTCAGGCCAAGGAGGCCATCGTGCAAACTCCCGTTTCCGACTATCCGTCCGCTCGACGGGCTTGGTATGCGGTCGCCGTTCTGACCATCGCCTACACCTTCTCCTTTGTCGACCGCCAGATCCTTAGCCTTCTGGTGGCCCCGATTCGCCGCGACCTGCACATCAGCGACACCCAGATGAGCCTGCTCATGGGAATCAGCTTCGCCCTGTTCTATACCCTCTTCGGATTTCCCCTCGGGCGCATGGCCGACTCCCGGTCGCGCCGCAACATCATTACCGCCGGCGTACTCGCCTGGAGCCTCTTCACCGCCGGTTGCGGCCTCGTCGCCAATTTCCTCCAGATGTTTCTCATGCGGGTCGGTGTGGGTGTCGGCGAAGCGGCACTCTCTCCCCCTGCCTATTCCCTGATGTCGGATTGTTTCCCTCCGCGGCGGCGTGCCCTGGCATTGAGCGTTTACGGCGTCGGCATGTATGCGGGAGGGGGCCTGGCTATGATCCTCGGGGGCATCATCGTGCCCTATACCGTTGCCGCCGGCGTTCTCAGGCTACCGCTGATCGGGCTTTCCATCTTTTCCTGGCAAGTCACTTTCTTCCTGGTCGGACTGCCGGGCTTGCTGGTGGCTGCCCTGGTCCGCACCGTCCGTGAACCGCCTCGCCGGGAAACCAGGTCCGCCACTGTACCGCCCGTCCGCGCGGTTTTCACTTACATCAAGCAGCAGCGCGCCACCTTTGCCTGCCACAACTTCGCCACCTCCTTGCTGTCCTTCGCCGCCTACGGGAGCATGGCCTGGATTCCCACTTTTCTGATGCGCACCTACGGTTGGAGCGCGGCACATGCCGGCCTGGTTTTTGGCTCAGTGGTGACCGTCTGCAGCAGCTTGGGCATTCTCTCCGGCGGCTGGTTCTGCGATTTTCTCGCCCGCCGTGGTTATCGCGATGCACATTTCCGCGTCGGCCTCATCGTCACGCTGCTGATTTTGCCCGTAGCCGCCCTCTATCCGCTGATGCCGACGGCAAGATTGGCGGTGGCGCTGCTGATCCCGTTTGCCTTTCTGATGGCTGCGATGTATGGCGTCGCTCCCGCCGCGCTCCAGCAGATGGTGCCCAATGAAATGCGCGCCCAGGTCAGCGCCATGTATTTGTTCGTAGTCAATATCATCGGCCTGGGTGCCGGAACCACGGCCATCGCCCTGCTGACAGACCACGTTTTTCACGACGACAACATGCTGCGCTACTCGCTGCTGATTTCCGGCACGGGCGCCTATGTCGTCTCGGCCCTGCTCTGGTGGCGCGGACTCAATCCCTATCGGTGCA
>Ga0182030_10016899_pt1 | contig 14145 bp, 10 predicted proteins | sample 812S3MmetaG_FD_121299 | JGI IMG/M metagenome (GOLD analysis project Ga0182030, IMG submission 121299) | Permafrost microbial communities from Stordalen Mire, Sweden - 812S3M metaG (Illumina Assembly) | ecosystem: Environmental > Terrestrial > Soil > Wetlands > Permafrost | place: Sweden...
AGAGTTACGTAATAATGATCTCAGCAGCATGGAGAGTGTCATGAACTTTATTTCCCGGATTTTAGGCATCATATTTGTATCGTCCTCAATGGTTTCTCCCGCCATGAGCAGTGACCTTGAGGAAGCTCCTATAAATGGGGATGGACAAAGGCTGCTGGCTGTCACAGAGATGGCTCCCTCGGACTTTATCCAAAACCAAGAACTGATAGGGAAATTTGTCACATCCACCGTTGAACCAGGTTGCCTCTCACCGGGTGCACCTTTTCCCATATCTCTGGATGAGGCGAAGACTTGCCTCGGGCTGGATAGTGAGGAAGGATATGACCTGTTTGTGCAGAAGCATGGGAGTCTGGAAGCACTCATGCAAAGCGGTAAATTTAGCAAGGTGTTCCATAAGCATTACGTTACCGAAAGCCAATTTGTAGCTAACGCACCTTGGTACACCAGCGAATGGGTGGCCGATGGGAAAGGCGATCGCACCTATCGTGGGGACGTACTGCAAGTCTATCCCCAAGTCCTGGGTGAAAAAACCCGTCTCAAAGAGTTAAGGATAGCAATAGGATTAACGGCCTTACCTATCAGCGCCTCTAAACTCATCAACCTCACTCGAGTTAATCTTTCTGGCAATCAATCATTAGTGACATTCCCGTTAGCAATCCTCAGCCTTGTTAATCTTCAATACCTGGATCTTTCTCATTGCAGGCCTGCAAGCATTCCAGAAGGAATTGGTCGGCTTCAGAATTTGAAAGAGTTGAATCTGCAAAGTACCGGGCTGACCGAGCTACCCCAAGAGATGTCTCAGCTTACTCAGTTGACCTTTTTAAACATGGTCGGCAATAACCTTCAGCGAGTCTGCCCGGTTATTTATGACCTGGGCAGCCTTGAACAACTCCAAATGGAAAATAACAGTATCACTGAATTAGCCGATGATTTATGTAAGCTAAGCCGGTTGAAAACCCTCTGCTTGGTACAAAATAAGCTCGGCAGTCTACCTTGGTCTATAGGGAAACTGCTGCACCTGGAAGAGCTAAATGCAAAATCTAACAGTATTGTAGAAATACCTCCTTCGTTTTTTCAAATGCCTGCTGTTACCAGAGTTGATCTTAGTATAAATAAACTGACAACACTGCCAGACACGGATGGCCTGATGCCTCGATTGACGGACCTGAACCTATGCTGTAATCAATTGATAGCTCTTCCGGCAGGAATTGGCACCCAAATGCCGGCGCTACTCAACCTAAACTTAATGGGGAACAAGCTGACAACCATACCTGTCAGCGTAGGCAAGCTGAGAAAGATTACCGATCTCGATCTATCATCAAATGCTTTAGAGGTCCTTCCCGAAGAGATCGGCGGCATGCAAAATCTGGTCAATTTTAGTTTGGTGGGAAACAAACTTCAGACCCTGCCAAGGGCTATAGGCTTGTGCAGAAGTTTGGAAAGGCTCTCATTATCGCGCAACCCCCTGGTAACGCTGCCCGTTGAGATGACCAACCTTAAATGGTATGTGACCTACTCAGGTGAACCAGTGTATCGCGATCGCGGATATAAACACGTATTGGTTACACCTGTCCTAGATGAGCATCCTGACATGAAACTGCCACCGCAATTCAAAACATGGTTTAAAGACGACGAGTGGTTTTCCAAGCACGGAACCTATCGCAGAGAACCGGACACTTGTACCCTGATGTAACCACTATTCAGGATTGCTGCCCAGCATACATATCATGGGATGCTCCCGTAGAACTCTTGACAGACAGGTATAATATCCCCATATTTATATTAAGGGCGGCTGTTCGTCCTTAACCTTAACACAAGAGATTGTATAGATGTCGTCTTTCGACACTCGCATGTTCCTGGTCTCTGTCATCGCTGTGGTCGTTGTGGCCTAACGGCCATATAATCATTCCTTCTCATCATCATTCATAAATTCACAAAACCCTAAGTAGGAACACGATCATGCGTGACTATAAGTCTATTTTTATCTACGGCTTTGCCTTGTTTGCCATGTTTTTTGGCTCGGGCAATTTGGTTTTTCCCATACAAATCGGCCAGGCTACTGGTGAGCAATGGCTTGCGGGCTTTGCTGGACTCTTCTTGACGGGCATCGCCCTGCCCTTTTTGGGGTTGTTCGTTATTAAGCTTCACAAGGGCAGCTACGAGAGCTTCTTTGCGCAAGCAGGCCCTATTGCCAAGGTCATCCTTCCCCTTTTTACCCTCTCGTTGTTGGGCTCCTTCGGCGCAATCCCAAGATGTATCACCGTTGCCCATGGGGGAATGGAGTACATGACGCCAGGCCTCTCTCTCACTTTATTCAGTATCATCTTCTCTCTGGCTACCTATTATTTCTGTTTAAAGGACCAGCGGATGATCTCTGTCTTGGGCAAATGGATGAGTCCTATCCTGCTCATCGCTCTGGGAGTGTTGATAAGCGCGGGAATCCTCTATGACCACAGCTCTCCACAGTCCTTGCAGTCGACAGCCGCATTTAGTGAAGGATTCTTGACCGGCTACCAAACCATGGACCTGTTTGCGGCCTTCTTTTTCTCCGCATTGATGTTTAGCCAGATCCAGAAAACCATGCCCGCCTCAACCACCCATAGGGAGATGATTCGTTTTACCATTAAACCTAGCCTATTAGGCGCAGGCCTTCTCGCTATCGTCTACTTGGGATTCGTTTACTTGGGTGCCCATTATGGGGAGATCACCAGAGGGCTTGAGCCAGAATACTTCTTGCCCACCATAGCTGAACACGTGATGGGGGAGAATGCGACCATCTTTATCGGCATTGCCATGCTCTTCTCGTGCCTTACGACGGCGGTGGCTCTGAACAACATTTATGCCCGATATTTATGCAAACTGTTCAACATGGAGGATAACCGCTTCCCATGGGTATTAATAGGAACGACGGCCACGTCCTTCGTTGTCTCACTTCTGGATTTCAAAGGCATAGCCGCTTTATTAAAACCGGCATTGGATGTATCTTACCCGGCGATTATCCTGCTGACCATCATGGGGATTCTCACCCCCGGTTGGCGGGAGTCCAAAAAGTATAGCTTTTATGGGATTACCAGCTTGATGTTGATACGCATGGTGATATGAAAAACTGATAAGACCGCGGGCTATTTATCGCCCGCGGCCTTAAATAACTTGCCTTTTGACAAATCGACATTATTTAAATATAGTAAGGTACGTAATGTTAGTTAGGAGTTTATTATGCTAAAGAAAGTTTTTTATGGTCTATTGAGTATGTTGCTGTTCGTATTGATTCTCGAACACTTCGCGATGTCATCTCTTATATCTGCAGCCTACCAACAGGTAGCGCACATGCACTCTCACGACGGCAGACATGCGGGTGAACATTTTGCCGGGCCAAACGGTACGGATGGGGACAGTGATGATTATGGCGCAAAGCTTGAGGCTTTATCTGCCCTGCCTAAGGTTTATAAGAAAGCTGAAAAAGAGCTGCGCGAATTGGAAGCTACCCAAGGTATGTCGCCGCAGGCCGCTGAAATTAAGAATTATTTAGAGTGGCTGTTTAGCATTCCCTGGCTGAAATCCGACAAAACCGTCGTCGATTTGAAAAAAGCCAAGGAGATTCTCGATCGTGATCACCAAGGTCTAACGAAAGCTAAAGAGCGCATCCTCGAGTACCTAGCTGTGCTGAAGCGTGCCCCTAAGGGTGGTAAAGCGCCTGTGTTGTGCTTTGTAGGGCCTCCTGGCGTCGGAAAGACGACCCTTGGTAAGTCTATCGCGGAAGCTATGGGACGGAAGTTTGTACGTGTTTCCCTAGGTGGTGTGTCTGACGAAGCCAGCATTCGTGGCTTCATGCGTACATATATGTCCTCAAAGCCCGGTAAAATCATCGAGGCGTTGAAGGAAGCGGGCACGTCCAACCCAGTGATCCTTTTGGATGAGGTTGAAAAGCTTGGCAAGCAGAGTCACCATGGTGATCCATCTGCGGCGCTGTTAGAAGTGCTTGATCCGTCCCAGAACAAGGAGTTCAAGGACCACTACCTGGAGCTCGGCGTCGACCTCTCGGAAGTTACTTTTATAGCAACGGCCAACAGTCTAGATATGCACGAAGCGCTGCTGGATCGTATGGAGATTGTTCAACTTCCTGGCTACACCCCTGAGGAAAAGCTCTCCATTGCCAAGGAACATCTTGTTTCAAAAAAGATGAAAGAAAACGGCCTTAAGGAAGGTGAATTCAGCGTTTCTGATGATGCTATCAAGCAGCTGATCAGTGACTACACCATGGAAGCAGGCGTGCGTCAGCTTGACCGGGCCATTGATACGTTGTGTCGCAAGGTTGTTAAAGAATCTTACGAAGGTGAGCGACCATCTCCTGAAATTAAGCCTGAGGCACTCCATGGTTACTTAGGCAATCCTCCGGTTCCGGGAACCAGAGTATTGACGGTAAACACGGTTGGTGTTACCCAAGGTTTGGCTTGGTCACCGGTTGGTGGCGGTGTACTGCAACTGGAAGCTGTGATTCTGCCAGGCGATGGAAAGATCGTTAAGACCGGTAACCTAGGCGAGATCTCACAGGAATCCATTATGGCGGCGTTGACCGTGGCCAAAAAGATGCTGCCTGAGTACAAGCTTGATCCACGGTTCCTGAAGGACAAGGACATCCACATCCACTCGCCTGCGGGCGGTAAGAAGGATGGCCCGTCGGCAGGTATCACCATTACGACGTCGATCGTCTCAGCTATCACGAACATCCCGGTGAACAAGGATGTGTGCATGACCGGCGAGATCAACCTGCATGGTGACGTGCTGCCTATCGGCGGATTGAAAGAGAAACTTATCGGCGCTTATTCCGCTGGTCTGAAGATCGCTGTCATTCCTGCAGATAACCAGAAAGATCTAGAGGATGTGCCCCAGCAGGTTAAGGATGCCATGAAAATCATCCCGGCCAAGCATATTTCTGAAGTGCTGAAAGTGGCGCTGGTTAGGTAAAGTTAAAGGGGGGCCGAGTACGCTGATATAGTACTCTGCTCCCTACTTGACCGTCATCCTGAACGGACGACCGCGAAGCGGGCGGTAGTCAAGGATCCAGTCAGATATGCGTCGCGTAGCGACTCTGCTGTAGATGGCCCCATTCATCTTGTTTGACATCATCTAGACGACTGGTTGTTTCATTTGTTTGCTTGATATATTTATAAGCAGAGTCGCTGCGCGACACAAGTTTAACTGGATCCTTCACTACCGCCCGCTTCGCGGTCGTCCGTTCAGGATGACGGCTACGTGGGCATTTTTGATTCACTGTACTTCTTGGATCCCCACTTTCTAGTGATGGATAAACAGGGAAACCTCTGAGTCCTTCAGCAAGTGTTCGGTCGTTGTCCCAAACAGCAACTCACGGATACCCCTGTGGCCAAAGGCACCCAACACCACCATGGTTACACCCAGTTCCTTGGCTTTTTTCAGAATGACTGTTTCAACAGAATACTTGGAAGTTACACCTTCGACCTCCGCATCGACTCCATGGATTGCACACATTTCCTTCGCACGGTTGGCAACATCCACCGCATCCTTGTGCTTTTTGGCAATGCTGAGTATGTGGACCTTCTTGCCTTTACCAATGCCCAAAAGCAAGTACATATGCAAAGCACGAGCGGCCTGGAGGCTGCCGTCATAGGCAATGAGGACCTTCTTGTCGACCTCCTGATCGGAAGTCACCACTACAATAGGCCTAGGGTTGTCGCGGATGATGTGTCTGACAGTCAGATCCGTGTCTACCTCCAGATTAAAGTTGAAATCGGTGGTACGACCAATAATGATCAGGTCATGCACTTCTGCAAGGGTCTCGATTTCCGTAGCCGGGAATCCTTCGAGCTCCGCCACGGAGAATTTAATTTTATTCTCTTCACACAGACTCTTGAATTTGGTCAGCATGTCTCGGATTTTCTTATGATGCTGGTGAATGAGTTCCTGGTCACGGTGTATTTTGAACGCCGCACCACCCAAAGGTTCGGGCTGGGCCGCGGTAATCCAGGGCAGATCAATAATTCCAACGCCCGTTAACTCCGCACCAATCTGTTTGGCCAGCTTGATGGCATACTGCTTAGCCACACTTCCCGCTTGGGATCCATCTAGAACCACTAATATGCGCTTCAACATGACTCACTTGCCCCCTGTTAAATTGTCAGTTGATACATGTTACCACAGCTCGCATTAACAATAAATGGTCGATAAGATTAGAAATCAGTTTCACATTCCGGATCCCCGCCCAAAGAAACCATCAGATCTTTCACTTGGCTGATGGTTTTCTCCACGGAAACCTTGTCCTGTCCTCGCACGACAATGCTTGTTCCAAACTTGCCTATCCTCCAAAAAGGATAGCTGCCAATTTCTACGTTCGGGTTAAGGTCCTGGAGCTCCCTCAGACCACCAGCCAGATCACTTTCCGTCAAGTGGCAATGCACGGAGCCAGACACAATGCGGTTTCCCGGAATAACATCTTGCAGGGCAAAATCTAACATGCCCCTCATCACCTCAGGGATGCCGGCCATGACATACACGTTTTCTATCTGAAACCCGGGAACGTTGGTCACAGGGTTATTGATCAACTTGGCTCCCTTGGGCATACGCGCCATATTGAGGCGACCTTCCGCGAGATGCTCCGTACCGTAGCGTTTGTGCATAATGGCAACTGATTGCTGATTCAGCTCGAGCTCTCGACCAAAGGCCTTAGCCATAGCTCCGGCGGTGATATCATCGTGGGTTGGACCGATACCGCCCGTGGAATACACGTAATCGTATTGCTTGTGAAACTGCTGCACCGTTTCGATAATTACCTCTTCGATGTCTGGGATAATACGAGCCTCGCGCACATGAACACCAAGGTGGTTGAGCTTTTGAGCAATATGAGATATGTTCACATCCTGAGTTCGACCCGAGAGTATCTCGTTGCCGATAATGATAATCCCAGCCGTTATAGGTTTGGTTTGGGTCATAAAATATACTCCATCTTTAGAGGAACAAAGTAACACATGCGTTTTTCAAATTCACTGATAAAAGGTAAATTAATCCAACGATATAAACGATTCCTGGCAGATGTAGAACTAGATGATGGCTCGGTAGTGACGGCCCATTGCGCTAATTCGGGTTCTATGCTGGGCCTAAAGGATCCTGGATCAACCGTATACCTTTCCCCTGCGACCGGCGGCAAATTGGCCTATCGTTGGGAAATCGTTGAGGTAGGCGGCAGCTTGGTGGGCATAAATACCTCCATGCCGAATAAACTCGTGCAGGAAGCTTTGGATCACAAGATCATTCCCGCATTTGAACATTATGAAACTATCCGCCGCGAAGTTAAGTATGGCATTAACTCACGGATCGATTTCTTGCTCGAATCACCGGGATTGCCGCCCTGTTATCTGGAGGTCAAAAGCGTTATAACCCGACGACAAGAAAAGCTGGCGGAGTTTCCCGATGGGGTCACAGCTCGCGGCACTAAACATCTGATTGAGCTGTCCGAAATGGTCAAACAGGGCGCGCGTGCCGCAATGCTGTATGTGGCGATGCGAGATGATTGCGATGTGTTTGACTTGGCCCATGATATTGATCCTGAATATTCAAAAACGTCTAAGATAGTCTTTGCGGCAGGCGTTGAGAAATACGTCTATCAGTGTGATGTCTCGACGGAAGAGATTCGGATCAGTCGGCCGCTGCGGTTTCTTTAAGTTACATGAATCGGCCGAAAACGATACCCGCAAGGACCAGCCATCCCGCATAGGCCTGGCGTTTAAATGCTTTCAGACAGTCGGCTGGATCGTCATAATTTAGGTAGATTACCTGGCAAGCTGTTGCCGCACAGCAAAGCCAGATGGCGAGAAAATAATAACTTAAAAGCTCTTCACGGATACCAGCCACGTAAAGACACAAAAACATTAAAAGAGTGAATCCCAATAGGACGTGTGGTGTATAATCTCCAAACTTCAATGCTGTGGACTTCACGCCGACCAAAAGATCGTCTTCTTTATCCTGGTGAGCGTAGATCGTATCGTAGATCATCGTCCAACAAATGCCCGCACCATACAGCAAAAAAGCGGTCGTGGAAAGACGCACATGGCAAGCCGCCCATGCCATCAATGCTCCCCAGTTGAATGCTATTCCGAGCATCAACTGCGGATAATAGGTGATACGTTTCAAGGCGGGATAAAACATGACAGGTATCAGCACAAAGAAGCCCAAGAAGATGGCCACCTTACCCAGCGTGACCAATAGCATTAACGAGAGCATCAACAGAATCAATCCCATTACGATCGCGTTTTTCACCGGAAGCTCACCACTGGCAATGGGTCGTAATTGGGTTCTGGCCACCTTTCTGTCTATATCGATATCCACCAGATCGTTATAAATGCAACCGGCAGCACGCATAAATACGGCACCTAAGAAAAATACCGCTGAAAGCCGCCAAATTTCGTTCGGGAGAGATGCCATGGCAATGGACCAGAGCCCTGGAATCAACAACAACCAAATACCTATGGGGCGATCAAGGCGCATAGACTTAGCATAAGGTCCCCAGGAAGCTGGCAGCCAGTTGTCGATCCAAGAATTGTTCGGAATGTCCGTAAAGGGTTGTGGTGTTGTCGGATTATTTGGCATAACCTATATTGAATATATTTTTGGATTTTTGCAAGGTGAGAAATGATCCCTAGACTTTATATAACCGAGCCTTTAGAAATCGGCCACAGCCTGCACTTGAATGATGCTCAACTTCATTACATCCGCCACGTGCTCAGGCTCAATGGCGGCGATCATGTGCATCTGTTTAACGGGACAGACGGGGAATGGCAAGCGCAGCTTGATATTTTTTCAAAAAAAGCCGCTAGCCTTTTGTGCCTGAAGCAATTACGAGAGCAGAGCAAGGCAAGTCCGCTGACACTCATGTGCGCCCTTATCAAACCTGCACGTATGGAATTACTGATCGAGAAGGCTACGGAGCTTGGTGTGAGCGATATTATGCCATTGGTCACGGACCATTGCGCTATCCGAAAGATGAATACGGAACGACTCGCAAGTCACGCCATTGAAGCTGCGGAACAATCAGAACGTTTGTCGGTGCCGGAAATACACCGGCTACAATCTTTGCGCGAAGCCATTACCGATTACAAGGGACATATTTTGTGGGCAGACGAGTCGCGGGATCAGTCGGCCACGCTCTATCAAACTTTAGAAACCAACCCCATATCAGCCATTTTAATTGGCCCAGAGGGCGGGTTTTCTGAGCTTGAAAAAGACTACTTGAGAACTCGGAACAACGTCTACCCCGTACATATGGGAAGTCTAATTTTAAGAGCAGAAACCGCTGGCATCGCCCTAATTTCTGCCTATCAATCCCATTCTGGTGCTTGGCGGTAGCTCCTAAAATTGCTAAGGTAGAATCAAATCACATTCGAGGACAAACATGAAACCTCTTTGGACACCAACAGAAGAACAGGTAAAGGGTTCGAATCTAACGGGATTCATCCAACACATAAAGCAAACCTATGGCCAGAATCTAGGTAGTTTCGATGAACTATATAACTGGTCCTTAGAGGACCCAGACAAGTTCTGGCAAGCTACGTGGCACTATTGCAAGGTCATAGCTGGCCTTCAAAGTACAACAGTTATTGAACACCGAGAGAAGATGGAACATGCTCGATTCTTCCCGCAAGCGCGACTAAATTATGCGGAGAATCTGCTTTGGCAACAAGGCAGCCAGGATGCCATCGTGTTCTGGGGTGAGAACAAGGTCAAGAGACACCTCTCCTATGACGACCTGCGATCGCAAGCAGCCCAAGTGGCGAATGGCCTGCGCACGGCTGGTGTGCAAGCTGGCGACCTAGTAGCCGGGTTCGTGCCCAATTGCCCTGAAGCGGTTATAGCCATGCTGGCAACAGCTAGTATAGGAGCGGTATGGTCTTCATGCTCGCCCGACTTCGGTGTACAGGGCGTTCTGGACCGCTTCTCTCAGGTAGAGCCCGTGGTGATTTTTAGTGCGGATGGTTACTACTATGGGGGCAAAACCTTTGATTGCACTAAAAAGCTAAAGGAAATCGTTGAGCAATTACCCAGCGTTAAAAAGACAGTTATTTTCCCATACGCCGGCGGTGAACTACCTCTCGGAGACATCCCTCATGGCACAAAGTGGGAAGAGTTTGTACGAGAAAACCAGGGCGAGCAGTTACAATTTGAACAACTGCCCTTCAATCACCCCCTCTTCGTTATGTTCTCTTCAGGAACGACCGGCAAGCCCAAGTGTATCGTACACGGCGCGGGGGGTACCCTGCTGGAGCATAAGAAAGAGCTGCAGCTTCATTGTGACGTCAAGCCGGGCGATAAAGTCTTCTACTTCACGACCTGCGGCTGGATGATGTGGAATTGGGTGGTCAGCTCATTGGCCTGCGGGGCGACTCTCATGCAGTATGACGGCTCGCCTTTTGAGCCTGATGGCAACATTCTTTTCGATTATGCTGATGCGGAAGGCATGACCCTTTTTGGGGCATCAGCCAAATATATAGATGCTCTGGCTAAGGCAGGCGTAACGCCTATCAAGACTCACAAACTGACAAGCATTCGCATGATGACATCTACAGGATCGCCGCTGGTGCCTGAGTCCTTTGATTATGTATATCATAACATTAAGCAAGACATGTGCTTGGCATCCATATCCGGAGGCACGGATATTATTGGGTGTTTCGCGCTCGGCAATCCCATAGGCCCTGTTTGGAGCGGCGAGCTGCAGACCCGAAGCCTCGGATTGGCGGTCAATGTGTTTGATGAAGACGGTTACCCCATCCAAGGAGAAAAGGGTGAACTTGTGTGCACGGCACCGTTCCCTTCCATGCCCATATCCTTTTGGAATGATCCTGATAACGAGAAATATCATCGGGCCTATTTCGATCGCTTCCCAAATATTTGGTGTCACGGCGACTTTGTTGAGCTGACTGAACACAATGGTTTGATCATTTACGGCAGATCCGACTCAGTCCTGAATCCTGGTGGCGTACGTATTGGTACCGCTGAGATATATCGCCAGGTGGAACAGGTCCAAGAGGTATTGGAAAGTATTGCTGTCGGCCAAGATTGGGACGGCGATGTGCGCGTGGTCTTGTTTGTCAAGTTGCGGCCCGGACTGAAGCTTTCAGAAGATCTCGAGACAAGGATACGTCAGATCATTCGCCAAAATGCCTCACCCCGGCACGTTCCGGCTAAGATCGTGCAAGTTGAGGATATTCCTAGAACCCGCAGCGGCAAAATCGTTGAGTTGGCGGTACGGGAAGTCATCCACGGCCGTCCGGTTAAAAACCTAGAAGCTCTCGCCAATCCAGAGGCGCTCGATCAATATAAAAACATTAACGAGCTTAAAACGGGATAACTCTTATGCAGCCCATCGGTCATCTGCCTGCCCAGGAATGGCTTACCTTCCCGGAAACCGTCCAGGTTATGGAAGCCATTATGGCAGGCGGAAAGCCAGCACGCTTTGTGGGAGGTTGCGTTCGGGATGCGATCCTGGGATTACCCATCTCCGACATCGATATATCCACCCCGGAGACCCCGGAGAAGGTCATGGAATTGCTTGAACAAGCTGGCATCCGAGCTGAGCCCATTGGCCTAGCTCATGGCTCAATTCTGGCGATCCAGCCCAGCAAGACTTTTGACATCACAACCTTGCGCAGCGACGTAGAAACCTTTGGACGCCATGCGCGGGTCAACTACCACGATAATTGGCTGGATGACGCAGCTCGCAGGGATTTTACTATGAATGCCATTTATGCTGATCCCGACGGTAGTCTCTATGATCCCATGGGAGGCATCGAAGATTTGAAAGCGGGCCGGGTTAGATTCATAGGCGATGCATATGAAAGAATCCGCGAGGACTGTTTGCGCATCTTAAGGTTCTTCCGGTTTCAAGCTTATTATGGCCGCATGCCACCTTCCGCCAGCGACTTACAGGCTTGTGAGCAAGAAGCACCCTACCTTAGGGGGTTATCCACGGAAAGGGTCTGGTCGGAATTAAAGCGCACCTTGCTGTCGGTCGACCCTGCACCCGTGATGAAGGATATGCACCAACATAGTATCCTGAGTGCCGTTTTTACCCATGCGCCGCGGGAAGATGCCGTATTTCGGCACCTGCCAAATCTCATCAAACTTGAAGACAGTCACAAAGCACCCAAAAGTACCATCCGACGGTTGGCTTGCCTGATTGGTGAGGACGTGGAGGCAGCTCAAAGTATCCGCGAGGATCTGCCACTTTCAACCCATGAACTGTCTCATCTTATTCATCTTATTAAGCTTTTACGGGAAACCCCCGACTTTGGCAGGACTTACGAAATCTATCGGATTCTGTATTTTCACGGACCTGAAATATATTACGATTACGTGCTCTTAACGGCGGCCCTTGATCGAAACAACCTCCTGGAAGAACACCTGGCCTATTGGCGAAATTGGACGTCACCAACCTTGCCTATTCGGGGACAGGATCTGCTGGACAACGGGCTCGCTTCCGGGCCTAAAGTGGGTATTTTACTTAAAGAAGTAACCGACTGGTGGCTAGAGGAATCCTGCAAACCCACCAGGGATCAGTGTTTGCAATGGTTAGGAACACGTAACAATCTGTAACATACTGGTTATTGTTTCGCGAGTATAGTCGACGTATCCTTACAATAGAAAATTGTATAAGGGACCACTCGATGCGTGTTACGTCTGCCGCAAAACAGCAACAATGGAAAGCTACGGATAGCTGCCAGAATACTTTGGCATCATCTATCACATTCCAAGGAATAGGCACCCATTCTGCGCAAACTATCACCATGACCGTGCACCCTGCTGCAGCGGATTCGGGGATCGTGTTTGCTCGCACCGACATTGATGGCACGCCAGTTATTCCTGCCCGTTGGGACTTCGTAAGTGATACGAATTTGTGCACTAAGATTTCCAATGCGGAAGGCGCTTCGGTTTCCACTATTGAGCATCTCATGGCTGCTCTTTATGCTTGTGAGATTGACAATGCTTATATCGCGATTGACGGCGCGGAAGTGCCTATTATGGATGGTAGCTCCCAGGTATTTATTGAGCCAATGCTCAAAATCGGTCGCACACGATTGGACGCCCCTCGTCGCACCATTCAGATTTTGAAACCTATTATTGTTCGTGATAGTGCGGATCGTTGGGTATCTATTTCCCCCCATGCTGATTTCTTCATGGATTGTGAGCACCATTTCGCCGGCCGGGCTAATTTTCCGACCGAAAGATTCACTGGCCTCATGACCCCTGAGGTCTTCCTGAAGGACATCGCTGCGGCACGGACTTTTGGCTTTGCCGAAGACGTAGTTAAGTTGCGCTCCATGGGCCTTGCGCAAGGATCATCCCTGGACAATGCTATCGGCATCCAGGATGGTAAAATCATGAACCCAGAAGGTTTGCGCTTTGAAGACGAATTCGTTCGCCACAAGATCTTGGACGCCATCGGCGACCTCTACACCGCAGGCGCCAGAATCCAAGGCTCCATCCGCGGCACCCGCACCGGCCACAGCATGATGAACCAGCTGCTGCGCGCGCTGTTTTCTAATCCTTCCAATTGGCGGTATCTTTAGTGGAATCCAGAAACCAGAATCCAGAATCCAGAATCCAGAATCATTGATTCTACCCCGCTTGACCGTCATTCATAGCAGCATAAGCGAAGCGTTGCTGTGAGGAATCCAGCGCAATAGTGTGAGCGTAGCGGACCCGAAACTACTTTACTCGGGTGCATTTTTAATAGAGAGTTCGCTACGCTCACGCATATTTGCTGGATTCCACGCTTCCTCCGCTGCGCGGAGGCGCGCTCTGAATGACGGTCTTGGGGCCAGAATTCATTATTCTGGTTTCTGGTTTCTGGATTCTGGTTTCTGGATTCTGGTTTCTGGATTCTGGTTTCTGGATTCTGGTTTCTGGATTCTAAATTATGTTACAATAGTCTCTAACCATAAAAAGGAGACTATAAATGAAACGGCTAATCACAACTCTCTGCTTTGCACTATTCGCTGCTCATGCAAATGCTACTCCCGAAATTGAGTACTATACGCAACTTGCTCAACTCCCTTTCTCTAAAGAGGAAATATATGATTTTCAGTTGGCTTCTTCATGTAAGCAATATTCAGAAGAACA
>Ga0182030_10016900_pt1 | contig 14145 bp, 9 predicted proteins | sample 812S3MmetaG_FD_121299 | JGI IMG/M metagenome (GOLD analysis project Ga0182030, IMG submission 121299) | Permafrost microbial communities from Stordalen Mire, Sweden - 812S3M metaG (Illumina Assembly) | ecosystem: Environmental > Terrestrial > Soil > Wetlands > Permafrost | place: Sweden...
CGAATCGTCGTTTTCGCCGGGCTGGCGCTGCTCATCATTTTCGCGGCGCTTGTCGCCCTCTACGGCGTGGCGCGACCGGTCTCGACGCTGATGCTCGGCCGGACGGTCATCGGCAAGAGCTACGAGCGCAGCTATGTCAGGCTGGCCGACATCGCGCCGATCGCCGTCGCTTCGGTGATCGCTTCGGAGGACGACGGGTTCTGTCAGAACGACGGCGTCGACTGGGACGCCCTTCACGACGTCATCAGCGGCGCCGGCAAGAACGGCCCCAGCCGCGGCGCGTCGACCATCACCATGCAGACCGCCAAGAATCTGTTTCTGTGGCCGGGACGCTCGACCGTTCGCAAGGGGATCGAGATCGGCATGGCGCTGGTGCTCGGCAAGGTCTGGTCGAAGGCGCACACCGTCGAGGTCTACCTCAACATCGCCGAATGGGGCGACGGCCTCTACGGCATCGAGGCCGCCGCGCAGCACTATTTTCACAAGCGGGCGAGCCAGCTCGACGCGCACGAGGCGGCGCTGCTGGCGACGTCGCTGCCCAACCCGATCAAGCGCAACGCCGCGCGCCCGAGCCCCATGCAGCGTATCCTCGCCGCCCACATCATGGCGCGGGCCAACGACACGGCCGATCGGTTGGATTGCCTGGCGAAGTAGAGACGAGCCAGCGCCTCAGCCGAGTTCGGCTCCAAGAAAATGCCGCGTCTGCTTTAGAGCGTGTTGCAGTTAGGTTTACGCAGCCCTCATCCTGAGCCGCCCGCGGAGCGGGCGAGTCGAAGGACGAGGGCGACGGCGCAAAGCGGGCCGTGGTGCGGGCCTCCGCGGCCGCGCGGGCCTGGAGGCCCGCGCCACTGGCGCCCTGCGAGACGCCCCTCGTCGTTCGAGACGCGCCACTGACGCGGCGCCCCTCACGATGAGGGGCGTTGGAGACCCGGCGGTTCCAATCAAACGCCGCCCGTCTTAGCGCCGGCGCGCACTCGATCCGAAGCTTGTCCCACGGCCATGACGGCGGGCAGTGATTTCGGCGATTGGCGCGAGAGCCGTCGACGAATGCGGATGTCCCCATTGTTGGCTTGGCGGAGCGGAGCGCGAGAGGAATTCGAAGTCAAGGACGACCGCGCCGCGGTCGCCGCCTCCGGCGGCGGCCTTTCAGGCCGTCCTTGAGTTCGAATTCCTCTCGCGCAGAATCGCGTACAAGCCATCAATGAAGAGCTGGCGCTGAGGCCAGCGCCGATCTCGCGTGCGCCTGAGCCGGTGGATAAAACCCCGCGCTTGGCGCCCGCGCCGCGGCGCGCAGGAATCGACCCTGAGCGGACGGTTTTGATCGGGCGAACGAGGCAAGAAATCCGCGCATCATGGAAATCCACGGGCTGTAAGGTCCAAGGGCGCATTGTGAATCTCGCCGATCGCAACGGCGGTGCGCCAGCGCGTTCCGTATTGGAGCTTATGCGACGTCAAATTGGAAACACGCGAACCTCCGGCCCATCCACCTTGAATGCTCTCGGAGTTTTTCGAATCAAATTCTGGACGAAGTTTTTCTCGTCTTCTGTGGGCACGAGGACCATCACAATGTTCTGTGAGATTCTCTCGTTCGGAAGAGCGCCGTTGAAGATTCGAAACGAGTCGACAATCGGTGCCGTTGGATATCGTACTTGTATGTTTATGTCATTGACCGACGCTGGCTGTTTCCAGTGTTTATTTTGAGAACATAGCTCGCGCTTTTCGTTGTCGCTGAGGATGCGGCACGAGTCCTTCCCGGAAATTAGCAGGCCTTCGACAATTCGCCACTCACGTTCGTAAAGGTAGCGGAAGTCTTCGGCATCGGGCGGCGACATTTCCTTAATAAAGGACAGCGCCCGATCGATAGTATTTTTCCCGTGTGCAATCCATTTCATAAGGTCAGCGCCGACAAGCGACTTTCCGTGTGTAAAATTCTGTGTGAAAAATCTCTGTTTCAGCGTGCCGTTTTCGAAGCACTTTTCCGTTTCTGCTATGAGCGCGTAGAAGCTGTCCAACGCAACCATCGCTGCATGTAGGCCGTTCACTATGACAGGACCGTTGTCCTTAAGGCTATCGCCGCCATGGTGGTTTGGAAGATACCACGCCGGACACCCTCCCCACGCGACGACTGTCTCGCGGGCGAACCCTATGCCGTAACGACCGTAGGCAGCGCCATGAGTAGCGAGAAGTTCGAGAGGTATGTCTGTGAAGCAAATCCGGGCGCGCTGCATCACCTCGATCTTCCGCAACTGATTTTCGCCGTCCCGCACAGTGAAGCCGTCGAGTGCGCCTGCGTTGGTGGTTGTCAGCAGGAGACCTCTTTTGATGATCGACGAAAAAATCTTGCGCGCCCGATCCAATGGATCGTGCCGCCAACAATGAAATAGTATTGACCCGGTATGTTCGGTCGGCAGTTGATCGAGCGGATTGGGCATGAATCGCGCGGCAGTCGAGTTGGCAGGGAGCCTATTATACCATACCTGAATGAGGTTAGCTGTTCTGCGTTTGAGCGTGCAAAAATCAAGACATCCGCGACACGCCGTGACGATAAGAATATCAAGCGGTTCCCGGGCGCCAAGATCTGTTGCGAATGTCTCCGCTCATCCGGCGGAGACTGGCGATGCAGTGACCAAGCGTTTGATTATATCCTCTACCTCACCCCAGCGCCTCCGCTCCCGCCGCCTCCGCTCCCTCCGGCGCGACCCATACGAACGCCGGCATCTGATGTCGCGCCCAGGTGAACTGGCGCTTGGCGTAATGGCGGGTGTCGCTCAGGGCCCGCGCGCGCGCTTCGGCGAGCGGCAGGCGGCCTTCGAGATGGGCGATCAGATGCGGGACGCCGTGGGCGCGCATGACCGGCAAAGCGGGGTCGAGCCGGCGCGCGGCGAGCGTCGCGACTTCGTCGAGCGCGCCGCCGTTCAGCATTTCGTCGAAGCGCGCTTCGATGCGCGCGTTGAGCGCCTCGCGCTCGGGGGCGAGGAACAGGCCGGCCCAGGATTCCCTCGGCAAAGCGGGCGCCTCGCGCGCGCCGTGGAAGGCGACGAGCGGCCGGCCGGTCGCCGCGACCACCTCCAGCGCGCGCAGCACCCGCTGGCGGTCGCTCGGCCTGAGGCGCGCCGCGGTCGCCGGATCGCGCGCGGCGAGGCGCGCATGCAGCGCCGGCGTCGGCGCGCCCTCCGCTTCGGCCCGCACATTGGCGCGGATCGTCTCGGGGACGCGCGGGATGTCGGACAGGCCCTCGGTCAGGGCGCGGAAATACAGGCCGCTGCCGCCGACGAAGATCAGCGGCGCGTGCGAATCGGCGAGGATTTCGCGCGCGCGCGCCAGCCAGCGGCCGACCGAGAAATTCTCGGCGCCGTCGATCTCGCCGAACAGACGATGCGCCGCGCGCCGTTCCTCGGCCATGCTCGGCCGCGCGGTCAACACGCGAAGGTCGGCGTAGACCTGCATCGCGTCGGCGTTGACGATCGTCGCGCCGAACCGCTCGGCGAGCCCAAGCGCGACCGCCGATTTGCCGCTGGCGGTCGGGCCGGCGATGAGCAGCGCGCGTTTCATCGCTCTCTTCGCCAGACTTCCGTCGCAGTGCGCATGACCTCAACCCGCCTCCCGGTCCCTTCTCCCCGCCTGCGGGGAGAAGGTCAGGATGAGGGGCGGGGTGATGTGCCGCAAAGACGCCGCCAATCGCCTCGCCCCTCACCCAACCTCTCCCCGCGCGCGGGGAGAGGAGTCGCAGCGCAGACTCAATCCAGGATGTGGCTCAGCACGCCGTCGGCGAGCTTGGGTTCGAACCAGGTCGATTTCGGCGGCATGATCGCGCCGGCGTCGGCGACCGCCATCAGGTCGGTCATCTGCGTTGGATAGAGCGCGAACGCGACGGCCGCCGCGCCGGAGGCGACGAGCCGCTCCAGCTCGCCGAGGCCGCGGCCGCCGCCGACGAAGTCGATGCGCTTGTCGCGACGCGGATCGGTCACGCCGAAGATCGGCTCGATGATGTTCCTGGCGAGCAGGGTGACCGGCAGCCGCGCGACGGGGTCCGGGCTCGCGGCGACTTCGGCGGCGAGCTCGGGTCGCAGCGCGAGCCGATACCAGCGCCCGCCCAGCGCCATGCCGATCTCGTCGGCGCGCGACGGACGCACCGGCTGGTCGCTCGGCTCGACGAGGTAGCGGCGCTCGATCGCCTTCACCACGGCGTCGGGCGTCAGCCCGTTGAGGTCGCGCAGCACGCGATTGTAGTCGAGGATGGTCATTTCGTGCTGCGGCAGCAGCACAGCGAGGAAATAGCCGTCCTTCTCGCCGCGCGCCTGCGCGATCCGCAGCGCCGCGGCCGAGCGGTGGTGGCCGTCGGCGATATAGAGCGCGGGCAGGGCGTCGACGGCGCGGGTCAGCGCGGCGATCGTCGCCTCGTCGTCGATCACCCAGATCTGGTGGCGCACGCCGTCGTCGGCGAGCGCGTCCATCGTCGGCGTTGCCGCAGCGGCGCGCGCGAGCATCGCGTCGACTTCCGGCGCCGACGCATAGGCGAGCATGACCAGGCCGGTCTGCGCCTCGACCGCCTCGATCTGCCGCACGCGGTCGTCTTCCTTCACCGGCGTCGTCAGTTCGTGCTTGCGGATGCGATTCTCGGCGTAGGCGGCGATCGACGCGACCGCTCCGAGGCCGGTTTCAACCCGACCGCGCCAAGTGAGCCGGTAGGCGTAGTAGCAGGGCTTGTCGTCGCGCACGAGCGCGCCGGCGGCGATCATGCGGTGGAAGTTCTCGCCCGCCTTGGCGTAGACGGCGTCGTCATGGGAATCGATCGCCGGATCGAGGTCGATCTCAGCCTTGGAGACGTGGAGAAAGCTCCACGGCTTGCCCCTCGCGCGTTCGCGCGCCTCCGCGCTCGACAGCACGTCGTAAGGCGGCGCAAGAATTTCCGCAGCGCGTCCGGCGGCGGGCCGCAACGCGCGAAAGGGTCTGATCAGGGTCAATCGGGCTCTCTTTCGTCAGGAATGAACCGACAAATTCCGGGCGGGCAGGGGGCGGCCGGAGCGAACATGTGACCCGGTTTCCCCGCATTGACAAGCCCGCCGCCTCGGCGCGCGCCAAGGAGATCGAGGTCGGGCCGCGCGATGACGGCAACGGCGGGGGAGGGGGTCTGGCCCGGCGACGCTAGGGGGTCGAGCCGTGCAGTTCGGCGGTCGTCGCCGCGAGGTTCGGCGCGTCCGGGCCCGGGTTGAAGCCGTCGGTGACGAGGTCGCCGTAGGGACTGATCAGCGATCCGAACTCGGCGGGCGAGAGCAGGGCGACGCCGCGCGCGGTCGGGAAAGGAGTCGGCGCCTTGGCGGCGGCCTTGTCCGGCGTCGCCACCGAAGTCTCGCTTACAGCGGACTTCGCGGCGACACGGGCGGGGCGGACGGGCGGCAAAGGCGCATTGAGCGCGGCGGCGCGGTCGAGGATCGCCGGTCGCTCCGAAGGCTCAGGCGCGCCCGTTTCGGTCAGCGCCAGGATTCCGCGCGGCGCGCCGACGCCGCGGGTGATGACGCTCGGCGCGCCGCCGCGCGCGAGCAGGGCGGCGACCAGATCGCGGTCGCCTGACGTGTCGGTCGCCGACAAGAAGCCGAGGTCGGTCGGCCGCGCCGGCGGCGTCGGCCCGTCGGCGAGCGCCAATTCGAGCGGTTTGAGCGGCGGCAGCGGCGCGTCGAAATCGGCATCGGCGGCGTCAGCGGGGCCGACATCGGCCGCGCCGGCGTCGGTCTCGGCTGCGGCCGGGCTCGGCTGCGGGGCTGGCGCGTCGGCGCTCGCAACCTGAGCCGGCGCCGGGGCGGCGGCGCGTCCGCCGCGCGGGTTGGGCGCGGCCTCGGCGGCGCTCGAGTCTTCCTCGTCGTCGCTGCCGCCGCCGCGCGCGCCAAACAGCCAGGACAACAGTCCGCCGCCGCCGGCGCTCGAACCCGCGTCGGCGTTGGCGACCTGCACTTCGCCGCCGCGGGCTTCGATCTCGGCTCGCGCCTGCTCGTAGCCTGTCATCGGCTGGCCGTCGGCGGGAATGAACACGGTTTTGCCGTCGGGGAAGAGCTGCGCCAGCGCGACGCGGCTCATGCGCGGCCAGTAGCGCACGTCGCCGCTGTCGATGTGCACCCACGCGCCCGGATAGAAGCCGACCCCGCCCGCCTGCATGCGCATGGCGATGTCGCGGATGGTGGCGGTGTCGACGTCCTGGAAGCGGGCGTCCATCGCCTTGCCTTCCATGTGCTGCGAATATTTGGCCACCTGGCGCGAACGACGGCGCAGCATGGCGTTGGTCTGCGGCGAGCGATAGCCGGACAGGACGTCGATCGGCTGCTTCGACCCGGATTCGCGGTAGACCTCCCAGACGATGTCGAACAACTTGGGGTCCATCTTGGTCGGCTCGTTGAGCCGCCAGTCGCGCAGGAACCAGTTCAGCTTGTCGAGCGTCGCCTGGTCGTAGGCGCCGTCGACCATGTAGGTGAACGAGCCTGTTTCCTTGGTGTGGTCGCTAGTCAGGACGATCGTGCGGGTGTCGCCGTTGGCGACGGCGGATTCGGTCGAGCTCGGGCTCACGGCGAAGCCGAGCAGCATCGGCGCGGCAAGCAGCCGCGCCAATGCGCTTCTACGCCCCGCCGAGGCGCTGATGAGCGAAACAAACCCCAAACAGAAAATCCCTTTTCGATCCCCCGGCGAGCGCTTCCCGAATCGGGCCGCCGTCAAATTGGATTTGCGCCCGCCGCGCTGTTTATGTGCCGCAAAAGCCACATGCGCGCGCAAAACAATCAGCGCGCCGGTATAGTCGCCATCCGCACAGTTTTCAATCTTGACTTGCGCGGGCGATCGTGTCTGCGACGCGGCCGGCAATGCCGTAGATGTCTTCGCGGTTCTGCAGCGCGCCCTCGGCGTCGACGAACTCGGTGAAGTATTCGAGGTGGATCGGGATCGGGTGCGGCAGCGCCACGGTCCGCTGGGTGTCGCCGATCATCGCCTGCAGGCGCGCGCCCCAGCCGGCGCCCATCACCAGATCGGCGAGCCGCATCGGCTGATCGAGCCTGACGCAGCCGTGACTGAACGCGCGACGCGCCATGCCGAACAGGCTGCGCATCGGCGTGTCGTGCAGATAGACCGCGTGCTCGTTGGGGAACATGAACAGGATGTGGCCGAGCGCGTTGCCTTCGCCCGGCGGCTGGCTGACGAACATGTGGCCGCCGATCTCGGCGACCTGATAGCCATGACGCGCGAGATAGTCGGGGTCCTCGGCGAGATGCGGCGCGAGTTCCTTGCGGACGATCGAATCCGGCACGCGCCAGATCGGATTGACCAGGATGTATTTCACCGCATTCGAGAAAACCGGCGTCGGCGTGTCCGGCTTGCCGACGATGACGCGCGCCTGGTGGACGAGGTCGTCGCCGTCCATCATCCGCAGCGTGTAGTCGGGAATGTTGATTTCGATGCGCGCGCCGCCCATGTCGCGCGGCTCCCAGCGCCACATCTCCATGTTCGCTTCGAGCGCCGCGCCGCGCCGCGCGGGCGAGACGCTGGCCTTGTCGGCGAGCAGCGGAGCGGCGACGCCGCCCGACAGCGCCGTCGCGGTCGCCGGCGTCAGCGCGCCGTTCGGCGGCAGGCCGTTGGCGCGCTGGAAGGCTTGCACGGCGGCGGCGATCGGAAGGTCGTAGACCTCCGCCGCCGCGCCTTCGGCGGGCACGCCGAGTCGCGCCCGCACCAGCGGCACGCGCGCATCATGCATGCCGAGGGCGAGGCTCGGCCCGTCGGGAATGAGCGGGTTCGCCGGCGCCGCCGAGGCGGTCGACGGCGGCGGGGTCGGGAGGGCGGCGCGCGCCCGCGACAACTGGTCGCGCAGGTCGCGGTAGCCCTTCTGCGGCGGATTGTAATCGGCGAGCGCGGCGTCGGGGTCCGCCGCGGCGGCGACCGCCGCCAGCGCCGCGGCGGGATCGGCGACGATCGGCTTGGCGGTGATCAGCGGCGAGATGCGGGTCGGGACGACGCGCGAGCCGCTCGCCTGCATCGCATAGGCGACGACGGCGGCCGACAGCGTCGCCTCGGCGTCGGCGAGGCGCTCGGGCGTCGCGTCGGCCGGCAGGTCTTTCGGCAGCGTGAAAGCGGAAAGGTCGAGCGCGTCCTCGTCGGCGCGCGCGAGCCGGGCGAGCGCCGCCACGCCGCGCGGATTGAGGCCGTGCGCGTCGGTCCAGACCGGCGCGAAGCCGCGCGCGTCATAGAAGGCGCGGATCGCCAGACGGGCGGCGCGCCAGTCGCCGGCGCCGACCGGACTGGCCTTGAAATCGCGGGCTGCAAGCGCGTCGAGCGCGGCCGCCAGGGCGGCGGCGGTTTGCGGATCGACCCCAGGGGCGCCTTCGCCTTTTGACGCGGCCGGGGGGGCAGGCGCGGCGGCCGGGCTCGCGTCGGCGGGCGCGGTCGCGGCCGGCGGGGCGCTGGCGGCCTCGGCGTTCGGCGCGCTCGCCGGCGCTTCGGCCGCCGCCGGTCCGCCGAGGCAGACGAGAACGAACAGCGCCGCGGCGCCGGCCCGGATCGAGTCGCACGTCACGCGCATCGTCGGTTCTCCCCCGCCGTCCCGCCGGCGTCGCCAAAGTTCTAGCGGTCTACCAAGTCGTCCGAAAGTCCCTCGCGGCGGCAAGTCGCGACGGTCGGCGGCCGGCCGTCGCGCCTCAGGCGGCGGCGTCTCCGAGCACGTCGGTTTCAACGCCGAGCTCCTTCATTTTGCGATAGAGGGTCGAACGGCCGATGCCGAGCTTGCGCGCCATCTGCGACATCTGCCCGTGATAGTGGGCGAAGGCGAAGCGGATCGCCTCGGCTTCGATGTCGTCGATCTTGCGCACGTCGCCGCTGTCGTCGATCAGCCGCATCAAGTGCGGATTGCGCGGTTCGAAGCGGCTTGCCTCGCTCGCCGGCGCCGGCGCGACGTTGCCTACCGGCGGGGGCGCCGGAGGCACGCGCACGTCGAAGCCTTCCACCTGAGCGGCGATCTGCGGAAATTCGGCGACGGTGAGTTCGTCGCCATCGGCCAGCACGACAGCGCGGAACATCGCGTTCTCGAGCTGGCGCACGTTGCCCGGCCAGTCGTAGGCGGCGAGCAGCGCCGCGGCGTCGTTGGCGAGGCCTCGGATGCGCTTACCCTCCTCGGCGCAGAAGCGGGCGAGAAAGCGGCGCGCCAGATCGGGGATGTCGGCGGCGCGCGCGCGCAGCGGCGGAATCGAGATCGGGAAGACGTTGAGGCGATAGAACAGGTCCTCGCGGAACCGGCCGCGCTTGACCAGATCGATCAGGTCCTGGTTGGTGGCCGAGATCAGCCGGATGTCGACCTTGATCGACCGCCGCGCTCCGACCGGGTCGATCTCGCCGTCCTGCAGCGCGCGCAGGAGCTTCACCTGCGCCTCCATCGGCAGCTCGCCGATTTCGTCGAGGAACAGGGTGCCGCCGTGCGCCTCGACGAACTTGCCGACATGCTTGTCGGTCGCGCCGGTGAACGCGCCTTTCTCGTGGCCGAACAGAATCGATTCGACCAGGTTCTCCGGCAGCGCGCCACAATTGACGGTGACGAACGGTTTGCCGCGGCGGTCGGACGCGCCCTGGATGGCGCGCGCCATCAGTTCCTTGCCGACGCCCGACTCGCCCTCGATCAGCACAGGAATGTTCGATTTGGCGGAGCGCTCGGCGAGGCGAATGGTGCGCTCCATGCTCTCGACCTTGGTGACGACGTCGCGGAACGTCAGCTCACCGGCGCGCCGGCGCGTCGCGCGCCTCAACTCGTCTTCGAGCGCGTCGACCCGCAGCGCGTTCTTGATCGACACTTGCAACCGCTCGGCCCCGACCGGCTTGACGACGAAATCGTAGGCGCCGGCGCGCATCGCCGAGATCACCGCCTCGATCGAGCCGTGCGCGGTCTGGACGATGGCGGGAATGGCGATTCCGCGCTGGCGCATGCGGGTGAGGACGCCCATGCCGTCGAGATCGGGCATCACCAGATCGAGCACGACGAGATCGATCGGCGGCTGGCCGCTCGCCTCGAGCCGCGTCATTCCCGCCTCGCCCGAGTCGGCCGTTTCGACGTCATAGCCGAAGCGCCGGGACATTGCTTCGAGCAAGCGGCGCTGGATCGGATCGTCGTCGACGACGAGAATCAGGGCGGCCATGAGCTTTCCATCAGAGGCGGCCTTCAACCGCCGCGTGTCGCCGGACAGTCGGCCATCGCGGTAAATGTCGTGTTAATGTCGTCCCATTATGACGCGGCCGGCGTCGCTACGATTGATGCCGCGTCGCGGTTCGGCGATAGTGCCGCCGCTTGATGGACGATGAGGCCGATCGCATGACTGACCGCGCGCGCGTTTCCTTCGCCGGCGCATTTGCAGGCGGCGGCGTCGCGCAGGCGGCGGCCTCGGCCGCGGCTGCGACGACGCCGGTCGATCTCGGGCCATTGCCGCAATGGCGCCTCGACGACCTCTACGAGGGCATGGACTCGCCGCGCTTCGTCGCCGATCTCGCGCGCGCCGCCGCGGAATGCAAGCGCTTCGCCGCCGCCTACCAGGGCAAGCTCGCCGCGCTCGCGGAGGCGCCCGACGCCGGCCAGCGTCTTTTCGGCGCGGTCCAAGAATACGAAGCGCTGCAGGACCTGATGGGCCGCATCATCTCCTACGCGTCGCTGCTGCACGCCGGGGACACCAGCGATCCCAAGCGCGCCAAGTTCTTCGGCGACGCGCAGGAGAAGGTGACGGAGCTCGCCGGCGAGCTCTTGTTCTTCGAGCTCGAGCTCAACCGGCTCGACGACGCGCAGCTCGACGCGGCCACGCGCGATTCGCCGCTCGCCCGATATCGCCCCTGGCTCGCCGACATCCGCAAGGAGCGGCCCCACCAGCTCAGCGACGAGCTCGAGCAGGTGTTCCTGGAAAAGTCGATGTCGGGCGCCGCCGCCTGGAACCGGCTGTTCGACGAGACGATCGCTTCGCTGCGTTTCTCCTTCGACGGCGAGGAACTGACGCTCGAGCCGCTGCTCGGCAAGCTGCAGGAGGCCGACAGCCGCGTGCGCGAGGCGGCCGCCGCGGCGCTCGCCAAGACGCTCGGCGGCAATCTTCGGCTCTTTACCCTGATCATGAACGCGCTGATCAAGGACAGGGAGATTTCCGACCGCTGGCGCAAGTTCGCCGATGTCGCGGATTCGCGCCACCTCGCCAATCGCGTCGAGCGCGAGGTGGTCGATGCGCTGGAGGCGGCGGTGACCGACGCCTATCCGCGCCTGTCGCACCGCTATTACGCGTTGAAGGCGCGCTGGTTCGGCAAGCCGCAGCTCGATCATTGGGACCGCAACGCCCCGCTGCCCGACGCGCCGACGCGCGTCTTTCCCTGGCGGGTCGCGCGCGACACGGTGCTCGACGCATACGGCGCGTTCTCGCCGCGCATGGCCGAGGTGGCCCGGCGCTTCTTCGACGAGGGTTGGATCGACGCGCCGCCGCTTCCGGGCAAGGCGCCCGGCGCATTCGCCCATCCCACGACGCCCTCCGCCCACCCTTATGTGCTGGTCAATTATCTCGGCAAGCCGCGCGACGTTATGACGCTCGCGCACGAGCTCGGCCACGGCGTTCACCAGACTCTCGCCGCGCCGAACGGCGCGCTGATGGCGCCGACGCCGCTGACCCTCGCCGAGACCGCGTCGGTGTTCGGCGAGATGCTGACTTTCCGCGCGCTGCTCGCCTCGGCCGACGACAAGGCGATGCGGCGCTCGATGCTCGCCGCCAAGATCGAGGACATGCTCAACACCGTCGTGAGGCAGATCGCGTTCTACAAGTTCGAGCGGCGCCTCCACCTCGAGCGGCGCGCGGGCGAGCTGACGACGGAGGCGATCAACGCCGCCTGGCTCAGCGTGCAGAGCGAGAGCCTCGGGCCGGCGATCCGGCTGGGTCCCGGCTACGAGACGTATTGGGCCTATATCGGCCACTTCATCCACTCGCCGTTCTACGTTTATGCCTACGCCTTCGGCGACTGCCTGGTGAATTCTCTCTACGGCGTCTACGAGCGCGCGCCGGCCGGTTTCGCCGACCGCTATCTCGCCATGCTCGCCGCCGGCGGCTCCAAGCCATATGCCGAACTGCTGGCGCCGTTCGGCCTCGACGCGCGCGATCCCGCCTTCTGGGGCATCGGCCTGTCGCTGATCGACCGGATGATCGGCGAACTCGAGGCGCTGGGGTGAGGTGGCCCCTGCGCCGCCGCCGCATGGGGACGGCGGGTTCCATACGTCCGTGAACCGTAAATCGCGGCGGGGGCCGGCGAACCGGCGGGACTCTTAAGTTTCGATAAACCAATCCTGTTTAGGACTTGTCATGCGATCGACGGAATCCGCCTTGGGGGGCGCTCCGCGGCATGACGCCATTCGCTCGCGTCGGTTCCCGAACCCGACATGCTCCTTTCGCCTTTGAACGCGACGGCCTGAGCGCCGCGCGCCTCGTCTGGATCGGCGCGGCGGGTCGCCATTCGCCGTCGGCAAGGGAGGAGACCCGTTCTCTTCGCGAGGCCGCATGAACGCGTACGCCAGCCTGCCTTGTCCGCCATCGGACGCCCACGCGCCCGCGCCGGGAGGGCGTCATGGCTAAGCCTTCGGCCTCACGTCGGCGGTCGGGCAAGACTTGGTTCGCCAAGGGCGAGTACTACCCCAAGGTCGATCTCAGCGACCGTGACGACAGGCTGCCGTCGTCGTGGTCGCCGTCCAGCGTCGTAACGCGCGCCGAGGAAACGACCGACCAGCCGTCGGTCGCCGCAGCCGAACCGCCGCGCGAGGAGGAGGAAGTCATGCCGCCGCCCGTTGCAAATCCTGATCCGCCGGTTGCGGCGGCCGCTCGTCAACCGCCGCCTGCCAATTCCGCGCCCCGCGGCGACGCCGAGGGCGTCCTGCGCCTGCCGGCGGCGCTCGATCTACCCGCCGCCCGGCCGCTCGCCGCCGCCCTGCTTTCGCGTCGCGGCCGGCCGGTCGTCGTCGACGGGTCGGCGGTCGGCCAGCTCGGCGCGCAATGCGTCCAGGTGCTGCTGTCGGCGAAGCGCACATGGGCGGCCGATGGCGTTCCGCTGTCGATCGTCAATTGCGCGCCACGCATGGTCGAGGATCTCAAACTCATCGGAATCGATCGAATGTTCGTGACTGGAGAATCGCCCAAATGAGTATGACGATCCTAACCGTCGACGACTCGCGCACCATGCGCGACATGCTCAAGGTCGCGCTGATGGATGCGGGCTATCGCGTCATCCAGGCGGTCGACGGCGTCCACGGGCTCGAGGTCCTCGAGCAAGAGACGCCGCATGTCATCATCACCGACATCAATATGCCGAAGCTCGACGGCTTCGGCTTCATCGAGAGCGTTCGTCGCAACCAGCGCTACCTCGGCATTCCGATCCTCGTGCTGACGACCGAGAGTTCGCCGGAGAAGAAGAATCTCGCGCGGCGCGCCGGCGCGACCGGCTGGATCGTCAAACCGTTCGACTCGGCCAAGCTGGTCGACGTGGTGCGGCGGGTGGCGGCTTAAGCGATTTTCGAGGGCTGTTCGTATGGACACGATGGCGGCGATCCGGGAGACCTTCTTCCAGGAATGCGAAGAACAGCTCGGCGAGCTGGAGGTCGGCCTGAACGCGATGGAAGAGGGCGTCGCCGATTCCGAGACGGTCAACGCAGTGTTTCGCGCCGTCCATTCGATCAAGGGCGGCGCCGGCGCCTTCAAGCTCGACCGGCTGGTGCGTTTCGCGCACACCTTCGAGACCACCCTCGACCTGATCCGTTCCGATCAACTCGCCACTTCGCCGGCGGTTATGCGCACCATGCTGCGCTCGGCCGATTTGCTCGCCGATCTGGTCAAGTCGGCGCGCAGCGGCGATGCAGTCGAAGAAGCGCGGGTCGAGGCGCAGATCGCCGAATTGAAGGCGCTGACCGAGAACGTCAAGGAGGCGCCGGCCGAAACGGGCGCCGGCGAGGCCGAAGGGCTCGACTTCCAGCCGGTTCTGCTCGCGCTCGACGACCTCGGCGCGTCAGAGTCGCAAACCGCGCGCTACGCCATCAAGCTCATTCCCGCGCCCGATCTTTATCGCAAGGGCAACGAAACGGTCCGACTGCTGCGCGAATTGTCGCGAATGGGCGAGTTTCGCGTCGAATGC
>Ga0182030_10016901_pt1 | contig 14143 bp, 13 predicted proteins | sample 812S3MmetaG_FD_121299 | JGI IMG/M metagenome (GOLD analysis project Ga0182030, IMG submission 121299) | Permafrost microbial communities from Stordalen Mire, Sweden - 812S3M metaG (Illumina Assembly) | ecosystem: Environmental > Terrestrial > Soil > Wetlands > Permafrost | place: Sweden...
ATATCATCTATAAAGTCTATTACTGATAGGCCTTTCTTAGACTAGTTACAGAGGTCTAGGAGCTCTGAGTTATAGAATAGGAATAGTATTAATAAGAGAGGGGACCCTTATAGGACTCCTGCCGGGACTGGGAATACCTCTGTCTCAGTGTCCTATATAACAAATATAGTCCTTCGGTCTGTTATAAATGTCCTAATCTATTATACTATCTAATCTATAGGGCCTTTCCTCCTTAGAATATCAAGAAGTCTAGTTGAGTTAATAGTATTAAAGGCTCCTGAGATATCTAGAGATAGTAATAAAGCTACAAACTTTCCTGAGCCCCAGATTATTTTGACTTGGCTTGTTAGTAGTTCTAGAGCAGTCTTAGTAGATCTGCCTGACCTGGTTCTTATCTGAGTATCTGGGAGTAGCTTATATTTCTCTACAGTCCGGCTAAGTCTCTTAGTTACTAGGGACTCTATTAACTTACCAATTATATTTAGGAGTACTATTAGCCGCCAGGCCCCTGGGTCACTATATAAGGACTTTCCTGGCTTATAGAGGACTACTGTTCTTGTCTCCTTAAATCTGACTAGGAAGTATTCTAGGACCCAGCAGATATTGACTAGCTGTGCAACTGCCTCTGCTAGCTTAGGGCCTATAGCTCTAAGGAAGCCGTTGGGAATATAGTCGTTCCCTGGAATATTATATAACTTGCGAGCTCTAAGCAGACTACTCATTTTGCTAGTAGTGGCTAGTATAGGAATCTCTATACTAGCCTAGAAGTTGCTGTTCAGGAAGGTAATGTCCTGGATATTGCTTAGGTCTGCTTCTATTATAGGATAGAACCTGGCCTTCAGAACTTCAGCTTTCTCAGAGACTGAGTGAGCTAGGCCCTGAGTTGATTATAGGACTGGTATGACTAGCAATTCGGCCGGCTGCTGTACGCTTATTCGGCCCCACTTAGCTAGGCGCCATATTCCTTCCCCTTCGGCTGCTATGGCAATAGCTTCTCGGAAGCTCCTTTGTTAGGCCCTGGCAATAGCTGCCCGCTTGTGCCTGCTAACCCTTAGACACTCTGATCAGTCTTCGGCCAGGCCTGAATCTAGCCAGCGGTACCTAGCCTTCCTGTCTGCTTTGACCACTTCAGTGACTTCACTGGTCCACCATAGGACTGAGAAGCTTGAGGACTTAGCCTATAGCACTGCTATATTAACTAGCCCTTGAGTGAAGTTGACTAGGTAGTCGACATATATGTCGATTTGACTAGGAGCTGCTATCTCACTAGGAAATAGAAGCTCTTAGGCTATCCTAGTTACTAGATTAAAGTCTGTCTTCTTCCAGGCCCTTGATAGCTATAGCTTTGTCCAGCTAGGACTAAGCTTAAACTATAGTAAGACTGAGAGGTGGTCAGAGCTGTGGTTTAGATAATAATAGATAGTATATTCTACTAGTTTTAATAGTAGTTACTGGCTAATAAAGGCCAGATCAATTGTACTAATACTGTCTCTTGCTTCTTATATGATTATTCCCTGGGGAGTAGCCAGCTTTATATCTCTTAGTAATAGTATCTCTATTATTCTGTCTGCTGCTTGGTATATAGCCGGGTTCCTAGGGCCATATCAGAGCAGATGATATAAGTTAAAGTCCCCTAGGACTAGATGTTCTTCTTCTCTTGCTAGGAGCTCTAGCAGATATAATAGAGAAGACGGATAATTAGTTATAGTATAGCTTCTAGGTGGCTGGCTATAGAAGTTGTAGATCTAAAGGACTATATCTGATAACTATAGCTAGAGAGAGCAGATATCAGGTCCTAGATAGTCGACATCCTATAAGTTAATATCTAGGCTCTTATTAATTAGGAAGCAGCTCTGTCTCTCCTAGTTATTATATATTATATAGAATATTAATAAGTTTGGGCAGTAGGTTATATTTTTATATAGGTTCTTCTATAGTTCTTGAATAGTAAGGATATTATATAGGACTACTGTCTGGTCGGCTAGTATTAGAGCTATGACCTTGTCCTTACTCTTCTGTATATTATACTAGAGGACCCTTAGCCTACTTATAAGAGTTAGGGTATAGGGCCAATGCTAGTATATTCCTGATATTCTGAGTATCTTATATAGTCCGGCCTGACTGGCTGGCTCTATCCTTATACCTTCTCACTATAATGAAGCCTTGGTCCCAGAAGTCACTGTCTGAGTCAGTAGTAGCACTGACAGGCCTGGCTCTCTTCCGGAGGCGGGCCCAGGCCTTAGAACTAGCTACAGGCTCTAGCCCTATTTCCGACTCAGGCTCCTGGTCGGATATATCAACTTTAATAACTGATTCCGGGGAAGGGTCTCTAGGACTGGCCCTAGCAGGGCACGCTTCTTACTAAATATTATTAACTATAGGAGTAGCTATACCTGCCGGCCCAGGGCTTGTCCTGACCTGGAACTTAGAAGGCCGATAGATATAAGCCTGCCGGGCCTTCTCAACTTGTTATCTCCTGATTGGGCATTCCCTAGCCCAGGACACATGTCCTTGCTTGTGGCAGGGGATATAGTAATAGGCTATACAGTCGTCCTTCTTTCCACAGTCCTGGGAGCTGTGGCCAGCCGTATCACAGAAGCTACACCTGGATATATTCCGGCAGTACTTAGCAGTATGATTGTACTAGTAGCATTTGAAGTACTGAATAATATAGCAGTTTCTGTCAAATAGCTCATAGTTATATAGCTCACTATCAAGTAGGAGACCAGTATTAATAAATATATTAGCCTATTCAGGCTCTGCTACTCCTATATAAAGGACAGACAGTCACTTCTCTGATTTAAGAGTCTTCCGGGCCTAAACTACTCTGACAATATATATAGAGCCACGAAGTCGGGGGTTCTGGGAGTATATAGCTTCAATAGCTCTGGCTTGGTCAGCCTGGTTGACTGATCTAACCTGGACTCTATATGCCAATACCGTGTATTCCCTTATACGGAACCTGTCCCCTGGTCCAAAGGCTTGTAGGACCTCTGGGCAGGCCTCCTATTTCTACTTCTCCGGCATATCTTAGAATACTATTAGTATATCTCCGCTGGGCAAGTGCCTAGCTGCAATCATATCACCACTCCCATCTGTGGTACCATTGATATCCCTGACTAGTTCTAGGCTAGTCCGATATTTTTGAGTTGCTATTTCGGCCCCAGGGGCCACTACTAGCTCTCTGGCTCGATGTGCCGGGACGGCCTGGATATACTAGCCGTCAGGCTTTCTGGCCAGGGAGCTGCACTTGTTCCTCAGAGCATCCGCGTATATAGCAGGAGCTGTCGACTACTTGGCAATTCCTTTAACTAGATCTATAAGACCCTTGACCTGGGTCTTGAGCTCTTAAATATCTCTTAATATATTAGACATGTCCTGTTCGGCCTTACTGAAAGCGGCCTCCTTCACATATTTCCACACATCTTTAGCTCTCTCTGGCCAGCTGGCACTTCTTACAAAGGCCTCTATAGTTTGTATTACTTCGGTTAGATTGACAGTGGTCACTAGATGTCCCTGGGTAGGCCCATCGGCTCTCCTAGGATATATCGGAGGTTGGCCCTTCTCCCCCGCCATAGCTAATAGTCTAGGCTGCTAGTGCTTTATGTCAGGGGTTTAGGGTAGAGTTAATTATCGGTATTGAGTGATAGAATTGATTTATATATGTGTGTGACAGTTCTGGAAAAAAGTGAATGTTCTTGAAGTATATAGTTAATATACAATTGAAAAGTACTTGAAACATTTGCAAGTTCGGAAGGCGTAACAAACCGCTCAAATATTTCAAAATAGATTCGAAAAGCTATCATCCAGAGAAAGCAAGCGGAAGGGAGCTAACGCCTATTTAGATAGAGAAAGAGGTTCTTACTTCTTTCTCTAGTCATTAGCACATTCATGAACTACCATATTGTTTTCTACCCACCACCATCCCTTGTCTAGCCTCCTTATTAGAATATTTTGTACTTAGTTTGTAGCTCCTTTTAAGGGTGCGTTTGACCGCCTGAGCCCTTACTTTACCTTACGTAGAGCCCCTCAAAGTGCTGGTATTTTATGAGAACTAACCAATTCACAGCTCAGGTAGCACTGTACCGCCAAAAAATCAAGCTAAGGATCGAATGTCACTTGTGATAAAACGCTGCAATAACGTCAATTTTTGTAAACCACGTTGCCTTGTTAATTCAATTAAGTGTCTCTTGGAATAAGAGTAGTGAATAACGGTCTTTATGCATCAACTTGTTTGGCACTCAATATTCACAATACTATAATCCTCCCTGTGGCTTTTTTACGAAGAGTACTAGTGCAGCCGCCGGTGAATTGGGTATTCAAATGAATTCTTTATCAAGTAGCGCCGGTGAGTGTCTTATGAAGGACCAATAGCTCATCTCGTGCCACGTTACACTGCGGTCTCCATAGAGCAACCTGCTTAGATTCGTGCATGATCAATGCCTTCTAGTTGAGTCAGAAGCTTATTAGTCTCTCATCTGTCGAATGCCTTATAAAGTTCTGGGCCAATCCAGTCTAGAAGCTTTGTCCGCGAGTCCAAATACTTCCTTTCCGCCAATACTTTGATGATATCTGCCATGCTGGTTATAAAGACCTGTAGTTTCCGTTTCCTAGCTGGAAGAAAGCCGTAAATTCATGAATTAACCTATTTACAGTCGTACAGGTTCTTTTCCGATTCGCTATAGACTTCCAGTCCCGTGTCTTCGAAGAACAAACATCCTTTGGCCGCCTTAAATGAAGCATTCTCCTTTCGTAACCAAGACTTGCCTGAGATCATTTTATGGCCTTCAACTTTAAGGACAGCATATGCATAAACTTGCTTTTGCTGATGCTCTCCAAGGTTCAAGTCAAAGGAGGTAACTTGTGAGACGGTATCTTTTGACACCCCTTCTGTAGACTTCATAGACTAGACACCCTGTATCCACTAAAGCTTGTGAAGTTGATATTCCATTTATTAAAGCTAATACTAAAGGAGGTTCCTCAACCATATATTCTTGCTCAAATTGTCTCCAAGTGTCCATTTCCAATATCTCTCTTCTTCGCTCCTACCTGCGCTTTTTGACAGAAGCTACTAGTTTTTTCAATTCTAGGTCAGAATCTTCTTTGGTCCAATTCCAACTCGATTTCTTTGACCTTGATCTTCTCTTTACAGGCCAAGTCTATCATTACGGGTCGTTGAGCATACATCCGCAAGCAGTGGATGCATCTTCGCTTCAGGCTCAGTGGCCTGAAAATTAGACTAATGCTTCTAAGCGACTCCCTGAAGCAAAGCTTTTGGGGGGCTCGTTTAATTTTTACTTGCCTTACTACACCTGAGGCATTCCGCACTCCAGCGGATAGGGCAACTACTAGCCAATGGCTTTCTCAACGTTTGTTGATATAAGAGAGCTTCTTTGAGGGTTATGTTGAATTTTGGTAGTATTAATCACTCATTTAGGTATTTCTATTAAGTTTTCTAAAGCTTAAAGCAATATTTTAAATGTTGGGTATTAGGGCTAAACAGATACCAATAGGGAAATTTAAGCGGAGCAAAAGTAAGCAGTCTGGACGATATCGTGGAAGCAGTGGTGATTCGATTCATATTTCGCGACCATCTTACCCGTGACAAGATTCTCACGCCATTCTCTCCTCAGCTGACGTTAGGCAACATCCAATCCTTATGTGAGGCTATTCCGTACGGAGGTACCCGCAGCGCATCAATAATTAGCTAATGCCACCATGCACTGCGCCATCGGAATTAGAACTACCTGGCTGCATGTCATCATGCGAGGCCTCGTGGATAAAACTTAAATAACCAGAAACAAGCATTTTCGTCCCCCAGCCGGAGCATAAGCGAGTACGATCTGACCAACCAGGATGCTGCTTCAACCCCGCTCTTACATTTGAGGAGGGTGGAGTACGTATACCTCCTACTGTACTGTAAATCTCACATTCCCTGCTCTGGCATTCCCTGCTGGCGAGATGGGAGAAATCTGTCACTTCCCAGCCGCAAACGGCTAAACCAAGATTCACGTAGTGGTATCTAGCGTAAGACGGAGGTTAGGGTTATATTTATTGTGTCAGGCGCGGCAGCCAATCACGCCTTCCTGCAAGGATAATGCGATCGCACCAATCAGAGATGGCGCACGTTGTAACATGTTGCAAAAATCAACAACTTGCAATTTACTTTCTTGCTGTGGTGTTCCTCCGCCTAAACAGTGAACGCGTTGACACTGACGACGAGAAGTGCGACGATACAGTTAGTGTTGGGGTCAGTTTTTCTCCTTCTTCTTCTCCTTCTTATTCTCATTCACCATCCTTTATTCTCATTCTCATTCCTCATTCTTATCCTGTTTTGTCTTGGGATTAATTCGATTAGGAAAGTATAGAGAAACAAACGCATCGCCATCACTACCATCACTTCTGTTTTATTTACTGCGTAGCATAGGAGCTTTCACACAAGGAAAACGCCAACACCGAGCCCAAGATGAGCGGCTCAAAGAGTAGATGTCCTCGTACGTTCTTTCTTGACATTTCCCACTATCCAGACTAACACCCACAGCTCTGGACGATCCGTCTATGCGATGGCTATATTGTCCGTCTGTCACCGGAGCCATTATCGTTACCGCCATCTTCGGCATTCTCACTCTAGCCCACTTTGTGCAAGCGATCATATATCGTAAGAAATTCTGTTGGGTCATTATCATGGCTGCAGCGTGGGAGCTTACGGGATTTATCATGCGGATCCTGGGCGCGAAAACCCCAACCAGTCACACCTTCGCCATCGGTTCTAATCTTTTGATTATTCTATCACCTTTGTGGGTCAATGCTTTCGCCTACATGGTAATGGGACGGCTGGTGTATTACTGGCTGCCGACGAGGTCGATTTGGAAAGTCAAGGCGCGCACAATGACAAAGTGGTTTGTGTGGTTTGATGTTATCAGCTTTTTCATACAAGCCGGGGGCGGCAGTCTGTTGGACGGCGATGATGCCAATCTGGCGAATATTGGAAAGAATGTTTGTAAGTCGAGCCCTAGTTTGCATATGGATCCCCACAAAGCAAAAGCAACTGTTTCTAATCTGCTCTTACTAGATATGGGCGGAATTGGTCTCCAGCAGGCTTTCCTGACCTTATTCTTCTGCATCATGATAAAATTCAATATCGAGGTCCGTCGGATCGGAATCCATCGACCCACTTCCTGGCAAACTCAACTCTACGCTCTATACGCCGTTCTTCTTCTAATCACCGTACGCTTCCTCCTCCCCCAATAAATCGACACTTTACAGAAGGAAAAACTGACAGCAACAGACCCGCATTATCTTCCGCCTTGTGGAATTTACCGCGGGCGCTGAGGGACCCATCCCCAGGAATGAATCATTCGTATATGCTCTCGAGGCATTTCCCATGCTCCTCGCTATCACAGTATTCGCCGTATTCCACCCAGGCCGCTCGCTCGTTGGCCCCGAAAGCGAATTCAGCAAAATGATTGTCGAGAAGGGCAAGCGGAGGTGGTGGTGCTGTGGCCGCCGCACTAGGACAAAGATCGATCCAGATGTCGAGATGAATGAATGGCCTGAACACGCGGCAGGGAGTCCACCAGATGCTGAGCCAACTCAATCCCACCATCACGCAAAACATAAGAAGCATCACGGTCGAAGACATAGCAGCCGTCGACGAAGCGACAAGCAAGCATTGTTTGAAACAACTCGGGCAGTCTAAGGCGCCAGATCCTGGACGGGTAGGTAGCACTGGGAGTGTCAAGAGGCTGTTTAGCCGTTGCTTGGCCTGATTTTGAGCACTTGCTACAAATTTTTTTTTGGAATGGGTCAGCGTGTAAAATAGATTGGCGCAAATAAGATAATATAAAAACAGTGCATGGAGACAGTAGGGGCCACTTTGCCCCGACTCTAAAAATAGCAAGAAAAAAAAAAGTACACGTGGAAACAGGATTGGAAGGATTGGTAGTGTTACAAGTTTATATTTTCGCTTTTTCCCCATTTTATTTTTATTTTTTTTTTTCTTGCCTAGAATCCGTCATCCTTCGAACCAGAAGATCCTTCACTTGGCGGTACCAATGATCTGCATGCACTCTCCATCTCGGCGCCAGCCTCAATCAGAATACGAACACACTCCTCGTGGCCGCTCGCCGCTGCTCGATGCAGGGCCGTGAATCCCTGGTCATCGACCTTGTCAATAAACACCCTGGCCCCGCCGCCCAATTGGTCGTCGGATGCATACTGGTTCATATCCTCGTTCAGGATGTGTTCCACGACTGCATCGTGTCCCCGCTCGGCTGCAAGGTGCAATGCGGTCTGGCCTGCATTGTTGGCGGCAATAAGGTTAGCGCCTTTGGAGAGGAGGTATCCGACGACGTGCAGATGACCATTGGTTGCGGCGTGGTGGAGTGGCGTTCCTCCACCAACGGGAGTGCCCGAATTAGGAAGAGTGGCTTGCGGCACGGCAGCTACACTTTTACTGAGATTGCGTGCTGGCTGCCTGGTATTCTGCAAGGCGTCCTTTTCGCTTGGGGCTAGGCTATTGATCTTGTACACTTGCGGCTGCGAGTTCGAGTGCGTGTGGAGTTGAGTAGGAACGGATCCAACACTGTATGCAGGGTGTGTATCTGGATTTGATAGCGTCCGTCGTCGGCCTGAGGAATCGGAGGACTCGGGCCGGTTATGATATTGGAGCTGAGAATGTGTTGGAGTCGTTTGGCCGGATGATGGTCGATTATATGTCAGATTCGCGTGCTGGCCTTGCGAGTGAGATGGGTCCGCGGAGACGCCGAAAGATGTGTATTTTTGATTTTGAGACTGAAGAGATGGAGTTCTGTTGTTGTTGTGTTGTGCTGAGTTTAAGCCAAAGATATATTGGTTAGGCTCGATCTGCGAGGTTATACTATCCGTGTGGATATCTGCGTGGCCCGATACCGAGATCTCGTTTTGATTCGGAAGCCAATAGCAGTCGCTATCGGACTGGGTCGCTACCGGCTGGGGAGCGGGATAGCTAGGAACATTTTGTTGTTGTAGGAGAAGCACATCGTCCTCATCATTCTCCTCTCGGGAGAGATTCGCTGCACTGAGGCCAACCTCTTTCGAAAAGGCATTGTCGAGCAGCTCGAGCTGCCGTAGGCGTTGTTTGATGTTGTTTCCTACAAAAAGACACCATTGTTACAAAACTTAAATCAAAAGCAAGTGATGGGGCGAGGTGACATACGGTAGTTTCTTTGAGCAACTCGATTCTGAATTCTCCTCCTTTCTACAGCATCTGTTGTTTTCGTCCAATTCTCGTCTAGTTTTGATGAAGCCGGCATTATTGATCCCTTTTAGTTAGAGTTTGAATTTTGAGATTACTGTCTACGAAATGCAGCCCCGGAGCTATAAGTAAAATTTAAGAACCATGAGGTGGGACAAGTCTAGAGATAATCGGCGAACCCTAAATACACGTGGGAAGCCTGAGCTAATTATGCCCCCAGTTCAGGGTCTATTTATTTGGTAGAGTGACTATGGAAATTAGTTTACTAATGGTATGCAATAATTGCACAATGGATCGGGTCAGCAAAGCTTTAACCGGTTACGATCTAGCGAGTGGTGGGAGAGTGAGAATCCTTCGAGACATGAAAGGGAGTAAGAATCGGAAATAGTAACCAGGATCCCTGCTCAATGCACGTCCAAGCTACCAAGAAAGTGGCAGAAGCAGTCATCCTCCAAGAGACAAACGATTCTGCAAAAGGCCATTCAATCCGCTCCTTCTCCGACGGCTGGAATTCATACGACTCAGTGCTCAGCAGCAACTTGACGTGTCTTCAGCTCTTCGTGTTGCTTCAAAAACAAAACAACAACACCCACCTAGTGCCAAAAGCATTCATTCCCAGCTTCAAACTCAAGTTTTGGTTTGTTACAGTTACTGGTACTGTTACTGTTACTGTATTGTAGCAACTGTGTATGCTTTCATTAGCCTCAAATCAAATTGAAATGTGGACTGGGGCTCAGCGGCACGGTTGTCGGCCTTGCCTTCCCCGCACGAAATTTAAGTTACAGTGGCTGGGCGGGGAAGCTAACTGTGACGGCGGTCGCTCGGAGCTACAGCATAAGAGAGGTGAAGGCGTATAATTGAGAATCTAAAGCTATCGTTCTTAGAGAGAACGAGAGCATCTAAGCTATATATACAATCTACGATATCGCGAGACTGGTCTTGAAACTTCGTATTGCTTTTGCTCGTGCTGATACTCGTAGGTATCATGTATATATCCCCTTACCTCGTAAGTCTCAGGAAGGAGTCTCACGTTCTAGCCATGACCAGGGAAATCCGATAAAGGAATAGTTTGCGAGTGAAGGTTTAGATCGAATGAAGGTAGGTATGGCGGAGGCAGGTTTGTCCACGTGACGACAGCGCCGTTACACTAACTGTATGGTGCGCCATTCACGATGTACGTAGGACGCTTCCACTTGCTCAACTTCACTTGACGCGTGATAAACCCCTCATTTAATACTCCTCTGGACCCTACCCCCATCTCTGCCTTTTTCTAGGCTCTCCCAGCCCTCTTATGGCCCAATATCGACACGTTACGCACACGTTACGGTCCGTCAATGACACCTCCTACCCCAACCTCCCCCCCTCTATCCTATATCCTATCCGAAACGGTCAAGGCTACTATGGATAGAGCTAAGGAGGGTCATATCCTCTTTGGACCAATTGCAGCCCTATAGAATAAATACCTACAATCGGACACTGTCGGTAAGCTTCCACAACGGCACTACAAACCTCTCGAGCTCCTCTATAAAGAGATCTCAGAACTCTCTCTAACTCACTTCGATACTTATATCAAGGGTATACGCCCTAGCCCTAGGTGCCCCGCCTATATCTACTGCCACCCCTCCCCCAGCCCTAATAGCAATAATATATACAAGTATAACAGCTACCCCCCTAACTTCTCTGCTACTGTCCGTTATAGCCCCGGCAAAGAGGACACCCGTCTGTAAACCAACCCCCCAACCTCGCCCTGATACTAGACTCTTTCTATAGATCGGCCCAGACAATATCGCCTGTGAGACTGGCCCATTCGCAGTCCTTATAGCCCTATATAATGCCCTTAGTTCGGAGACAAAACTGCTCTATAAAGTCCAAATAGTTAACTCAGGATATGCCCTTTATACAGGCTCTATAGAAGCTCTTATAGTCCTTGAATTCAAGATCCTTCTCCTCGAGAGTCTATTTATAGACTACAAGATCGAACAACAACCTGATTAGATCTCCTATCGCCTCTCGAATATCCTATAAACTATTACTACTCTTAGTAATACTGGTTCCCTACTCTCCTATCCAGTTAGTCCTACTATTCTAGCAGAGTCTATCCAGTTTATAGCCGACTAGTCCCCGGTATAGTCCATAGAAACCAAACTCAGCTCCGAGAGCTCCTCTTTCCATACTACCTAGGTTATAAGCTTTGAACAAGTTGCCCACCAACCTCTCCCCTATATACTACGGATCCTAGGCTCTGTAGTTCATTGTACTTGTACAGTTATCCCCCCACGGACATCAGTTATCCAATATATCTACTACTTTTATTGATATAACATCCATAACTATATCCGCCCTCTAAGCTACCGAGTCTGCAGGTCAAGGACATACAACAAGTCTCAATATACTATTAGTTGCGGCTCTAACCTCCCCTATCAGTACCCTGCAAGATACCTTTACTACAGCAGCCCTCACTTTGCAGACGACCTATCTTGCCTGTTATGGCCCGGAAAACACCCCCTCTCTAAGTCAGAGCAGTCCTCGATCCTCCAGACAACTAAAGCTGTCTATAAACAGGCCTATATAGCCGCCGGATACTCCCCTATCTCTAAGACTATCCTATATACTCTCCCGGACCTTCCCTCGACCCTACAGCCATCAACCCCCCCTAGAACCACTCAAACCCCAGAGAACACTATTACAGACTAGTCAACGGTCTGTGGGGCACAATGCTTTAATACTACACCTGTCCCGAATAGTCTACTAACCCTACAGACAAACAGATTCCAGCTCTTTACTAATACCTAGACTATTACAAACGCCCTCTAAACCCCTTTCAATCTTTCAAGTTAATATAGCCTATAACTCTACCTCCTACAAGCTAGACCTTGAGTTTATATTCAATTCTCTAATAGATATTATTTTTATTCAAGAACCTTATATCTTCTCAGATCATACCTGATATATTACAAGAAGACATCCTATATATAAGATCTTTATCCTATAAGACAATTAGACGGCCAGGCCCCAAGCTATTATATACATCCACAAAGATGATAGTCTCCATATCTCACAACTTCGTCCATTTATAATCCATAATATTATCTACTTATAACTTCAGACTCATAACTCACTCTTAGTTACTTTAATCAACCTCTACAACACTCCTACAAGTTCTATAGACATCTATTCAACTCTTACTTCTCTCCTTTCTACTCCCCTCCCCTAGCTTACCTACTTTTATAACTAGGGACTTTAATCTACTAGATTAATACTGGGACCTATTCGTTATAGCTAAGTCCTCTCTTACACCTTGACTTACAGACTGGCTTGACCGGAATTATTTCTTATTCATATCCGAAACAGATCTCCCAATATATAATAGAAATAATATCCTCAACCTTGTCTTTATTTCCGGCTCATACTCCGCCTCGACCTATCTCGCGGACTACCTGAGTATTACCTCTGACCATACTCTCCTAATCTCAATTATTTACTAGGACCTTACTTGCTCAATCCCCTCCCCTTATCTCCGCCTCGATATACTCGATCCTAAGCAGTTCTAGGAACTCCTTATAGACAACTTATAGCCTATTAGCCCTCTATCAGACAGCCCGTTAACAAGCGAACTAGACCACTTTACAGACGAGCTTACTAAAGCCATCGCTCTTATATATAAGAGTTCGGCTAAGAGGACTCTCGGCTAAGATACAGATAACCCCTGGTAGAACGCCGATTATAAAGCAGCTATTCAGAAGAACCGGCTCTCCCGGACTGATACCTCTGCCCGCAACCTCCACAATATAGTCCGCAAAGCAAAGAGGATATATTAGAACAAGAAGATAAATAAGATAAAAGCTCTTATAAATATCTATAAGATAACTAAGTAGTACCAAACCACTGGCTCCTATTACAGCCCCCTGTTTTCAGACCTACAAAACCCCTCTATAAGCCTTATTGCCAATATATCAGGAAAGTATAATATTCTATTACAGAATTTGCTCACTAACGACTCAATTGCAGACAATATCCCATTTGACTTGTCCACAACTACTCCCCGAGCTATCGACTTTCCTCCTATTACTTCCGAGACAGTCCGCAATACTATCTTACAAGCTGGAAATACTGCCCCAGACCTCGACAGTATTCCTACAGCTATTTTACAGATAGTATAGCCATTAATTGAACCCCTCGTGATCGACCTCTATCAAAAGTGCCTTCGTTTCGGATATCACCCGGTCCCATTTCGGTCCGCAACCCTTGTTATTATCCCGAAACCCAAGAAACCAGACCAAACCTCCTCACACACCTATCGCCCAATTGCACTATTATCAGTCCTGGGCAAAGGTCTCGAGCACTTACTTACTAGAAATATTTCCTGGCTTATAGTTAAATTACAGATCCTTACAAGCCAGCAATTTAGTGCCCTATCCCTATAGTCATCCATAGACCTAACTTCCTATCTTATATATAATATCAAGTCTGCTCTTAACTATAAATAATAAACATCCCTCCTTATACTAAATATAAAAGGAGCCTTTGATAGGGTCCTCCCTAATTACTTAATCCGCCGTCTAAGGGAATAAGAATAGCCAGATTATCTTATATACTAGGTCTAATCTTTTATTACTAATAGATCTATAAAGATCTATTTAGATAGCAAAACTAACTTATTAACCTCCCTATATTGCAGTTTACTACAAGGCTCCCTGGTCTCCCCAATCCTCTTTATATTTTATATTTCCCTCCTTTTTTGACTCACTTTCCCTTAGACCTATTTTAGATATATAAATAATATTACTCTCCTTGCAACCTCTATGGACCTCGCCTGTAATTATACTAAACTACAAACCAACCTGGAGCAAATCCTTAACTAGAACTAAGAAAAAGATATTACTTTTAATCTATCAAAATTAGAATTAC
>Ga0182030_10016903_pt1 | contig 14142 bp, 12 predicted proteins | sample 812S3MmetaG_FD_121299 | JGI IMG/M metagenome (GOLD analysis project Ga0182030, IMG submission 121299) | Permafrost microbial communities from Stordalen Mire, Sweden - 812S3M metaG (Illumina Assembly) | ecosystem: Environmental > Terrestrial > Soil > Wetlands > Permafrost | place: Sweden...
TCGGATGGCGTTCATCGCCTCCTTGGTGGGTTCGATGCCATGCAGACCGATGGTTCTCGGTCGCAACAGCTCTTTGCGCGCCTTGAGCAGGCATTGTCGTTGCGTCACCGCGTCGAATTCCCGGAGGCCCGTGAGGAAAGTGTGAACATCCAGGGTTTCGAGCAGCGTTTCAGTCAAACCGGTCGTGGTGCCATTCATATATGTATTTCCATTGATCATTCAGCTCCTTCCAGCAACCGTCTTCGCTGCGAATGTGAACGACATTATGCCGGTATTATGGTCGAGGCGGTTGGACACAGGCTGTCCAACGATCAAAAAACCAAAACGCTCAACCTCCAACATTCAGCGCCCAACCTCGAACCAAGGGACATGCCCCGACCGTATTTTGCCCGTCGCCACGTTTGGTGCGGTGGGATGGTAGGGACATCGCGCTACGATGTCCGCGACGGCCAGCGCAGCACAGGGCCGTCGCAACGCCCGCGAAGTTTTGAAACGCCTGAGCTACGCGGAAGCGATTCAACCAAATTGGCGGGCCAAAGGCCCGACCTATCCCAGCATGGGGCAGCGCCCCATGTCCGGTCATCCAACACGACCGTGAGCGCCAACGGCGCGGTCCATCACGTGTCATGGCAAAATGCTGACGCATTGGACCCCCCCCACGCCGGATGGGGCGGGCCTTCAGCCCTCAGGATCTCCCCGCCCTCTTTCCTAGGCCGGTGGCCTAGGCTGGTATGGTTCCGCGCCTTTGGCGCTAACCAAAACCGCGGGCCAAAGGCCCGACCTATCCCAGCATGGGGCAACGCCCCATGTCCGGCCATCCAATACGACCATAAGCGCCAACGGCGCGGTCCATCACGTGTCATGGCAAAATGCTGACGCATTGGAACCCCCCCCCACGCCGGATGGGGCGGGCCTTCAGCCCTCAGGATCTCCCCGCCCTCTTTCCTAGGCCGTTGGCCTAGGCTGGTATGGCACCGCGCCTTTGGCGCTCACAAACCACCGCGCCTTTGGCGCTGCTTGTGCGGCGCTTCCACCGCCGCTTTGGCGCGTAATCAAGATCAGCAGGCCAACGGAAATCGTGGCTCGGGCGAAAAGACCCCTTGGACGTTCGGCGTTGAATGTTTCGGTCTCTCGCGGCGCCGGCTTATTTCGGCGAAGCGCCGGCGATGCTCAGCGTCAGGTTCACGGTCGGCGACACCTTGTCCTCGAACTTGCCTTTTTGGATGTCGAAATCCTCCCGGTTGATGCTGAAGTTGGCGCGAATGACCAGCAGGTCGCCATTTAGGTTCGGCACCCGGGCGCTCAGCTTGTCCTTGAGATAGGTGAGCTTGACCGGCACCGTGATTTCCTTGGCTACGCCGTGCAGGGTGAATGTGCCGGTCGCGTCCGCGCTGGTGACATTGCCCTCGGTCTTCACGTTGGCGAGCGACTTCGCCTCGAAGGTGATCTCCGGATACTTGGCCACGTCCAGCCAGTTGGCGCTGTGCAGATGTTCCTTCTGCATCGGATTGGGCACGGTCATGGATTCCGTGGCCACGACGATTTTCCCGGTGGTGGCGGCCGGATTCTCCGGGTCAAAGGAGACCGTTCCGCTGATGCCGCTGGCGCTGCCGTTGACCGACTCCAGCGGCGCGTCCAGGTTGAACACCGCGTTGTTGACGCCCTTTGGGTCCTTGAAGTCGAACGACTCCGGAGCGGCGTACACGGCGGTGGTGAGGGTGAGGAGTGGAATGATATGTGTCAGTTTCATGATGTTTGAGTTTATTGTTGTAGTTGGTTGATGTTGTTTTGGTCGTTTTTACGTTTGCGAAAGAACAGGGAGGCGGCGGCCGGGAGCGCGGCGGCGGCCAAAGCCGCGCCCAGGAAATCCACGCCCGGCAGGAATTTTTTCTGGTACGTGATACCTTCAATGCCCGTGGCTTGATCGAGCGTTTTTATCGGCACGCTGGTTTTGGTCCAGCCGCGATTGGCGCCGGTGGCCAGCCAGGTGGCCGCCGCGCCCAGCACGATCAACACGGCCAGGATTTGTAGAATGCGTTTCATAATTTTTCGGTTGATCAATTTTGTATTTTCGCGGGCGCTGGCTTCGGTGGCTGAGACTTGGCCCGCCGTTTTGGCCGCCGTTTCGCCCGCTTGCAGGAGCGCATCCAGATTCAGCGGCCGCGTGACCATGGCCAGCTCGCCGTTGTCAGTGCGCGGCCATTGCCCCAAGGGCTTATCCCAATAAAGCTCCACGCCGTTATCATCGGGGTCACGCAGATAAAGGGCTTCGCTGACGCCGTGATCGGCCGCGCCTTCGAGCGAAACGCCGGCGGCCAGCAGGCGGCGCAAAGCCCGGCCCAGTTCGGCGCGCGTGGGATAGAGGATGGCCACGTGATACAGTCCGGTGGTGCCCGGCGCCGGCGGCTGGCCGCCGGCGCTTTCCCACGTGTTGAGCCCAATGTGATGGTGATAGCCGCCGGCGGAAAGAAACGCCGCCGAGCGACCGAATCGTTGCGTCACTTCAAAGCCCAACGTATCCCGGTAGAAGCCAATCGCCCGCTCCAGATCGGCCACCTTCAGATGCACGTGGCCGATGCGCACCCGCGGGTCCAATCCTTCCGGCCCGCCAGCCGGGGAGTCCTGGGGCGGTTCGGGCTTGAGATTCGGCGACCGCTCGGAAATGGGGGGCGCGGTCGATATTACATTTGGTTGCATAGATATTGATTTAGGATTGATCCGTCGGCGGCGGTCAGGGACCGCCGCCGACTCTGGTTTATTCAATTCAGGTCAAACAGCAGGACCTGGGCTGGCTTGGCGGCGGAGATTTCCAGCGCGCTTTCGCTGCTTACGGCGGCGGCGTCCCCGCCCGAGAGCGGCTGGCCATTCACGCTCACTTCGCCTTCTGCCACGTGCACCCAGGCATGGCGTCCGGCCGCCAGCGTGTGCTTCACGCTCTGGCCCGGCTTCAGCTTGGCCAGCAACAGGTCGGCATCCTGATGGATTTCCATGGAGCCGTCCCGCCCGGTCTTGCTGGCGACCAGGTGCAGCTTGCCGGCGGGGGCCTGAGCCAGATTCCGCTCGGCGTAGCGCGGTTTCACGCCCTGGGCATCGGGCTGGATCCAGATTTGGAGCAGCCGCGTGGCCTCCGTGCGCGAAGGGTTGAACTCGCTGTGTTCCACCCCCGTGCCGGCGGCCATGTATTGGAACTCGCCAGGCTTGATGACCCGGCCGTTGCCCATGGAATCGCGGTGCTGCAAAGCGCCGCCCAGCACATAGCTGATAATCTCCATGTCCCGGTGCGGATGCTTGCCGAACCCCATGCCGGGCATGATCAGGTCGTCATTGATCACCCGCAGCGCGCGGTAGCCGACCCATTCCGGATCGTAGTAGTCCGCAAAGCTGAAGGTGTGGTAACTGTCCAGCCAGCCGTGTTCGGCGTGGCCCCGTTCATTTGATTTGCGAATAATCATCATGAGAAGACTATGCAATCGGTTGGGGGAATTGGGAAATACCATGTTGCTTGCCTGAGTATAACTTTCAGGCATACTTCCCACCATGGAACTGAGGCATCTCCGCTATTTTGTGGCCGTGGCTGAGGAGGAAAACGTTTCCCGCGCCGCGCTCAAACTGCATGTCTCGCAGCCGGGCGTCAGCCGGCAGGTGCGCGACCTGGAGGAGGAACTGGGCTTCCAGCTATTCGAGCGCGGGGCCAAGTCCCTGCGCCTGACCCAGGCCGGGGCCGTTTTTCTGGCCGAGGCGCGGGCCGTGCTCCGTCGGGCGGAGGAGGCGGTGCAGAAGGCGCGGGCCGCGTCCGGGGAGAGCGCCGGAGAAATCAACCTCGGCTACGCGCCGTCGCTGACGGTGCAGCTCCTGCCGCCCGCCTTGCGCAAGTTCCACGAACTGTATCCCAAGGTGCGCGCGGTGCTGCATGACTTATCCACCGAGGAAATGCTGTCGCGGCTGGGCGCAGGCAAGCTGGACCTGGCGCTTACCGTGCGCCCGTCCGCGAAACTCCTGCGCGGCCTGCATTTCGAGGAGTTGGCCCGCTACGGGATGCGCGTCGCCGTGGCGCCCAAGCATGACCTCGCGGAGTCCGCGGCGGTGGGCTTGGAGCAAATGGTCCGCGAGCCGCTGATTGCCTATAGCCGGAAGGATTATCCGGAATATCACGCCATGATCGATAAGCTGTTTGCGCCGGTCGGGCGCAAGCCGCGGATTGGCGGCGAACACGATAGCGTGACCAGCCTGATTGCCGCCGTGGAATCCGGCCACGGTTATGCGCTGGTGCCGGAATGCCTGGCCTGCATGGTGGGCGCGCGCCTGAAACTCATTCCGCTGCGCCCGCCGCCGCCGGCTCTCCCCGTCGGCGCCATTTGGCGGGCCGAGGGCCGGCCGGGCCTGGTCAAAGCGTTTCTGGCCGCCGCCAAAGCGGGCTGTGCCGCCAACAAGGACCTGCCCATGACGGTATAGCCAGGGCGCAGGACGCCGTCCTTAACCAATGCTGGGTAGGGACGGCGCGCTGCGCCGTCACCGGCGCCCAGCGTAGCGCAGGGGCGACGGCCTCCGGCTGCGCCGCCACTGCGAATCTGCCCATGGCCGTATAGCCGGGGCGCAGGACACTGTCCTTGGATTGCCTCACCGGATTTGATGGGAATGGCGACTGGAAAGTCGCCAGAACCCGCAGGCTGGAAAGCCCGCGCCACGTAGCGCCGACATTCTTGTCGGCGGGTTCTGGGGACTTTCCTGTCCCCAGTCAAGGACAGTATCCGGATGCACCGTAGCAGCGAGCGCGAGGCGGAATGGGCTTGCGTTTGGCGGCATTTCATGCCAATAAACGGGCGCTTAATTGCCGGCTGCCGATGGTTCGCCATCGGGTGGCTGCGAGGCAGTCCGCCCCTGCGGCCGCCTGGAGGAAGCAGCAAGAATAGCAATGCGTGGAGAGGTGGCAGAGTGGTTTAACGCGCACGCCTGGAAAGCGTGAATACTCAAAAGGTATCGGGGGTTCGAATCCCCCTCTCTCCGCCACTTTTTATTGGGAAATCAGAAGATGACTCCCGAATAGACTCCCGAAATTCAATCCCTTCCTGTCCCGACCTGACACGCATTGTCACGGCTTGGGCTAAACTTCCGGCCCCACTCAAGGCAGCAGTTCTCGCCATCGTCAATTCAGCGGAGGGCCAGCCATGAACTTAAATCCGGCAGCGGTGTTGAATCCAGTGTTCAACTTTCTGGACGCCCTGATCTCGGATTACGGCGTTTATCTTTACCTCGTGTTCGTCTGGATGTCCCTGGGAGCGATTGCCTGGGTGTTGAGCGGCGGACTGCGGCGGAGACAGATGAAAGGAAACTCTGTCACAGTCATTCCCGCAATCATCGTCACGATGCAAGCGCCGAGGCAGTCAGCACCGCCAATCATTGACCTTGAAGCGGAGCAGACATGGAGCAATGACGGCGAAACAATGGACCAACCATGACAACTTTTCATTCACGACAATCAGACCGTGGGTCCTCTGGCTCGGAAAATGGCAAATGCCAGCGCGTTCAATTTCAGATCACAAATTGCATCATCAATTTGCACTGTTGCGTACACGAAACGTATCAAACCCGACGCAATAATTTTCAAGTCACGGTGCAGTCGCATGGTTTTGATAGAGTGGAAGCCTTACCCCTTGTCAGAAAAAGGTTTTTACGGCTCGCCATTAGCTTGCCGAAATCTGCTCGGAGACTCGCTAGAAGGGCGCGCGATGGCCGCGGAACATCCGGCAAGAAATCCGACCAAATATCTCGCGCCAGATCCGCGCACCTTCCCGGCAATGGCCGGGCAGAAGCAACGGCAATACCGCGAACATCCGTCAAGACGACTCGCAAGACAGTTTGCCTTGCGCTGGACTTGAACCTGCAATGTCCGCGCCGGAAACTTGCGAGACAACCCGCAGTCTGTCCGCGCAACAGTCGTGCGGCGGCCAAGGCAACATCTCGCAAGCGGCTCCTGGGATTTCTGTCGTCAGCTTGCAACCATGACCTGCGAAAATTATGAACACCCCAATCACCCCGACGCCCGATCTTGAATCCCTGCGCAAAGCGGTTCAAGAGTTCCGGCCCAATCCGCGCCGTGTCCCGTTCAACGCTTTGAAACCCGTCCATGATTCCATCGCGGAGTTGCGTAGGCAAAATGCGTCCTGTTCCGCCATTGCCGACCTGCTGCAACAACATGGCGTCAAGACCAGCCGGGCGCGAGTGGCCGAATACGTCCGTATTGCTCTGGACGGCGGCAAACAGCGCAAGCGGCGCAGACGGGCGAGAACCGGGCCAGCCGCAAATAACCCGGTCACGTCTCAACGTGCGCCGGCCGTGGCCACAATGCCGGCGCCATACACGCCATCGCCGACCATTGAGCCGGCGGGCGATGTCACGCCGCCACCAAAAGAAGATTCTCCTTATCGTTCACGCGGGCCGCGCATCGCCGACGTTAAAATGATGACTCCAAGCGAACGGGAAGAATTCGAGGCAAGCTTGAAATTGAAACCGTAAGCGAGCTAACACAGCCCGGAAACCCAATCCGGCGATGAATGATGTCAGTTTTTATTTCCCACGCCAAGCCTCCACTATCCAACTCAAAGCTGCCGGGATATGGCATCATGTAGCTGATCCTCTGTTACACTAGATAGGCGGCGTATCCCATCATCGCGAGTGATTGCCGGGTAATGCCGGGCTAATTGTTGGGTTCTGTCCAGATCCTAAATCCACTGGCACCTTAACTGGCACTGGCCGTCTCTGAATTATGCAAGTGTCTGCATTTATAGGACTTATGGTTGTATGCGGTGGTGGGACTCGAGCCGAAATAACCACTTTCACTACTCGGCTATTACCACCTCACTACCAAGGGCGAACGGTCTCATAACTAACGAACACCAATATAATCAGGTGTTTTCGCGCTTCTGTCAAGCACTCGACATTACGCGCCAATACCAATTAGCTACTCACCAATTACTCATTCATTAGCCGTTCACTGGCACTTCCACTGGCATGGCTCAGCCTTAAAAAACAACCCGTTCTAAAGGCCAAATTTTCGAAGCGTTCCGCAGTAAACAGCCACATGTAAACCTTTACACTTCGAAACACAAATTCAGCACGTTGGCGAGTCTGCTTTCTGCGCCGGCCAGATGCGGACGGGTTGCGACGGTCGAGATCGATCGGGTGACCAACGCTTTCTTGAAACAATAACTTTTGCCGAAAGTTCTTCCAAAAATCTTTGCGCATTTTGGTTTTTGCTCTTTACGGTAATGTGAAATCGGTTCTGCGGAACCCAACCGGTCGAGCGCAGAGCAGAGTGCAAAATTCATCGCCGCTTCATCTGACACGTCGGGTTAACCGCATGTTTGACTTGAAATCAGTTCGCAGTTTTGCGAACCATCACCTTCTGCAACGCGCGGAGCAACCGCTCAGTGGTGTAGGGATTGGGAATAAATAAGTTGACGTCGATGTTCTCTGCTTTGAGCCCATTGTTCGGTACGTCCAAGCCGCTTGTTCCTATGATCCTGCCTTGGGGATCGATGGCTCTCAAAACGAGTCAGTTTGGCAATGTTCAGTTTACTCCGACACCCTTTAACAGATTCGAGGGTGCGGTTTAGGCGGCGTGCAATTGTATCATCCTGACAATTCATGAGACAATTTCAACAGGGCTTGCCATTTTTAATGATTATTTCAAATGAGAACTCGACGGTTCGATTAGCGTAGGAATGCCTCGTGCAACCCGCCGTCAACCGTAATGACCTGGCCGGTGGTCTTGCTCAAGCGTTTGGATACCAATAAAAAATATGCTTCTGCCTGATCGGCCGGGGTGATCGGCGATTTAGTCAGCGTGCGGTCGGCATAGAATTGGGCGAGTTTGGTGACGAGGGATTCGGTCGCCTCGTCGTCGCTGTAGGCGATGTTGTATTTCGCGAGTGAACCGATGACGCGGTCACGCGGAAACATGGCTGAACCTTGCACGACGGTTGCAGGCGCGACCCCGTTCACGCGCACCAGCGGCGCGAGTTCGATGGCGAGCTCGCGCACGAGATGATTGGCCGCCGCCTTGGATGCGTCATAGGCGATGGAACCTTTTTTGGCGACGGCGGCGTTGGCGCTGGTCGTCAACACCAGGTTGCCACGAAGTCCTTGCTCCTTCCACGTCTTGAAGGCTTCATCGCCGACGAGATAGCTGCCAGTGACGTTGATATTGAACGTGAGCGCCCATTTATCATCGGGAATGTGGCCGGTCGTGTCGCTGGGCACAAAAATCCCGGCGGTGACGCAGATGGAATCAAAGCCGCCGTAGGCGAGCGCGACTTGATCCAGCATTTTGCGGATGCTCGCGCGGTCAGTAATGTTGGCGGCGAGCCCGAGGGCCGGACCGCAATTGGAAATGCCCGTTCCGGCCACGCCGATTCCGAGGCCATATTTATCGGTGATTTCTTTCGCGGTCGCTTGTGCCGCTGCCTCGTTCACATCGACACAAACGACGTGCGCGCCATCCTTTACGAGGCGATGCGCCGTTTCTTTTCCGATTCCCGAACCGGCGCCGATGACAATAATGACCTGCCGGGCCAACTCTTTTTCTGCGGGCATCCGTTTTAGTTTGGCCTCTTCCAGCAGCCAGTATTCGATGTCGAACGCCTCCTGCTGTGGCAAGGAAACATATTCGTCAATCGCCTCGGCGCCGCGCATGACTTCGACGGCGCAGTTGTAAAATTCCGCGGTGACGCGCGATTCGCTCTTGTCTTTGCCCCAGGCAATCATGCCCAATCCCGGTATCAGGATGACGGTGGGATTCGGGTCACGAATCGCCGGAGAATTCGTGTGCCGGCACTTCTCATAATAGGTCGAGTAATCCTTGCGATACTGCACCAGGCCCTCGGCGAGTTTTTTCTTCAACGCCGCCGTGCTTTCGGTTTGTGGATTCCAGGCTACGTACAGCGGTTTGATTTTTGTGCGCAGGAAATGGTCGGGGCAACTGGTGCCGAGTTCGGCGAGCCGGGGCGCGTCGTTGGAATTGACGAACCGCAAAATCTTCTCGTCATCCTGAACCGTAGCGATGAGGCGTTTTTGCTGAGAAACCTGTCCGCGCAGCCACGGTAGGATTGGGGCAAAAATCTCGTGGCGTTTTTCCGGCGCGAGCGTTTGATATTTTGCGCCGCCGAACGCTTTGTCATCGCCGCCTTTGGCTTGATACTCCGCCTCGATGAATTGTGACGCCTTCTCGATGAACTCGAGCGTGCGCAGATAACATTCCTTGTCGTCGTTCGCCCACGAGATGAAGCCATGCTGGCCCATCATGATCGCCGTGGCTTTGGGATTTGTTTTGCAAATGGCCTGCATTGCCAGGCCGAGTTCAAATCCGGGACGCAGCCATTTCACATATTCCATCCCGCCGTTGAAAACTTTCCGGGTCAACGGCTCGCAGTTTTTCGAGGCCGCGATGGAAATGATCGCGTTCGGGTGCATGTGATCCACGAACCTGGCCGGAATAAAACTGTGGAGCGGGGTGTCAATCGAACTGGCTCGCGGATTCAAATTGAATGTCGTATGGTTGTAAGCCGCTACCATGTCGTCCTCGGCTTGTGATTTTAGACCCTTGTCGCTGCGGGCGGCGTAGGATTTTTGCAGGCCAATCAATTTGGACTGGTAAAGAGAGGAGAAGTTCTCGCGCAAGCTGGTGCGCAAATCGCCGCCCGAGCCTTTGACCCAAAGGACCTCAATGCTTTCACCGGTCAAAGGGTCATTCTCCATGATCTTCGAGGACGTATTGCCGCCGCCGGTGTTGGTGATGCGCTGGTCGCTGCCGAGCTTGTTCGAACGATACACGAGCCGGTCAACGCCTTTCAGCTTCGCCGCTTCGGCATCGTTCCACAGGTTTGAAACATATGTGAATGATTTGGTTTTCATAAAAGTTGATGAACTTTAGAAGCAGAAAATCGTTAGCTTTTTTGGCCCGTGCGCACCAAGAACGAGAATACGTTCAATATCGCCAGTGCGCGACGGCCCCGTGACGAACGAAATCATGCTTGGATAATTGGCTCCGTATTTCTTTTGCAACAACACAAAGGCCGCCGGCAAATCAGCGACCAGTTGCTCTCGGCGCGCGATAACGACGTGATGCGGCGGTAGCACACTTAACGCTCGGCCGCCGGAATCGCGGCTCGTCACGATGACTGAACCCGTTTGGGCAATGAGCGCGTCGCACTCAGTGATCCCCGCGTCACAGGCCTCCAGTTCGTTTACTTCGTAGCCGGCGGTGGTATTCAGCGTGGGCAAACCAAGCCGACTCACGGCGGCATCGGTCAGCGGACCGCTGTGCGTGGCGATCCGTTTCCAGTTTTCGGCGCCGGCAATCTGGGCCAGTACTATCTCCGCTTCATCCAGCGAAGGAACGAGATGAAAATCGGTCTTCAACTCAGCGGAACGATCGCAAAAAAGTTCGACCTGTTCTGTAAACAATTTCCGGCCCGGCGGCAGCCATTGTTGAAAATGCCCCGCGGTCTTGGTGGCGTATGCTCCGCGTGCCACCTGACCGTGCAAGACAGGGCGTGGTGCCGGAACGCGCAGCGCGGCACGGATTCGATCCAAGATGTTTTCACGTTCGCTCATGGCCGTCCCCTCCACCAATCCTTGAAACTTTTGGCAGCCACCGGTGGCAAGTCTCGCGTTTGCGTCCAAGCCCGCACCGGATCTAGCGCCGAATTTTTCACGGCGTTTTGCATGGGCCGCGCAATCTGGCCAATTTTTTTTGCCAGCCACCACAAAGCCGGCCGGTTGGCCACAAAACCGAACATTTTATAGGCTAAACGCTCGAAGAACGCGGGCTTTTCCTTCGCAGCGTTGCGACGGTTTTGTAACAGATGATGATGCAGGTCAATTTTCACCGGGCACGTCTCGGTACAAGCCCCGCAGAGTGTCGAGGCCGCGCTCAAGTGTTTCCAATCCTGTAAGCCGCGTAAGTGAGGCGTAATCACGCTCCCAATCGGTCCGCTATACGTCGTACCGTAGGTATGTCCGCCTACATTTCGGAAGATGGGGCAAACGTTGAGGCATGCACCGCAGCGAATGCAATGCAGGGCATCGCGCTGTTCAGCGTCTGCCAGAAGTGCAGTACGATGATTATCGAGCAGGACAACGTGCCATTCCTCCGGACCGTCACATTCGCCCGACTGTTTTGGGCCTCCGTAGAGCGTATTGTAGCAAGTTAGCTGCTGCCCGGCGCCCGCGGTCGCCAGCATGGGCAGGAACAGAGCAAGATCAGATAATTTAGGCAACACTTTCTCGATTCCGAGCAGGGTGATCATCGTTTTTGGCAATGCCGCAGTCAGCCGTGTATTGCCCTCGTTTTCGGTGATCGAGACCATGCCGGTTTCCGCGACGGCAAAATTTGCGCCCGTTATTCCAATATCAGCGGTAAGATATTTTTTGCGCAATGCGCGCCGGGCAATCATCGTCAGTTCCTCCGGGCTATCCGTCGGTGCGCTGCCAAGTTCACGCCGAAATAACTCACTTATTTCACCGCGTGTCAGATGCATGGCAGGAAATACGATGTGATATGGCGGCTCATGCCGCAGTTGTACGATAAATTCACCAAGGTCGGACTCAACAACTTCATAACCAGCTTTTTCCAGCGCTTCATTCAAATGAATCTCTTCGGCCGTCATCGCCTTGGACTTGATGATGGAGCGAGCCTTTCTCTGCCGGATGATACCGAGAATAATATCGAGTGCCTGCTCGCCAGTGCTGACCCAGTGGACTTTCGTGCCACGAGCCTCCAACTTGGCGACGAAAGAGTCCAAATATTGATCAAGATGGTTGATGGCCTCCCATTTTGTCTCCGCCGCCACCTGCCGCGCCGCTTGCCAGTCTTGATAGCTGGCCTCTCGCGAATCACGCGTAGCTTTGTATTTGCCTAGCGCTGTCTGAATCAACCCGCGATGACGAAGGTCTGATGCCACGCCTTGTGCGCTGGAAGTAAATAGTTTGCTGAAAGAGGCCATAATCCACTTAAGGTGCGACGGTGGTTTCCTTGCCAATCAGCGCTGCCAAAACTTCGCTCAACACAGCGTGTGGTGGTTGCCTGGCATTCACAACTGTCACCAATGAAGCTGGATAATAGTTTAGCAGCGATGTTGATTCTTTTTGATAAACCTCCAACCGGCGACGAACCACCTCATCGCTGGCATCGTCCAGGCGGTTGTCTTTGAGAGCCCGCTGCTGCAAGCGCAGGGCAATATCCTCCTCAGAAACCCCGAATAGATAAAAGACCCTTTCCACCGCGAGCACGGGATCCATCAATCGGGCCTGATCGGAGTTGCGCGGAATGCCATCGAGCACCAACCTGTCGATTTCCGGCTTGAAGGTCCGTGACTCCACGCAACTCTTGATCCGTGCCTGCCAAAGTTGAATCGTAATTTCATCGGGCACCAACCGTCCCTTGCTGGAATATTCCAGAAACGCGGCACCCAGCTTGCTGCCTACGTCAATGGAACGGAAAACATCACCACAAGAACAATGGAAAAAACCGGGCAGCGTGCCGAGTGTTTTACCTTGCGTACCCTTGCCGCTCCCAGGCGGGCCAAACATAAGCAGAGTGCGATATTTTTCCATGCTATTTAAAGGCTGACGTTACTTGGGTGTGCTGCCAGCCAATCGATTTTCTTCAGCTTTGCGCCTTCAAGCATTTTACAGAACCTCGATAAGTGGAGTGGTGTTTTCACAAAATCATTTCAGACAGCTTGCTTGGCCAGAATTTCCGCAAGGTGGATGGTCTTCATACTAAGCTTTTGCCTGCCAGCCAACCCCTGGATTTGCATCAGGCAACTGGAATCATTGGAGACGATGTATTCAGCCCTGGTTTCAAGTGCGCTCGCACATTTGACCTCTCCCATGGCGCTTGAAATCGCGCTGAATTTCGCTGAGAAGGTTCCTCCAAATCCGCAACACATCTCCGCCGCGTTCATCTCCACCAACTCCAAATCACGCACGTTGGCCAGCAATATCCTGGGTGCCTGTTTAACCTTTAATTCTCGCAGGCCATGGCAGCCGTCATGAAAGGTTACTCGATGGGAAAATCGCGCTCCTAAATTGGTCACGCCCAACTGGTCGACAAGAAACTCTGAAAACTCCCAAACCTTGGTTGCAAGTTTTTGCGCCATATCCGCTTGCGGCGAGCCAGCGAAAAGTTGAGGGTAAAATACTTTGAACATCGCCCCGCAGGAGCCCGACGGGACCACCACGGCTTCTGCTCCCTGAAGTTGCTCCAAAACCGGATGGGCGATTGATCTTGCCTCCTCCCAATAGCCGGAATTGAAAGCAGGTTGGCCGCAGCAAACCAGGTCGTCCGGGCATATCACCCGGAGCTTCAAACGCTCAAGGACTTTGACCACGCTCATCGCCACATCCGGGTACAGCGCGTCCATGAAGCATGGAATGAAGAGTGTGACAGTCATTTAGTTCCTTAGCACTGCAAAACGCCTTGCTGCGTCATCCCAGTTCATCTTTGCATTTGGCTGGTATTCTTTGATTTTCGTAGAACGTCGAACCACCTCACGCATTTCACCCAGCGATCCCACCTCAGAGTCGGCACGAATTTGGGTTAGCAAATTGCCCATCGCAGTGGCCTCCACCGGTCCAGCCAAGACGGGACGCTGACATGCGTCTGCAGTCAATTGGTTGAGCAACTGATTCTTTGAACCACCACCCACGATGTGAATAACCTCGATCTGTTCGCCGGTAAGCTCCTCAAGGGATCCAAGGACTTGGCGATATTCGAGGGCCAGACTTTCATAGGCACAGCGCACCAGTTCGCCATCGGTTCTGGGGACAGGTTGGCCTGTTTCACGGCAGAAATCCTGAATGGCCATGGGCATGTCTGGAGGATTTAGAAAACGCGGATCGTGCAAATTAATTAACGAGAGGAACGGCTTTGCTGTTACCGCTAGGCCAACCAGTTTTGCGTAATCATATTTGCGTCCGGCGGCATCAAATGATTGTTTACACTGCTGCACTATCCACAATCCCCTGATGTTTTTGAGAAGGCGATACGTGCCGTCGATACCGCCTTCGTTAGTCATATTCAATTCCAAAGCGCGCCGAGTAACCACGGGTTGTTTGACTTCAACGCCCATGAGCGACCAA
>Ga0182030_10016905_pt1 | contig 14142 bp, 9 predicted proteins | sample 812S3MmetaG_FD_121299 | JGI IMG/M metagenome (GOLD analysis project Ga0182030, IMG submission 121299) | Permafrost microbial communities from Stordalen Mire, Sweden - 812S3M metaG (Illumina Assembly) | ecosystem: Environmental > Terrestrial > Soil > Wetlands > Permafrost | place: Sweden...
TCGGGATTTGTCGAGCGAAGATGGCATCGTGAATTTGTTTAAGCCCTGGAAGATTGGATATTTTCCCTGCAATACCTTTTGCTTTACCACCGACGTCAGCTTGTACGGTTTTAAGATCGTAAGTTAAGCCAGCAGCGTCTTTGTTAACAAGCCCACCGTTTGCGGATTCCTGATTAACGTAGTCGTTGTAAGACTTTGAACTAAAGGTAGATTTAACCATATCGGCCGTATCTTCAAAGTGGGTGAATAGTCGGCCACTAGATAACTGTTGAGCGATATAACTCCCTAGAACGTTAACAGAGTGGAAACCACCACCGGCTAGTTTGAGGTTCTTCCAAGCAGCGTTTAATCTATCGTAAGCGGTACCGATCTTACCAGTCTCGGCTGGATTCTTTAAAGCCCTAGTATTGATATCATTGGCGATATCTTTTGGCATAAAGATTCTCTGACCGAATGGAATCTGGAGTTGTTTATAGGCTCCTGACTCGTCTACTGGTAATCTGCCTGTCCCAACTTGCCCTGGGTAGGCTTCGCTGAAACCTTTTTCTAGTGTGGCTTGAGCCAGTTGATTCTTAGAGCGGTTCATCATGCTATCAAAGTCTTCTTGTAAACTAGCGTTTTTAGGCTGTAGCCCGTACTTGGCAGCATCTTCGTAGCCTCCAGTAGTTCGAGCGTTAGCGGTGCCTGGTTTACTTAAATCAGACATATATAACCTGTGAGCTTGTTCGGCTTCTTCGGTTGATCGGTCAAACTGTAGTTCCATAAAGTGATTCTGCCTGAAGGGGACAGGTTGTTCTAATGCACCGGAACGAACACCTTGTATAGTCTGGTCAGCTTTAGTGATTGCTCGGTAAGCAGCCATATAAGCACCTGGGTTTGAGCTTTGTTTAGCTTCGGTAGCGACTTGTTCAGGTGTCTTTTCGTGAGAGTTCCACAATCTGCCTTGGTCGTCAGCACTTAGTTTACTGATAGCAGCAGTACCGGCTTTGTGTAGTCTATCCATCTCATTGGCTACAACGTTAGCATTTAGAACTGCACCATCTTTGTCGCCTGGTTTCACTGTGGTTACTAAACCGCTAGCCCTATTAAACTCTGGGTTTAGTTTGGCGTTTATCATACCTTTATTAAGATCAGTAGGGTTACTTTTAATCAGAGCGTTGACGGCTTTAACGGCTTCAGCGTGAGGCGCATCGGTAGCCTCAATATAGGCTTCTACTGCTTCGCCAGGAGTGCCGCCAGGGTTAAGAATGTCTCTAGCGGCGTGAACTCCAGCTAATCTGCCAACTACAGTATCTTGCACGTTCTGGCCATCTGGGGAATTGATGAAAGACGGTGGTTTCTCAGGCGGTGGGGCAGTATCGAATAGAGATTGTTCTTCTGGGTTTGGTGGAGTTGGCTGTAAGAAGTCCGGTGGCCCTTGGCTCATATCGTAAGGCTGTTCGGCTTGCTGGGCTACATCTTGAGGAGTGTTGACGTCGCTAGTAGGCGTAACTGGAGGTAAAGGTGCGTTCTGAACAGCCGGTGCGACGTGTTGGCCTACGGCGTTGTCTATCTCGTTTTTAACAATATTAGGGTCGTCAGTCATAGCCATAGAGGCACTTATCTTTTTAGCTACAACTGGGCCAGTGACACCGTCTAGTTGTTTCTCGATAACTTTAGGACTGTCAGATTTAGCTAATTTATCTAACTCATCTGGGGCCAGTAGATCAGATGGCTGTCTGAGTGGGTAAGGGAAGTTAGTCTGTTGTTCGGGAGATTGAAATGCCCGTTGACCGACTTGGCCAGCTTCTTGTTCGCCTGGGTTTGCTTGGTAGGCCGCTTGCCCGTTGACGTTAGTCGTACCACCAGAAAAGCCTTCGATATTCTGGATAGCGTGTTGGGTTTCGTGCATAACCGTCATTTTGTATTTAAGTGGGTCATCGAGGATATTTTGGTTGACGTAAATGGTGTTGGTTTTATCACTGTAACCACCCTGGAGGTTATCGTTCTTAGGCGTCATCACTTTTACGTTGACGTTAGCTAGTTGTGGGTAGTCTTGGAACAGGGTTGGATGACTAAGAACATTAGGTAGTTTTTGTGGTATGAGGTCTTGTATCTTCTGATTCATCGGTTGGGTAAGAGTCGCGGATTTATCGTTAGCCTCAAATCTAGGTTTACTGTCCACGCCAGCAAAGACTTTACCCTTGAGCTGTTGCTCATCAAACGAAGTAGCGTTTGAACCGCCGATATAACCTTCCTGACCTAACGGTGTCTGAGCTGGCGCTCCTTTAGCCAAAGCACTCGCTCCACCCAAAGCGCCGCCTACTACTCCACCAGTAGCAGCACCTTGCAAGAAGTCCATCTTTAAATTCTTGCCTGTAACTGGTTGGCCAGAAGCGAAAGCGGAAGCTGGGCTAGCAACACCGCCCGTAATAGCACCCTTAACAATACCGGCAGCGCCTTTACCAGCCACAGTGGTAGCTTCCGGTAAGATACTATCTAAAGCGCCGCCAGCTATATCACCGACTCCCTGCCCGACAGCTCCACCTAAAGCCGAACCAACTGCTCCACTACCTAAAGACTGTTTATCAAGCGCATTTTCTCCAACACGGCCTAGAGCTGAACCAATCCCAGCTCCAATCACTCCACCGCCAAACGGGTCAACAGCTTCACCTAAAAATCCTCCGGCTACAGCGCCAGCGGTCGGTAGAGCTTTCTCTAAAAAGTCCATTACTAGATTAGGCATTGGTTATCCTTGTGGATTTATAGTACTAAGCAAAGAGGAGATTTGCTGACCAGAGGGTTGCCCAACAGTTCCAGCGAGTGATTGCTGGAATGGGTTGGCCGCTTCCTGGTTGAGTAAGTTCTGGTTTTCGTAAGCCGAGGTAGAGGCTGGGTTATTGGCCGAACTGAGTGTTGGGTTAATGCCAGCTTGACTAAGAGCGTTTTGGTTGCCTTGTGGCTGCCCAAAATATTGCCCATATTCTTGCATAAAAGCGGTCTGAAGTTTGCCAAGGTCTACATTTTGTAGACCAGGGTTTTGGTCGAAGTAGTCAGCTAGTTTAGCCTGTGCCTGTTGGTCGCCGTTTTGAGCAGAGATTCTGGTTTGAACGTAATCTTGTAGGTTGTTGTAAGCAAGGATAAAGTCTTGGCTAGCTTTGTCTGTAGCGCCAGCACTTTGTAAGGCCGTGGCTGGGTTGGCTCCGGTAAGTGAAGCGTAAGTGCCAATGTCTACTTTATCGCCTACGGAGTTAATAATATCCACTGAGCCGTCAGCGTTCTTGGTGAACTGATACTTACTAGGGTCTAAGGAGTTTTGTTGATTCTGGATAGTGATAGCGTTCTCGGCCTTTTGTTGCTCGAACTGAGCGCTAGCTATATTCCCAGCGGTCTGCCCAGCGTTAGTAGTCTGGATGGCTGTACGAGGAATTTGATAGTAATTACCAATATCTTGTAGTGCTTGAGAGGTGTTGAAGTTTGGCGTTGCTACTGGTGGTGGTGTACCAACTGGTGCCTGGGCTTGAGGTAGCTGAGGTGCGATTGGTGTAGCGTTTGGCGCAACACTAGTAGCACCTTGCGGGCTAACTGTTGTAGGTACTGGTGAAACTGGGGCTTGTGGAACTGCTGTAGGCTGCATTTTAGACGCTACTGCCTCCTATGGATTGTAAGCTATTTAGACTGTTTACTAGGTCTGACGGATTCGGAACACTCGTACTAGGGTTAAGGTAATAGTTATAAGCAGACTCAGTAGCAGCTAAGTTCTTGCCAGATACACCAGATGAGTTAATCGCATTTTGGACGTTCGTAGCCAAGAGTTGATTGCTCGTGGCCGTCTGAGCTAACTGTTCTTGTGTCTCTGCCATCTCAGGGGCTAATACTTGGTCGTTATAGGCTGCTTGTCTTAAATAGTCATTTAAGTTGAAGTTAGTTTGGGCTTCCTGCTGTCCTTCGGCGGTTTGGGCGTAGGCGCTAGATTGTGCTAGTTGGGCAAAGGTGTCTTCGGCTGATAAGTTAGAGCTATTTCTATCATACTGGAATTGACCCGACTGGGCAGCGTCGGCGATGTTACGAGAGTTTTCGGCTTGCCATAACTGCTGTTGGCCAATACCGGAAGCGCCCAGGTTCCCTGAACCGATAGACGAACCAATAGCAGCAAGTTTCTGATTCTGAGCTTGTCCAGTTTGTAACTGGTAATTCTGTTGCTGAACACCAATATTGCCTTGGGTAAGAGCGTTAGTAGCAGCAGCCGTATTTTCGCCGATCTGATTGGTCTGTAGGGTATTGGCAAGACCACTTTGTTCTCCCTGTAAGTTGAGGGTATTCTGCGCCTGAGCTGCTTGCTGGTTAGCTGCTTCTTCTTGGAGATATTGATTCATGTACTGCGTGTATAAAGGATTAACAGTATTCTGGGCAGCAGCATTGGCCTGACCTTGTAAGGCGTTAACATCTAGACTGATAGGCGTACCTGGGACATTAGCTTGTTCTTCAGATTGGATAGACTGAAGCAAAGAAGATATCTGATTTGACGAGTTATTGGTCTGATTTACGTCGTTGTTGATAGCCGATTGATTACCTGCAACTTGGTTCTGTAAAGCCTGAAGTTGTGGGCTAACCCCCCCTTGTAATACTGAGGTGGCGCTATTACTGCCTTGTACCGGAGCCGTACCCTGGATACCTATGCCAGTAGTGGCTTGAGGGTTGAAAGTATTATTGTTACCAGTTGAACCCTGTAGTGGTACAGAAGCTATCGAGCCAGGAGTCGTAGTGCCAGAAGTATCTACTGAGATTGCCATAATTAAAACTTACCTGTATTCCCTGTTAATTTAAAGTGTCTCTAGGTTATCGACCCATATTCAAAGATTCTATAGTAGACCGTAATAGCGGAAGCTGGGTGTGCGCTACCAGAATCCACATTCTCGGCTTGCCTAGTGATATAGAGGTTAGTATTGTCTACGCCGGAGGTTAGAAAGTTGGTTATTAAAGAAGCTAGTGGGTCGCCAAAGGCAGCATTGTAAGACCAGTTGGAGTAGTAGATGGGCGGGAAGCCGCTAATCTGAAAATCCCCGACATTGTATACCTGCATCTTTGTTTCAAAAGATGGTATATAGCCTAGGTTGTGAGGGACAATTTGTAGTTGATTAGTAGTATTACTAGGAGACACACTAGCTATGGCGGGGAAAGTGTAACTACCAACTATTTGTTCGTCACTGAATACGAGCTGAGACGGTGTCGCCTGTGTGACGTCTATACCACCCTGAGCTATCCTAAGAGCAATCGTGCCGTCAGGAAATACCCCAAAACGGGCATGAGGTAAACCACCAACATCGTTAATCTGAATACCTACTTGTTGCTTGCTCAAGCTAGAACTCCTACTTGTAAGACGGTATTACCAGCAGAATCAGTAGTCTGGACTGAGCCATCTTGATTAATTGATGTTTGCCCGACCTGAGCTGTGCCTCCTTGGGAACCACTAACTTGAGTGGCGTCGTAGTTAGTCGGAGTAGCTGTTGTAGGCATCAGACCGATGGGGAGACTGGAAAGAGTCACATAGTCTGACCCTAGGGTAGTTTGCCAGGAAACTTCGTCAATAGCTCTAGAAAGAAAGTCGTCCATGCCCGAACCACTCTTGTAGTCGTAATCATTACTGGCGGCACTACCGCCCTGCATCTGGAAAGCCATTTTACGGACTCACTTCGTTTACAATAGATTCGACAGAATTGAAATATAGTGTCCAACCATTAAAGTAAGGTGGGTCGCCAAGGTTATTATGAGTAAATCGTAAATTAATATCGTGTCCGGTTTTTTTCTGATTTTTGAGCGGGAAGGTTAGTTCTCCAATATCCTCGGTGATTTGGCCTAGAGTTTCCCAGTTACCACCGTCTAGTTGGAGCTGCATAATCCCAGTTCGAGTACGTTCAGAATCAATCAACACAGCCTCAAATATCTTAGCTTGTTCTGTACCACAGTTAGTCCTACCAAACTCAACCATCATTGGGATTGAGTTGCCAGCGTCAGTTAGACCAGTTTCGTCACGGAATAAGTAACCATTCTCATCCGTAAAGTAGGGCTTGGTGTAGCCATTCATAGTGTGCATGAACTGGAAGCGTATCTCTCTAGTGTGAAGTTCGGGCCACCAGATATTTAAATCAAAGTCGTAGCACAAACGGGTAACGTTCTTGCCGGTGGCGAGAGTGGTGGTGGTTGATGCGGTAGTTGAAGTACTAGTAGACGATGAGGTAGAAGAAATAGAAGTACTGGTACTAACCGAGGTACTGGTAGATGTGCTAGTTGACGTTGAGCTAATCGAGGTAGAAGTAGAGGACGTAGAGGTTGTTGTAGTAATCGTGGTGTTGGTGGCCGAAGTACTGGTGGACGTACTGGAAGTTGACGTACTAGAGGTGCTGGACGACGTGGACGAGGTTGACGTAGAACTGGTAGATGTTGAAGTAGTTTGTAGGAACGTAGTGTTTGGCACAACGGTATTCATTAATTGCCCAACCGATAGTTTATAGATGTTCTCGCTATCAACGACTGCGGAAGCGTACTTGAGACTGACTGGGTTAATGCGTTGGATTAATGGTGTAACGGCTTTGCTGAGTTTCTTAAACTGCCCAGTAGTGTCGTTATAGCCCCACACCCCTGATGTGTGTAGCCAGATCGTCCACGAACCGATATTAGCAATACTTTCATGTGACACGCAACCGACGTTTGGCCTTAGAATTGTTGGGTTTGTGCCATCCCATTTAATCGTAGAGTTCTTAGTAAAGAGGAATAGCCGGTTGTTATTCACTATCCAGCCAGTAATGTCGGCTGTTTCGTTTAGGCCACTAGGTATTCTAATAAAGTCGGCGGTGGCAGTTGTTGGCCAGTCAGTATTCCAAAGTGTAGTCAACTGTCCGAAACGCCCAGAAACCCAGACCTCGTCGTCAGCGTTGATGTTTAGCGTCTGGCCTGGGATACCGATAATGTTATTGGCTTTATCGACGTAGGTGATCGGTAGGGCTGAGTATTCTAAGTTAGAAGTCTCAGCACCGTAGATGTCGATTAACATGCCAACTTTCAGATAGTGAACCGAGTCAACATGTATCTGTGTAACCCAACCGGATACCTGATTCTGTACTTGGGTGACAACGCCTAGTGGGGTGGACGAAATATAAGCTCTGTCAGCGTAGGTGTTATTCCCAATCTTACAGTTAATAGCGTAAAGTTGGTCAGCATATTGAGCGATAAACTTAGAGGATGGGGCGTTCATCGTATTATAAGTCTGGGCTGTCATGGTCGAGTCTATCATCGTTAGTGGTTGGTAAATGCCCCCAGGAGCTTTGCCAGCTATATAGTAAGCATCTAGATAATTGAGACACTGAAACCTAGTGTTCGGTGCGGCGTTGCTTAGAAACGGCGTCCAGTAGCCACCGTTATCTAAGAAGTTTAATGTGGCGGCTGTATTGTTAGCGTTATTTATTCCGGTAATAATACGGTTACTAGTTACGTTGTAATTGTAAGTTCCGCCATACAAAGAATCGTTGCCGTACTGAATCGTCTGACCGACTTGCTCGTAACCAAACCGACGGCAAGCTGAACCGATACGGATATTATAAGCAGCGTTATACGAGTCGTGAACTTCCATCCGCTTTTTAAGTAAATGGGAAGTGGCGGTCTGGACACCGCCCGACATATCTAGTAGGGAGTAGGAATTTTGCGAAGGCGTTGACATTAAACGTACCTGTTATAGCTTTTGGAAACCCAACCGGCATTATGGAACGAGCGAGGCGAACCGACATCTCGACGGTCTTGACCCTTATATCTCATTAGTTCTCTAAGATAGTAAGTCTCGTGTTTAGCGGCTATCTGGAGATAGTTGGGTTCAGTAACAGCTTTCTTTAGATAATATTTGAAGTTAATGTAATGCTTGTAAATCTTGGGCGTGGGAGTTTGAATGACGTTACCCTCAGAGGTGATGGGAGTTAGAAACGTCCAGTAGTAAAGATACCAAACGGCGTTGGATGAAGTCTGAGAAGCTGGGTAGTAGTTGAATGTTTGCTGAGACTCATCTAGCGCCATTTCCTGAACTACGTCGTCTTGGGTGCTGATAGGTGCCGGTGGGGCTTGCGTACCAGGACTTTTAGTGCCGTTATCGGTAAATGACAAAGTGCTAGCCGATACGTTGGTTAGTAGGGTCTCAGCACCGCTGGATAACCCTCGGTAGATATTATAGCCACTAGGTTGAGTTACACCTGTCCAAGTTAAAACGATTGTTTGATCGCCAGTCTGAGTGGTGGCCGAAACTTCGGCTGATTGGTTACTCTCGCCACCGGCGGAGTAGGTAGCTGTGACAACGTAGTAATAAGTTTTTCCAAGGACTAAACTACCGCCCGCACCAAGGCCGATTGTTACGCCAGATGGTACAGCAGGGTTAGAAGTATTTGTGACCCAGCGATTCCTGAAGTAGTCTAGGGCTACTACCGGAACGGTAGAAGTGGTATTAGTCGTAGGGGTAGTAGAGTTATTAACATAGTTATAATCCATCCTATCAAACTTCCACATCAGGTTGTTGCCGTTAGAATCCGTCGGCCAAGCTAAGGTGTTAGCACCACCGACTCTACCGAAAGCTTGTCTTTTGTATAAGAAGTTATAGGGCTTGACGACGTTCATTACCAAGTCGTCGTTGACCTCGTTCATATAGCCAATGACTTCGTCTCTAGTGAAGTTCTGCTCGTTGGCGTCGGAAAGTTCGGCGTAAGCTGCTTCGATAATGTAGCCGACCTGATTACGGTTCCAGCCAGAGATAGCTGGTATTGGGTCAGAGAAAGCACTCTCAACTGTAGTTATCGAGTTGTAGACAGTTATTTCGTAGTAGTACCCAGCAACGGAAGTAAGATCGTTATAAGTGGTCTGTAGGTCTTCTGAGGTAAAATCAAGATTTACTGGATTATTAGGTAAGAGTGTGTAAGTTCCGTTTGCGCCTGTTGTAGATCGGTAGAATTTGGCTTGGTCGAATTGCAATAGATAGACAGGAGTATCAGCTTCGTGAGGATAAAGCGTCGCACCGATAGCGATAGTTGTACCATCCGCGCTTACGGTGCCAGTAGTGACTACCTCACTATAAGCCAGCCCAGGTTGGCCAAGTAAAATACGTTGGTTAGCCGAGAACTGAAGGTTGCTTCTGACTTCAACCGAGGTAACTGCGTAATTATAAGACTGAGACAGATACGTCTTTTCGAGGTTGTCTACTAGTGGGTTTTGTAAGGTTACAATCATGCTGTGCGCTCCCAATAGTAGACTACTTGATATGGCTGTAGGTTGTTATGCGCTGCTCCGCCGCCAGTATTCTGATTTGTAACGCCCGTGGTGGCTGAGGTAGTGTTGTCGGTTGAGCTAGAGACGAAGGTGCCACCACCCGTAGTGATGTTGGCCGCTGTACCCGAACCGCCCCCCAAGTAGTTCCTGGCCGTTAGCGCGTGTACGTGCCCAGAGTCGGTGACGGTGTGGGTGTGTGATGGCATTTCGTTAGATACTAAGGTGTGGTTGGATTCACCTCCAGTAGCACCAGCCGTGAACGCTTGGTCGCTCGTACCGTTACCTATTAAGACTCTACCGGCACCGTAAGCCGACCAACTCCCAAAACCAAAAGTCGTCCCAGGATTAACACCAGTAGTTTCGGCGTAGATACAGCCAACCGGATAAATAGTCGCTAGAAAAGTGGTCAGTAGTGAGCTGGTTGAATTTGTGCCAGTACCACCGTTAGTGGCCGATAGGACTCCACTAACGTCACTAGATAGATGTACCTGATCGTAAGTTGTCGTTCCGGTACCATTACCTCTAAGCACGGTATTACTCGTAGGTGTAGAAGCACCTGTACCTACCTTATTCTCTATAGCGACAATCGCTGCCTCTTGTTGATTCTCTTGAGCTGCGTGATTATCTGCTAGTAAAGTATCACCAGGGGTGAAACCGGCGAACGAATCTGTAGAAGATGGAAACGACATGAGTTTATCTAATCAGTAAACCCAGTAAGTTTAAAGTGTCTCTAGCGACGTTGTTTAATTGAACCTTTGGGTGCGTTAGAATCGGTAGTTAGTCCGAAAGGTAAGTTGGATTGAGTTTGGGGTTTGATACTACCGACTGGCTGAGTAACGTCAATTAGGATAGTAGTAGTTGAGGTAGAGGTGGACGTACTGCTAACCGAAGTTGAACTAGACGTACTAGAAACCGATGTAGAAGTGCTGGTTGATACCGAACTTGAGGTTGAGCTTACTGACGTGGACGAACTGGTGCTTGTCGTAGTTGAATGGCTGGTGGTCGTCGAAACCGAGGTGCTAGCTGAAGTTGATGACTGCGAAGTAGAAGTACTGACTGAGCTAGAAGTGCTAGATTGTGAGGTGCTAGTGGACTGACTGCTGCTGGTCGAACTCTGAGAGGTTGAGGTCGATTGCGTGGTAGACGTACTAGACGAGGTCGAGCTTTGGCTAGTAGAAGTACTTTGGCTAGTACTAGAGCTAGTCGAACTGATTGAGGTGGAGGAACTAGTAGATGATATAGACGTTGAGGTACTAGTCGAAGACGAAGTAGAAGTTGTAGTGCCACCACTAGCAGTATAAGCAATTAAAAGTGTCGGAGCGTTAGCATAAACGTTATCATATGATTCAAACCGTCTAATATTCCCCGATGAAGTTTGAGTGGAATTACCCCCTAAGTCATTCCAGTTAATAACAATATCGTTACCACTAACCCATCCGCCTTGATTAACAATCTCTTGAATAATCGCTGTAATGTCGGGGCTTTGATATTGCGTTCCACTAGTCCAGTGAGGTATAGCATTCCAGTTTACAGAAGCAGTTGTAAATGGTGGATTTTCAAACGAACCAGCACCACCGCCTGTTGTGGTTGCCATAGCAGCATTTGTGGCTTTTACGCCTTGAATAACCGAATTAACCGTATCCGTAGAGTCTGAACCGGAAGAAGTTCCATAAAAGTACGCTTGATTTATGGTTGCTCCTTGCGGAATAGTAATGTTAGAGAATAACATTTCAGTACCCACGTTGGTCTGTCCAGTACCGAATGTTCCCGCAGGGTCATCATTGGCAGTAGTGTTAATACTTCCAGTACTCTGAGTGTTAGGAGTAGTTTGGTGGTAATAGCTGTCATTACCGCTAGCGTTGACTTGAGAAGTTATTACAGTACCGTTTGATGTATAGGTGAAATATGTGGCTAAAAGTTGAGTCGTGTCATAAGTGAAAGTTACTGTACTTGGCCATGTTCCATAGGTCGATGACGTATTTCTGTACATGTTACCACCCGAAGAAGCCCCATAAACATATACTTCAGGTGAGTCGTTTTGAATAATAGAACCAATAAAGTAGTTGCCATTCGGGTCGTTAAGCGTCCCTGAAGCAGTTTCTGCATACCATTGTGCTGTAGTACCTACTGAGAATGCAGACGTATAACCAATTAAATTACCGTTAGTCGCACCATATACTGCTAGTTGAACATTATTAGTAGATGACGCTGTTTGTAAATAACAAGAAATTGAACTTAAAGTACCCGATGTTGGGCCACTGGTAAAATAACCTGCCCATATAATAGTATTAAAGGTATTACCAATAATTAAAGAGCCAAAAGATGTTGTATTCCCAAATGTAGCCATTACACCATCTCCAATTTCGGTTTAGTGTGGGGCATCATGGATTAAACCCCGTTATTCTTGAAATTGCCATTAAATAAATCTCCTTCTAGCGTTTCCTGGCAATGGTCGGTTAACGTGATAGTACGGACTGCGTCTGGGGGTGTAACCGTCACCTCTAGGCTTAAAACCGGAATCTGTCCCAGCTATCGTAGTCGTGCTGGTCGAGGTCGAACTCATACTGACCGAAGTACTGGTAGATACAGATGTAGACACAGAAGTAGAAGAAGATGTAGAAGATTGGGAGGTAGACGTAGATACGCTAGTAGAGGTACTGGATTGGCTCGTGGACGTACTTTGAGAAGTGCTAGTTGATGTAGAACTCTGAGAGGTAGAAGTAGAGTGAGAGGTCGAAGTAGACTGTGACGTACTGGATTGGCTCGTACTTGTACTTGTACTGACGCTGGTGCTAGTCGAACTAGCCGAAGTAGACGTGGATTGAGTGGTGCTGGTCGAACTACTAGTTGAACTTTGGCTGGTACTTGTAGACTGGCTACTTGAGGTTGAGCTTTGGGATGTTGAACTGGTAGAGGTAGTGAAACTTTGGGTGGTGGAGACGGAAGTAGAACTAGCTGACGTACTCGTAGACTGAGTAGTACTAGTCGAAGACGAAGTGCTACTGACACTAGTGGAGGTGGATTGCGTAGTACTGATGGAACTGGACGTACTGGAAATACTAGTAGAGGTAGACTGCGTGGTTGAAATACTGCTTGAGGTCGAGGACTGAGAGGTACTTGTTGACTGGGTCGTAGAAGTACTGGAGCTAGTCGAGCTGATAGAAGTTGAGGTTGACTGAGTCGTACTAACGGAGGAGCTAGTACTAGACTGTGAAGTACTTGTAGACTGCGAGGTACTCGTACTGCTACTGGTAGAAGATATTGATGTTGAAGTGCTAGTGGACGTGGATGAACTGGTGCTAGTTGTTGTCGTGGCGGAAGGTGTGTAATCAATACTCCCCCAGATGGTCGTCACGCCTATGGCGTCAGTTGCCGTAGCTGTTATCTCATAGCCAATTTGCATTGTGCCTAAGGTCGTTGAAGTCCAGGCAGCACCGTCAGGGTCGGTGTAAGTAACTAAGGAGTAGTTGCGAGGAACAGCGGGGCCATTAGTGTTCCACGATGTAGTATCGGGCAACACTGAAGACCCAGATTGTATAGTACCGGCCGAGGTTTTTTCTATCTGGGCTTCTATGGCAGTCGTGGCACTAGCCCCAGTGATGTTAGCAATCCTAAAGCCTACCAGTACGGTATTAACGGTGTCGCTCGCCCCAACTCCGGAACTCCCAACCTTGAATAAATCTTGAGCATTTAAGACCGCTGAAGCGTTGTATGAGGTAGCGTCATCAGGCGTAATTTCGTCTACCCTAGTGTAGTTATTAGTTGAGCCAGCCGTACCGCCAACTTGGACTAGAAAACCGTTAGCATCTCCAGCAGCATTTGGAGAAACATGAATAATTTTGCCAGAACCAGGATAACTGGTCTGGGCAGAACCTGTGTTATCGTTTAAAGCAAGGTCATCAAACCACCACTCACCAGTTGTCTGAGTCTCTGAACCTAGGTTTCCGCCTACCTCAACAGCCAAAGTTGTAGACTGAGCCTGTGCTGAACTGGTAGCAAACACTGAGCCGTCCAGCCTGCCCTCAATAACTCTCGAACCCGATGCTTCTGTGGTATCTGACTTTAGTTCCAGCATGTGCCAGTTGCTATCATTAATAGCCGAACTAGCTGAACCTATTTGAGTACCCGTACTCGTACCAGCAAATAGTATCAAAGTTCCGGTACTGCTTAAAGCAATGGAGGCTCGCACCGAACCACCAAGCGTAGACGAACCACTGATCGCCATAATAGTGTTATTAGCACTCGGCAGAGTAACTATGTAAATATAGACTCTAAAGAAATATGGGCCGTTACCGGCAGTTCCTAGAAACTTCTTAACAGCACCTTGTGGAGTAGCCGACGTCAGAGAGGACACACGCATAGCGTAGGTGTCACTTCTAACATACGTAGTGCCTACGGTGGAAGCGGTAAAAGTATCGTAAGAGTTTAGTGGGGCGGTAGCTGAGTTTAACTCAAAACCGTCTTGGTATAGTCGAGCCATACCTAAGACATTAGAGTTTCAGGAGTCAGATTAACAGTGTCTCTAGAGAGGCATTGTGGCAGATTCGGGCATAGTATAAACTTCTTCTGGATGTTTTGGGCAGACAGCCGTAATACCATCCTTAGTACGCATCGCTTCACCACAAGGAGCCTTATAACCCCAGACATCAAAAGCCTTTCCCCACTTTTCGTGGTTCTGATTCCAGTTAAGTTCTGGCATCATTAGGGTTTTGACTTCATCGTCTTTTTGAGCAGCTTTCATAGAACTAGACCACCAGTGGAATACCCAAGATTTAGTCGTACCGACACAACGAAAACCTTTCATATAAGCTAGACAAGAGAAGTCGTAGTCCTCACCGCTTGCAGGGAAGTAGTGTTCATCAAGCA
>Ga0182030_10016906_pt1 | contig 14142 bp, 12 predicted proteins | sample 812S3MmetaG_FD_121299 | JGI IMG/M metagenome (GOLD analysis project Ga0182030, IMG submission 121299) | Permafrost microbial communities from Stordalen Mire, Sweden - 812S3M metaG (Illumina Assembly) | ecosystem: Environmental > Terrestrial > Soil > Wetlands > Permafrost | place: Sweden...
AGATCTTTTAATTATAGTATTTAGTTATAAAATCCTTAAAATTTAAATTCAAAATACTATACAAAAGATACTTTGTTATTTAATTTTCTTAGTATAGAGTAGTCTGATTATACTTACTATACAAAAGTTGTTATAGAGTTTTGCCTCTTTTATAATTAATCTAGTTACTTAATAATTGATTATAAAATTAATTATTAATTAATATTAGTATTATAAAAATAATTACTTTTTATTATAGTATAAGACTTAATTGTATTGTAATTGGTTATAGTCTCTAAAGTTCTAAGTCTGTAGGCATTTATAGCCTTATATTACACAGACCTTCCTAATCGGGCTAGCTCACTATAGCGTCGCCTACTATGTCCCTTTCACTACGACCTTTGTCTTCGTACGGTACAGCGTACCGACACTATTTGATAATAGAATTATAATTTTTACTTAATTATTTTATAAAAGTTTATTAAATTTAGATTATTGTTTAGTATAAACTATCAATAGATGACTTTTTATTTACCTCTATAAATACTCAATTGTTCTAATTGATCCGTTTTGGGTAGCAATAGACTGTAAATGTCTAGAGTTTGAAATCTGGGCAGTGTAATATTTTGTCTTACACTGGAAACCAAATGAGAAATACACAGAACTCAGAGTCAGATAGGATCTTCTATCTTTACCTTGAAGACTCAATTGAGACTACATATCGCTTTTGCATTCTGCCATGTTCACATCTCATTTTTTCAATCATCCTACCATTCCTTCACTCAAACACTAAAAAATTGGATACGCCGCCTTAGAGCTTGAAATCAAACCATACGGCGATTTCAAACCGCACTCCACGATCGTTGCAATCTTCGACCTTATCACCAGTCTTGTAAACGCCACAGACTCCTCAGCTTGGGCGCCCCTCTCCATGGCGCTATCTAGCAACACGTTCTACTCAACACTAACGAATATCGACCCCAAAACCGATCCTAAAATCGAAGTCCCCGAGAAACTCGATGACTTCCTCTGAAACCTCTATGATACATTCATTAACATTGTTAGGCAAGTGCCATCCGCACACCTGTCGTCGAAAAGCCTCGTTGCAGTACTACAGCTATGATTACGTCGGTTTGCACGACTGCACCTCAATTATTTCGCCTGAAATTTTCTACCTTGATGTACTGCAAGATGATTTACGCAGTTTCTTTATACTTTAGGCCTAAGCGCTCTTGGTTGTAGCATAGTGTGGCTAAGGAGAATGGCAATAGGCCGATTCGTCCATCTTCTTACAACCCCTTCCCTGTTGGACTAATCCACATTATGTCAAAGGTATGGGCCGAGTAGGATTGCAAACCTTTACCGCGGTATCTTTCATGACATCGTCCGCCGATGAGGAGATAATTGAAGTTGGGCGTCTGCTAAGCTAGAAGATATTGTGATAGTGCTATTGTCCAGTATTGACCAAGGCATATGGAAGAGAAGGCGTACTCAGAACCGTCTTTCTCAGCTGGCCTGGCGCAGTCGAAGAGAAAAATGTCTTATCGACATTGAGAACCAACTCAACGAGCTCAATATCGAGCATGAAAATGTGCTTGAGGCATACGGCGAGTACAATCAACGAATTTATCATTAATTAGTTAATTGGAGCTGTTGTCCGCACAGAATATCTACATATATAAGAGGAGGTGTCTGGATCGCTGTTCTCAGAAGAGTTGAATTGGCACACTGAAGTGTTAGGCGACGTTATTAGGATACTTTATACCTCAATCTTCTATCGTCTTAGGTTTGACGCAGCGCCGAACTGGGTTGAAGGTTCTATACTTTTGTTTACAACAAAAAACGAAGTCATGGCGTATTAAAGAACTAAATTGCACAGTGGACGGTCATACTCTTCGAGGACGATGGGATGTGGTCTAGATGACGCGCCCCAAAAAACCAGATATCTCTCGATGGAAATTAATATTGTGCTTATTCAATAACACCACTTTTCGAAACACTTGATACTTACTTGAGTGTTTACATGGAGACTATCGTACCATAAGAAATTACATTTTTGTTTCAGACCGTGCAACTGTGATTGGGCTAGCTAGACTTACAAACCAACTTTCATAGATGTTCTTTGGACTAAGCTCAGCCTCATTGGGTCTAATTGCTATGATAGGTCTTGACTACCAGTTGATGTGAGCACCATCGTAACTTACAAAAGTCCCAGAAGTCTTCTCCCTGGTGGCGTTGTCGATCTAAATTTGAAAGTGCGTTAGTAAACCCAAGATGTCTCCATCAAATAGGGATTCCAGTGTTGACATACCTTGTCAATCATTCCATTAACACTCTCCGTAACAGTAGTAGGGGCTTCCTTTAGACCGTTTGCAACGGCACCAGCATTACCCATATCAGTCTGAACCCAACTGTTGGAGAATCTAGTCAGCGTCTTTGTCCCAAGTCCTGAAAATTAGTCTTACCCTGGGTGTATTGGAAAAACAATCAGGTTTTTGTGCTCGATGTGCAAATTCTTGGTAACCCAGTTGAGAGCTGCCTTCGAAGCACCATACGCTGTAGCAGACATTGGCCAATTCTCCATATCACCAATGGAGCCCACTCCCGAGGATACGGGAACGAATATTGGTTTCGATGAAAATTTCAATAGGGGCCATGCTGCGATGAATAGGCCAAGGGCAGCAACGGTATTTATTTTAAGGTGGTCGACAAAGCCTTCAAGAGGAGTGCTGAGAGCTGGGCCGTAGAACTCGGCCATAGCAGCGTTTGCAAGAATAATGTCAATGTGCGTGATGCCAAACTTGGTAGTTAGGGTTTCCATGGCATCTTTGGGGTCTGTTGCAACAGAGTTATCGAGCTTGACAATGATGATCTCTGATCCTTTAGCAGCGGGGACGTGATTGAGCGCTTGGGATGATTCGCTTGTTGGATCGCGGACACAGGCGATAAGCGTATGATCTGGGCGACTAGCGTACTTTGTGACGAGACCCAGGCCAATTCCTGATGCGAATTAGATTGTCATTTGGTTTCGGGAAAGGGCGAAAACATACCCCTATTTGCACCAGTGGTGCTGCACCAGAAATCGGACAGTATTTGTAACCAAGGCGAATTGAGGCAATGGGAGATTAATTGTTAAGAAAAGCCCGTCATTTCCTAATCAGGCCGTCATGCTTGCTTTTTCGATTTGTAACCGACTCCGGATTCTTCTGATTTGCCGGCTGTATCAAAGATTGCCGCGCCATAAGGATCTTTTCTCGCAAACTGTCAGGTACGCTTAATAAAGCGGCCAGGTTCAGTTGAATTTCATACTTCGAACCCACTATTTTAACTAGTAAATCTAACAAAGCCCACACGACGTGCATCAGATAATGGTTAAAAATGCCCGTATCAAAAAGTGCTTAGATAAATTCAACGGTAAAGTATCTAGCATCACAGCAGAAAGCAATTAGACCTAAGGCTTAAAAGGACGACTAAAAGAAAGGATGATTTGCTAATGTGAAACTAAAACTGTGTGGCGATGTGGGAAATGTTTTCCGGGGTTATGGTCTCGCTTTGGTAATGAGAAAAACCAAGTGACGACAAGTGTGCTACATCCACTATAATGACTCGCTAGAAATTAAATATTCAGATGGGGTTCAACTTTACATGCGCGGAAGATGCTGATATATGGTTCTAGGATGGAGAGTTGGAGGAGTCCTATTCGGTAATTCCACGATCCAACCGTCGCATCCTCTGCATGCAAACGTTGAAGGGAGCAAGCCCAGCTTATTCACACTCCTGCTTAGGAAATTTGGTATAGTAGCAACGCAGGGGTAGAGATACGCCATTGATTAATACTACGACGTGGGTACTTGTTGATGGGTATGCAGTCTCTTCCATTTTGGCATCTAATTTCAAGACAGGCAGCCCTACCCAAATCATACCATTTTTGATAAAGTATACCTACCAATTCTTAACTAGCATTTGATATCTTATCCAATATGGCATCTCCAATCGTTCTTATTCTTGGCGCTGGCTCCAATGTCGGCAGCAGCGTGGCTCACAAGTTTGCAACTGGCGGATACAAAAATTGCAACGACAAGCCGCGGTAACAAAACTGGATTATCAAAAGACGGTTATTTTCACGTCCAGAGAGACCTCACAAATCCGGGCATTATTGAGTCAGTCTTCAAGTCTGTTAAGTTAAAGCTTGGGATCCCAAATGTTGTTGTGTACAATGGTATGACTCCCTTTGCTGAGGATAGACTGCTGGGCATGATAAATGGCTGACTTTATTGGGTGCTTAAGCCAATGCAGAGACTAAAGTTCCAGCTCAGAACCCGTTTTCTCTTCCTTTGTCAACGATGAAGGCAGATCTCGTTGTCAACCTCGACAGCACCTATATTGCGGCACAAGAAGCGTTGAAGGGATTCAAGCAGCTCCCGGAAGGTGCTCCACAGGTCTTCATATACACTGGAAACATCCTCAACCAGAAGGTTCTTCTCGGCCTCTTCAGTCTCGGAGTTGGAAAGTCGGCTGCCTCATATGCGGTAGAATACGCAGTTGCGATTATGGTAGGAGAGGAGGAGGATATTGGTAGGTTTGACCATAGCCTCGCCGTCATCACTATTGATCGATTCAAATCGTTACTAAGACTAAACTCGACAGTTTCTATTATGCCGATGAGCGTTTTGCCGACGGGCGTGCTGTTGCTAGTTCCACTGACGGTAAGGCCCACGCCGATTTTCATTGGAATCTTGCACAGAGCACCACTCAGCTTCCACGGATTGCAACATTCGTAAAAGGGAAAGGTTACGTGGAGTTCACAAGCAGTAAATCTGGGTTATAGCACGTTGGCGCTGAGAACTATAGAAGAACTTTTGGAATTTGTGGAGAGCTGAAGGGATCTCTGCTCAGTGTTCCTCACAAGTGAAGTGATTTATATAGATATTCGCCAGCCGCTTCAAGGCCAGGGGGAAATCTTTCGATGGCCTCGCAGCAGCAACAACTGAACGAATATTAAGATATTAACTTTGTTTCACTTCCTCTGCAGGTTAAGCGCATTGCGTAAAGGTAATAGAGAGATTTGTCAGCAATATTCTGGCCTTATTCCTGGCCTCCTGTAACATGATTAATCAGCCATTTCTGAGGCGTGTCTTAAGGCGCTTTCCACGAGATTTATCATGGCCTTGTGGAATGATGCGGCTAATAAATTTTTAAAAAATTCTGTAACCAAGTGCGGCTGGAGGAACTCTCTCCATTTAGATCAATGGAATCCGTACCCTGCCAATCAACCCCTGTTGGCAGAAGAGCTGCTATTTGTTGGTGTCAAAGACAAGGCCCAAATCGACCACTACAATCAGATCGCCAGTCATGCCGGACTACTATAAAAAGCAACTTCCACAAGATGTACACAGTGAGCTACCTATCTCAAATTGCCACCAAGTTAGTGCCAACACACCTAGGAAATGCATGAACCGCTTCCGTGTCGTCACTTCAGCCTTAGCGAGCAAGAAGAAGAGAATAGAGGAGTTGAAATCGGGGCTAATTCGACTGCGTGTATTCTTCCCCACTCCTGCGAGCCGACCGCAATTGGACTCGACAAGAACAGAGCCGGAAGATCTGCTGTCACAGAACCTGATTGTTCTGTTTGTATTGCCCGAAGGTGACCCGTGTCGTATACGTGCTCTAACACATTATTACTATAAGATTTCCTGAACGTTAGTTATATATACATGCCTAATAGTAGAAGTCCAAGAGCGAAAGGAATCTTCACAGTTGATGCTCAACCTTCGAAATGGTTATTTCCAACTTGCTATGCAAGATTCGGCATTCTTTTCAGCTGCTATTTCTCATTATGCGGGAATTTTAAGCTTAGTTACAAGAGATGGCGATCCAATAAAGTCCCTTCAACTGAGGATGCGGTCTATAGCACTGGTTAACTCACGTCTTAGAGAGCCCACTCTCGGTGTCAGCGAGGTACAGTGAGTGCAGTAGCAAGCATCATTAACTACGAGGCATGTTTAAGGTACTAATCCAGAGTCCTACAAACAATAGTATGGTTATAATGAAGGTCTACTATTAGACAAACAACGGTACTCCACTGGCTGTTCAAATACACCTAGTGGGTCTAACGGTAATGGTGAGACTTCGAGGGGATTCCTTAATGCGGGATTTTCACCCCTCCTTCAGCGACCGATAGCTTGGTACGGTGACCTAGAGGATTCTACCGCTTCCTATTACGTCTAATGCAAAATAGGGCAGAGTTCACTTCAACCTACTTCCTCTTTGCTCCACCAACAATCATCCCATTCGATAAACCAGGGCTTGACCTGCCCTCGAGGATCTCGCATATCTCTTCATATCTAAAGACCCGAAGTCTGACTACTGTACTTCCGGCACCCTCAACTTACGACATTGATTGGTGGACCATTGAAAAAGATTCTGTGTCTATATTTACAGATTTGCGATTTCTCTCCTACGCCTTGGTCTCTCACGAAACAGAAGTTTCCAGCATAGACCCTCTGGTATAGCGACAAGATTTACCTCGTTCAAAGAAGCCTTGTTTGTCTTTCTATGAACCCTGAGCCACACCATACATCTATTGACATCGCTTGCTATATTACAGCATCATTATATGTCGACTGTCGACTACGGGACCTCGGAGTCCGTTCCGTTGCTATCAGTATCACAGTCTCGAAGCTTCGTTCTTTCCCACCAAAAGTATTTGAGGAGCTGCCGCAACACTTCGGATACAGTCTATCCATCAATCGGATACTATGGATCTTAGTCTTTGCAGGCATTGCTGCAAGTGAAAGACTAGAGAGACCGTGGTTCATTGACAAGCTGGCTACGATGTGCCGAATGCTCAAGTTGAAGTCGTGGGTTGAGTTGACCGCCGTTTTGAGAAGCATTTTGTGGGATGAGGAGTGGGAGGTGCCTCGCGGGCTACTTTGGAGCGGGGTCGAAGAGCGCCTGAATCAATAAGACCTTGATGGTTCTGCTTTACAAGATTAAGACTCCTGCTTAAATTCTCAAGGGTTCCGTGTCCGGCTCCGAATTCTTTTAATGTATCGTCTGCCTAATAAGTAGAGATGCTGGATTTTGACGTGCCCTCTTTGTTTTTAAGAGGCTTTTTATTCCATAGCTGTGGAGGTTGTGATGATCAGCAATCTCTGTATCACAACGTCAATTTCACAAATTTTAGCACATACATATAATTTTGATCGTTGAGGAAAAGATTGCACATTACGTATATTGACAAATGATTTCACATTAGTAAAGCGAGAGAAGCGTATCGAAATGTTGAGCGAAATTTCAGCTAGCATATTTGCTAGAGAGGAATAATGGCAGAAAGAGGAAATTCAAGTCTTCAGGTGGAAACCAAAATTTGGCTAAAAGTTGGTTGGCTGGTATTCTACTCAGCCACTGTTATGCCACTAGAGAGAACGATAATATTATTGTACGGAGTTCTCTCAGCTCTACGAGTGTGTTCTACAACGCTAAAGAAATGTGGAAGTCGAAGATCAGGCATAGTGTTGCAATAGCTTATCTCATGTCAAACATATCATGGTTAGCTCTTCTAGGGTTCAGCTAGGTACCAAACACATCGTATATAAGACTATTAAGCTATAATCCCAGTTAAGATCTCTTGGAACCATATCACTCCTTTGAGAGTAGCAATAGTAAGCTTGGTCTCATCATCTATAACGATTTGGTTGCTAAGTGGCTTGTCTACAAAATTACCTGGAAAGATGCTCTGTTATACCAAGACTCCCTGGTAACTATGGTCTCGCTATCTGCCTCCAGGGAGCGTACAAAGGCAATCCTTTCCGATCATAGAATCACAAACAAGTGTTAAACATTAGCCCAATCATTCCACAGTGAGTACAAGCACGTTATTTTCATCCAGCCATTGGTCAATTCTGGACAAAGACCTTACAATGCCACTACAAATCGCGGCAAATATTATAAAAATGTCTTTGCCATTTGTGCTTCTTGTGATAAAGTATAGTAGGCTTGAAAAGCTGTCCAGGCATGGCCCAGTAGTGTGCCTTTGCCACCTCTTGTCTCTGACCAACTTTTGATCAAGTAATTACACCAAACGTGCATTTTAGTCTACACATGTAGCTATGGTCAAACTTTCAGAAGATTTGTGTTCAATATGTTGAAGAATGCTTATAAGAATAGTGACAGACTAATAGAAATCATCAATATAGAACCTCAATGTCTCATAAACTTCCTTACACGCATCTAAATTTCTCATCTATCCTGACTCAACCCGAGAAACGAGCCTTACAATACGCACGATCTTCCGATATACGAGAGATATACAGACCTCTGGAACTTGTGCGTGGCCCCAAGCAGTTCCTTAGACCAATCTCAGGTGGATTGTTTACCGCCAGGCATTATCCCATCCGCTCTGTTCCACAGCAAAAGCTATTGCCAGCTCCGAGAATCGTGCCATGTGCTACTCATGTTAATAACAGCCCAAACAAACATAAGAATGAGACTTGCATCGAGAGCTTATATATTTCGGCGGGAATCGATACATATTCCTTGCTCAGCTTCACCGTCCAATTTGTGAGCGCCGCGTCCGTTTGGGTCTTGATGAAATTAATGGATTTGGCCGCGTTCAGTGGAATAAAAGCGATCATATCCTCTAAACCCATTAGTGCCATTAAACAAAAATCTCGTTCGCTTCAGATCACTTACAAACTCCACCATTGCCCGATAGGTGCGCCTTGCTCTTTGTTGTACTTCGTAATAGCCTAGCTAACTAACAATCCACCTTTTCTAGCAGTATATTAGTAAAACTAGACCGGGTTATTCTTGGGTGTATAGCCACTCTTAGCTAGGATTCAGAAAGCCTCTAGGTTGTTAATAGTTTTAGAGCAATCGTCGTCTGTACCCAAGGCAGACATGAGAGGAAACAGGTAGTGAGCAGAGTCTTAGTAAGTACTGTACTAAGAATCATCAGGGGCTGGGAAAAGTTACAGAACTTTGGCTTAAAGCGCGCGATAGTTGAGGACTAAGGAAAGGGGTAGGTGAACTATTTAAGAGAAATATAGGCACCAAACGTGAAGTCGTTAATAATTTGTAGTCTGGCTTTGTTAGTACCCTTCTAAGTACTAGTCCGAATTTAAGAAGCCTACTTTGGCAATATGATTGTAGAGCTATTTGGCACTCTCTGTACTATAAGTATATCCATAGTATCGATTATAGTAACTTATTATATCCTTAAGAGCATTATACATTCTTTCCGTCGAGATATAAGAGAACAAGGGCTTAACAAGGGGCTGGTACGTCAAGTTGGGGAGATTTACAATAGTGTAGACAAAAGCGTCTCGATTGGGCGGTTGCACCGACCGCCTACCTCGAGGATATGATCTCTGCAGCAGCAGATCCTTCCAGGCATTTCTGTTGGCATGATGACCTGTACTCTCAACTAGTAGGCTGCATTTTTGTGGTTCTTGACGAGGTGACGAATTATGATCAATGCGTAGTTGATGCTGCGGCTAGTTTGTTATCACGGCTCCCAAGCTCACCTATAGAGATAGCTTTGGACCCACAAGTGCCAGTGTCTCAAGTATTGGAGTCCCTTTCACTAGGTTATTTTGAAGCTGATACCCAGAATCCTTCGTTGCCGACACAGAAGAGCTGGAATGACCTGGTGGTGGCATCGAAGTTCAGCGCCAATATGGTTCGTGCTGCCTTATTGCTTATCAAAGTACAAAGAATATGCCGTCTCTCCGCAAACTACGACGCCTACAGATGCTACTGCAGATTTTTTGGAGGAGACCGTGCAGCTCAAGAGACTGATCGTTGACAAGGGCCAAAGAGAGGCCTGTTTTGTTGTACAAGCCTTCCTCTGGTTGTCTAGACAAAGATTTGCAATGCTGTACTTCTGATATGTCATGTTTGTGTTCCAGCATGTCGAATTGGAAATTAGATGACAATGACAGTCACTATGTTCCGACCAGGCAAGCATTAAGGAGCTAGCTCGAGACCGGTTACAACTATGGTTTCAGTAGGTGGTTGCTATCAGAGACATGCCTTTATCAACAATCATTTATGCTACGCACTTAATTAGGTAGGCAGAGGGATCTAAAGTACCTTAATACATATATAGTTAGGTATTTCGTCTATTGTAATCAGAGTATTCCTTGGCAACTCTTAACTATTGATACTTCTTTGATCGATTTAGTTCTGTCTTTGAAAACTAATTTGATTGTTGTGTAGACAATTATTTATATGATAGTAATTCTTTTAAGAACTGTGAGAGATTTGTGGGCTTCTAAGTAAAAGACTAATCGGCATACAACAAAGACTATCCAGAAATCGAAGTGTGTAAGAGATTGTGTTGGGACAAGATATCTTATTGACAAGTTTAGAAAAATTGGGCTGTGTGTATTAAGTCAAGGGGTTCTACATTACTATAGTATTGCAAAGCATTTGACTAAATACCTTTTATCTTTTATATTTGGGCTTATGGCCAAGGGATCTATTCAGAAGTCTTATTGTAGTACAGTCAATAAGAGAATATAAATCGATGCTTGTACTATCAATATTCTTTGATAGCCAAAGTGATTGACTGTGACTCTTATTGGATAGATATGCCCTATATTCTGGAAGATGAGACGCTAAGATCTGAAGCTATCAAAGATATTAATAAAGTCTTTGCTAATAGTAAGGTTATATTGGTGTGTAATAAAGATCTTATGGAATTAGATATCTTTTTAATACTAGGTATATTTTATAAAGATAGCTCTAAAAAGTCTATAAATAATACGATTCCGTACAGTAAGCACCTCCTGATTTCGATTCTAATATGTGATTGGAATATTAGAAAATAGGTTTTATTAAAGGCTATGAAGGGTTATAAACAAATCCGTTTTTTATATAAAAAGGTAATATTGTATTACTAAAAGCCATTCTTGTTCTTGTTTACCACTATAGAATAGTGGATATTAATATTCTATATCTGATAATGTAGTACTTATTTTCTTTTTAGTAACTAAATAATACAGCCAATAATCGAAATCTGATTAGGAAAAGACTTATCAATGTGAAGAAAGCCATTAGTCTTCTTAGTTATTACTATATATCTCAAGACAATAACAATATTTATATATAGAGTTTACTATTTAACAAAAAGTTATTCAAAATAGCAAAAGAGCTGTGATTAGCAGAAGGCGCTTTTGACAGGTATAGTATCAATTCTGAATTTCTGATCTCTAGTAATCCAAGAATTCAGGGTATTCGAGATCTTAGTTGGGCCCTGTAATATTTAGCAATTAGACTCAAAGCCAAGGAAGAGGCAAAAGATCAGCGAACACATTTAGTGACTGCTTTGCCTAATATATCCCTCTGTGACATTATACCCAAGGGTTTACATGGAGCATAGTACATCCAAAATTTTCTATGCAGTGAAATTGCCGACCACGGTCAACTCTCCCAAATTATTAACATTTATCTTGACAGTGGTCATCTTGGTGCGTTCCTCACGCCCATCACACTGAATGTGTAAGGGCAACCAACACAGGCCTCTTTCCGAGGCGAGGTTGCAGGCCCATAGTTTGCCATCTGTGGCCGCGTAGACGAAAACGAGGAGGAGCAATTTTCAGAATTTTACCGCGAGATGCTTCACATTGCGTAAGGACAACGAAGCGACAGGTGACGGGACCATCCACAACACCATACCGAAAGAGTATCCAGATGCTGGAGCAGTTGCCGAGTTGGTAAACGAGAAGTTGATGAAAGATAATAATAACAGTCCTCCTCTGCAATCAGACGATCTTTGATGCATCAAATGATATGGAGTCTGCAGATGCAAGCTTACAGAACCGCTTCCTTTGAGCTCTTGTGCACCTCGGCTTCTTGATTGGCTTGGCCAGGTTTGTTGCTTGAAGTGAAGCAGAAGAAATGCTAACAGGCGATTCAAAACCATCACGAGCAGAAAGGTTGATTCATAACTGGAAGCCTGATCGAAAAGGATCAGATTATAATATTAATTATAAGTATAAAATAACCTTATTAGCTTAGGAGATTATTACTCCCCCTTTAAGCTTTGGATACGATAACGTTGAATTAATGTTATTTAGTAAATCAGAAGGCAGAATCAATAGTCAGTCACGTGTTATTTGACATAAGAGATCCAAAATCAGCTCTGGCAGAAATTCTGCGGCGGAGCAGAAACGGGTTCCTAGGAAAAGTTCGGTAAGGAAACTATAGCCAGGGCACAGGCAGCCAAAATGGACTCCAATTTATAGTCTGCAGGCTGACTCAGGGCTCGCTCAAGCTCCGTTTATATATACTCAGGCTCTGTTCACACCCTACTCGGGCCATGATCAGGCTATACTCAGGATACTCACCTTCAACTCAGGTTAAAGCGGTAGCTACTCACATCCACAGACTAAAACAGAACCAGCAAAAAAAAAAATTTATATTAATCCTGAGTATATGGGTATTCCAATGTATCAGCCAAATTCAGTCATTGACCGGATTGATCAATGGGGATTCTCGAGCATGACTGGATATTGATTCCGTCTATGAATCTCGATCTTAACGTCTGAAGAGTGTTGCACGGGTATATCCTCCTTTTCTTATATCCTCAGATTGCCCTCCATAACCGGTACGGCCCCTCCACTCAACCTTACTTTCTCAACCTTTGTTCCAACGTCGTCAAGCTGAACTTCAACGCCAATAACACTTCTCCTTCCCATCTCTACACCTTGGACCACCTCAAATCTCTGCGACCTCTTACTCTTTAGCGCTAAATACGACCCCAACGCGCATGCCGCACTACCTGTTGCAGGATCTTCCATTGCTTCTTCCAACATCCTTGTTCGAATCCTTGTGAAGCGGCTATCGCCATTACTGGAGGCGGACATCGAATGCGACTCTTCAATAACATAATAATACCTTGCTACAAACCCCTCCGCCCAGCCTTTATTATCCAACAACCCGTGGAAGCTCAATTCGGAACTCGTGCACTCTGCAAGTGCCAAAATCTCTAAACTGTCTAACCTGACCAGGAGGAATGTCATTCCTTTAACAATACTGACAATCGGCGCTTTCATCTCTGCTTTCATGAGCTTTGGATGGGAGGACAGCCCCGGAATAGGTGGCTGGAGATCGCCAATTCTGTGTCTATGAATATGGACATCATGCGGGATATCCGCCTGAACACTCCCCGCGCTAGTCATCGCAATTGGAATTCTCCCAGCCTTGGTAATAAACATTCCCTTGCTACTTTTCCCCTCGCCATTCAAGCCCAGGACATAAAACGCAGCACCAATCGTCGGATGTCCAGCGAACGGTAACTCATCATTCGTGGTAAAGATGTCAATCCTCCATTCCGAGATCAAAGGGTCTGCTTGCTCGTGAAGGAAAACAGACTCAGAGAGGTTGAATTCAAGAGCAATGGATTGTTTCTTGGTTTGTGTGAGGAGGTGTGAGAGGCGGTGCGGGATGAGGATTATGGCGAGCGGATTTCCGGCATAGACAGTCTGAGTGAACACATCGAGGGTTATGAAGGAAAGTGTCGACATTGCGCTCGTTGCGTCAAGATTTTTGAAACATTTCGAAATTGAGATCAAGACCTGGGTTAGCAACCGTAAAAGTGGCGATCGCCTTCCGATAAACCTGGAAGTTCGTCCTCGGCAACAGCACCGGACAGATCTTGCGTCCACTATATGTTCAGCCCAAGAACGTGTCAGGCCGCGAGTTTCTTGATAATTGGAAGCTGAGGTGAGATCTGGCCAAGAGATCCTGCATGGATATGCAGCACCCTCAGAGACTCTGCCAACTATTATATTCCTTAGCGCTCTCGCTGCCCAGTTTTGACCACGCCCTCCGACGCCCATCTCAAGAATCAAGTACTTCCCGATCCTCTTTGCCCCTGCAAACCATAGAATACCATCTCCAAATGATCCCTTTCCTTGCGCATGATCAATCACCATCTGATCATCTTGAAATGCCCCTAAAAATGCGGCAAAAATCCAAAATCATGTTTTTAAATCTGCCAAGATAATGTAGATCAGTCGATCAAACCTCGCACGCTCGCATCTACTTTCCTATTTCTTGGGCATTTAAGGGTTTTTAAGGGTCTAACGGTGTGAGAGAGAAGCAGGGCTGCGTTTATTGTGGGAAGGTTAATGTACGATCAAGGATGTCTGGATC
>Ga0182030_10016908_pt1 | contig 14141 bp, 10 predicted proteins | sample 812S3MmetaG_FD_121299 | JGI IMG/M metagenome (GOLD analysis project Ga0182030, IMG submission 121299) | Permafrost microbial communities from Stordalen Mire, Sweden - 812S3M metaG (Illumina Assembly) | ecosystem: Environmental > Terrestrial > Soil > Wetlands > Permafrost | place: Sweden...
CCATCGAATAGCGCAGGGTCATGGTTGACGGCATGTTATTGGGAAAGCCGGTCAAATTCACTGGCGCGCCGCTGGTAGGCAACCCGTAGCTGTTGAAGGATTGCACGGCCGCGGGGTTGGAGGGGTAGCCGTTCAAATCGGTCAGGCCGGAACTGACTCCGTACAGAATGTTTGAGTTGTAGAGAGTCAGAGAAGTGAGGAATGGCGGATTGAACCGGCCGTTTGAAGTGATGGCCAACTGTTCGAGGTTGTAGCCGATTCCGCCGCCGCCGCGAATCACGAATTTGTTATTGAAGGAATGTCCCAGAAATCCCGAGGGACTCCACGCGAAGCCCAGCGATGGACCGAGATTCGGCGTGGTGTGAAACAAAGCGCCGCCTTGATGGACGTAGAGGCCGCTGAGGGAGTTCGCGCCGGAGCCCAGAATCACGTTGCTGATGTTGTTATCCGTTTCGGTGAGCGGCGAAAAATACTCATAACGCAGGCCCATGTTGATCGTCAGGTTCGGCTTTACCTTCCAATCGTCCTGCACAAAGAAGGCCCAGATATTGAAGCGGATATTCTTGGTTGCCGATGTCGGTTGACCGGTAACGGGATTGAAATTGCTGCTCTCATTGTAGGGAGCGTCGTTGGCAAAATCCCAGATATCGTAGAAGTTGTAGTTCGGCCGCGCCCCCCAAGGAGCGGTGTCGAGGAACAAGGCCCTGGAAACATCCCCGCCGAATTTGAGGAAGTGGCTGCCGGCAACCTTGGTCAGGGTATCGCGCACATTGTAGGTTTTCTGATTGAAGACGCTGGGTCCGGGAGGTCCGAATTGCTGGACACCGACGCTGCCAGCGGCTGTGATACTGGCATTGGGCAAGCCGAACGGTTCCTGTGCGTTGCTGGTGATCTCATTCCAGTACCATCCGCTGACGCCAAAGCGGGCCTCGTTCAGAATAGTGGGAGAGAACGTGTGGGTATAGATTCCCGACATCGCATCGGCGGTGGAGTAGTGATTCCAGGCGTTGGCGGCGCGAGCGGGGCCGTTGTAGGAGAACGTGTGCACAGGCACCCAGTAGATGCTGAACACCACCGCATCTTTGCTGGTGGGATCAAAGTCCAGGCGGCCGTTGTACTGAGCGTCGGTGACGTCGTTGGGGGTGTTGGTTTCCACATACTCCACGTCGGGAGTGTTGGTCAGACCGTTACCGACGCCATAGGGTGTTCCCGGTTGTCCGAAGGTGGGATCGGCAGTGCCAAGCGGGGAAGTCAGAGGCGAACCCAGATTGAGGCCGCCGGAGACATTCCGGCATTGCGTTGACGGGAGCCCCACTTGCGAACACGTTAGCGTGATGAGGCTGGTGACGGAAGGGGCGGTTCCGGGATAGGAGAGAAACTGCCGGGCAATACTGCCGGCGGGACCAGCCATCTGGTCAAACTGCGGCGTTTCATACCAACCCGTTGTCTGAGATTCTGAGTTATTGCGGAGGGTCTCGTAAGAAAAGAACGCGAAGAGCTTGTTTTTCTTGATGGGTCCGCCAACGCTGCCGCCGAATTGGTTGAAACGGCTCTCGTCTTTTTCAACCGGGCTGGGGCTTCCGGGGCCATTGTAGGCTTGAAAGGCATTCAGCCCCGGCCTGTGCCACTTGAAGAAGGCGCTGCCATGCAGATCGTTCGTGCCGTTCTGGGAAACCACCTCGACCTGCGCTCCGCTGGTGCGGCCATTCTCCGCGCTGTAGTTGTTGGCGACCACAACGACCTCTTTGACCGACTCTTCGTTGGGGGTGATCACGGCCGAGCCGCCCCAAACGGTGCTGTTCACGGACAGCCCATCGATCTGAAAGTTGTTCGAGTTCTGGCGAGTGCCGTTGGCGATGATGCCGGGGCCGTTCTCGACCATGAAGATGCTGTCCGTCGATCCAGGGCCAGGCTTGTTCGTTCCAGGTAAGGACGTGCCGCCGCCGCCCGCGCCGAGAGAGCCGTCGCCGAAAACGCCCGGAGCAAGTTGCAGCAACTGATAGGGGTCACGGGTGAACGAGGGAAGCGACTCCACCTCTTTGGTGGTAATGGTGCCTCCGATGGTAGCCGACTCCGTGTTGATCACATCGGCCGCCTCCGATGCCACCGTGACCGACGAAGAGGTTTGACCAATTTCGAGTTGGATGCGGAGTGACTGCACCTGTTCGGCGGCAATATCCAAGTCGGTCAGGTTTTTTTTCGCAAACCCCGGCTTCTCAATGGTGAGCGCGTACTTACCGGGAGCGAGGCTGGAGATGGTGAAAACCCCTTCCCCGCTTGTCTGGCTGGTATGAACCGCGGACGTTTCCTGGCTGGTCAAGGTGACGGTAGCGTCCGGAACCAGGGCCCCGTTGGGATCGACCACGGTACCCTGGAGCCCGGCGCGGAATTGGGCGGAGACGGATGCTGCCAGCAGTACGGCTAGCAATCCGGCGGAGAACAACTTGTTTCGTAAAAAGAAGCTTTTGGTGGATATCGACATGGATTTCGGCCCTCACAAACGTCCAGCGGAAGGTAATCTACTGAAACGTTTTACTAGAAATTGACGTTATTTCTTTTTCCGTTTGATGTCAAGCGTTTTGCTCCGGCTCAAAGTTTTTTTGCCATACAAAAATCGATTTAGTAGATTTGAGATGTCCCGAACGCGAGATCCGCGGAATGGAGTTGTGATGCGCTCAAGCGACAAGACAAAATCGAAAGGCGATGCCCCGGCCGGCCCACGCCCGGCCAGCCTGAAAGACATGGCCGAGCAATTGGCTCTCTCGCCGGCGACGCTCTCGATTGTTCTGAACGGTTCACCGGGCTCCGACGCGATTCCGCAGGAGACTCAGGACCGCATCTTCGCGGAAGCGCGGAGGCTGAACTACCGGCCGAATTTTCTCGCGCGATCGCTGCGGGCGCGCCGTTCCTTTTCTGTCGGAGTCATGATCCCGGAACTAAGCGATGGCTACTCGGCGTTGGTGCTGAGCGGCATTGAAGACTATCTGCTTAGCGTGGGGTACATCTTCCTGGTGGCGAGCCACCGGCATGACCCGAAGCTGATCGAGAAACACCCGCAACTCCTGCACGACCGGTCCGTGGAAGGTCTGATCGGGGTCGATACGCCCATCCAGAAGCCGTTGCCCATGCCGGTCGTATCGGTTTCCGGGCACGGACATGTGCCGGGGATAACGAATATTGTTCTGGATCATGACCGCGCGGCGGAACTTGCTTTGGAGCATCTGATGGCCCTCGGGCACCGCCATATCGCTTTCTGCAAAGGCCAGGCGTTTAGTTCAGACACCGATGTCCGGTGGAAGGCGATCGTCAAGACGGCGCGCAGACTCCGCCTGCGCATCGCGAAGGAACTGGTGACGCAACTGGAGGGGCAAACACCTTCGCCCGAAGTTGGCTATATCGCCGCCCGCAAGATACTGGCTTCGGGCAAGTTCTTTACGGCCTACTTCGCGTTCAACGATATCGCCGCTTTCGGAGCGATTCGCGCATTTCGAGAGGCGGGATTCGGAGTGCCGGAAGATATCTCGGTAGTAGGATTCGATGACGTTTCTCAGGCGGCGTATCACATTCCCGCCCTAACCACCATCCGGCAGCCCTTGGCGGAGATGGGCGCGCTTGCGGCGAAGACGTTGATTGAACGCATCAACAGCGACAAACCGATGGAGCGTTCGGAGACGTTGCAGGTTCTCCCCGCCTTGATCGCGCGGGAATCCACCGGCCCTGCGCCGCCAGCCAGTGGACCCAAGGGTCACTCTCTGTTGATACGGGCTTTGAAAAAGTGACGCGAGCCTCGCTTCGGATTCTGCCGGTGCATCTGGGATTCGCGCTGGACGGCGTCGCCACCACGTTGCTCGGACCGATCTTGCCCAGTCTCACCTCCCACTTCTCGTTGAATGACGAGCAGGCCGGGCGCTTTTTCATGGCGCAGTTTGCGGGGGCCATCGCCGGCTCACTCGCCTCGGGGAGGTCGTACACCACATGGGGCGGCGGTCGCACGCTGTTTGCCGGTTTTGCGGCCATCGCCTGCGGCGTGGCGGTGGCGGGGCGCGACTCGCTTGCACTGTCATTCGCGGGCGTTTGTCTTTACGGCGTTGGCATCGGCCTCGTGACGCCCGCCATTAACTTGCTTGCGGCCGACGAGTCGGGCGGGCGCCGTACCGCAAATCTGAATGCCTTGAATGCATCGTGGTGCGCGGGTGCGGTAGCGGGACCACCGTTGATACTGCGGTTGCTGGCAACGCATCCGTTAATTCAAGTTCTTGAGGGATTTACGCTGGCGCTGGCTCTTCTCGCAGCCTACTTCGTGTTCCCGCCGGCCGTTGCGGGTGCGGCGCCCGCAGCGAAGGTTGGAGGAGGTTTCCACTTGCAGCGAATCGTCGTTCTCACCTGCTGCTTCTTGTTTCTCTACGTCGGCATGGAGAACGGGGTGAACGGCTGGCTGGTCTCGTTTGGGTTGCGCGCCAAGGGCATGCAGGTGACGACTGTAGCCTACTCTCATGCAATGTTCTGGGGCGCGATCCTGGCCGGACGGTTACTCGCGGCGTTCTGGCCCGCGGCCCTCAGTGACGCTCGTCTCATCGTCGGAGGGATCTTGGCGGCCTTGGCCGGAACCGTGATGTTTGTAGTCTCCTCAACCGGCATTTTCTACTTCGCCGGCATCTTTCTGGCCGGTCTCGGAATGTCGGTTATCTTTCCGACCACGATCTCGGTTTTCATGGGACGAGGCGGAGTGGATGCCCAGCGCAGCGCCGGATTGGTATTTGCATGCGCGTCGCTGGGCGGTGCAGCCATCCCATGGCTGATTGGCAGAGTCTCAAGCTGGCTGCTCGACTTGCAGACCGCCATGTGGATTCTGATCGCGTGCGGCGTCCTGATGCTGGCGCTGCAAGTTTGGATGCGGGCCGGGGACCCAATGCAAGAACGAAGCCAGGCGTCCTAATGAAAGCGTTTGCGTGAGGTTGTTGCGTGAGATTTGACACGAGGAATCCGGGCAAATATAATCGCTTTGCCGCCGATATGAGACGAGTTTACCGCTCTTTTCTGCAAACGTTTGCGCTTGCAGCCATAATGCTCGCCAGATTCCCGGGCATTGCGATGTCCCAAACAATACTCGCTCCCACGCCTCCCATGGGCTGGAACAGTTGGGATTCTTTCGGCACGACAATTACCGAGGGCGAAGTCAAAGCTAACGCCGACTACATGGCCGCGCATCTCAAGAACCACGGGTGGCAGTACATCGTGGTGGACATTCAGTGGTCCGAACAAAATCCAAAAACGCACGGTTACCGTCCCAACGCGGACCTTGCAATGGACCCGTTCGGGCGACTGATCCCCGCGCCAAACCGCTTTCCTTCCTCCGCCAACGGCCAGGGGTTTAAGCCTCTGGCGGACTACGTCCACGGCAAGGGACTCAAGTTTGGGATCCATATCATGCGCGGCATTCCGCGCAAGGCAGTGGAGGCCGATCTGCCAATCGAAGGGAGCAATTTAAAGGCGGCGGACATTGCCAACAAGACGTCGACTTGCCCTTGGAACTCCGACATGTATGGCGTGGACGTCACGAAGGGTGGCCAGGCTTATTACGATTCGATCGTTCACCTCTATGCTTCGTGGGGAGTCGATTTCATCAAGGCGGACGATATGTTCGGATTTGGAGAAGGCGGCGACCACAGCAGCGAAATCGAGGCTTTGGGGAAATCGATTAAGAAGTACGGGCGGCCAATCGTACTCAGCCTTTCGCCCGGAATACGCGATGACCGTAAGGGTGACTTCCTCGAAACGCATGCGCAAATGTGGCGCATTTCAAACGATTTCTGGGATCGCTGGGTGGATCTGAAGAATCAGTTCGCGCGCTTCAACACGTGGAGTCAGTGGGCCGCGCCGGGGCACTGGCCGGACGGCGACATGTTGCCGCTGGGGCACATCGGGATCAGGGCGGAGCGAGGCGATCCGCGCATGTCTTTGCTGACGCACGAGGAGCAGATCACGCTGATTACCTTGTGGTCGATTGCGCGCTCGCCGCTCATGTTTGGCGGGAATATGCCGGATAACGACGACTTCACGCTGTCTCTCGTCACCAACGATGAAGTGCTGGCCGTGAATCAGAAGGCTACCGCGGGCAGGCAGTTGTTTGCGAGCGGGAACCAGGTGGCGTGGGTTGCGGAAATGCCGGGAACGAACGCCAAGGTTGTCGCGGTTTTCAACACCGGCGATGCCGAAGATGAGCAGGTACGCGTGAACTGGGCTGATCTGGGGCTGCCCGCGAAATGCGCGGTCCGAGACCTATGGGAGCACAAGAATTTGGAGACTGCGCAGGGCGGCCGTACTTTCCAAGTGAAACCGCATGGCTCGGGCTTTTACAGAATCACCCCGGCAGCGGGGAAGTGAGGACCACCCTCACTTGCGGGCCGGGCCAGTTGAATCCCGCACAACGAACTCGGGGTCGATGACCAGTTCCTTACCGACGCTGGTGGCGCCGTTCGAGCCAGGCGCGAGACTCGTGAAGAGCGAGTGGCCGATGCGATCACGCGGGATGTGAACCGTGGTCAGAGCGGGACAACAAAACTCCGACAGTTTGATATTGTCGAAGCCCGTGACGGAAACATCCTGCGGGACTCGAATTCCACGATCGCGCAATTCTTTGAGAGCCCCGACAGCCATCAGATCGTTCACGCAGATGATGACGGTAGGCGCAGGACCGCTCGACAAAATCTCGCGGACGGCCTGACGTCCTCCATCCAGGCTGTCGCCATCCACCGCGACTCGAACAGTGGCGTTAGGGCAAACCACCCGGACGGTGTCAAACAGGGCGCGCCGCCGCTCGTCGAGCGGACCAAGCACGGTGTGATGTCCGATAAAAGACATCTTTTGATGTCCCAGCGCCGCCAGATATTCGACGATCCGCTCCACCCCTTGCCGGTAGTTGACGCGAATTTTGGTGATGTTCCCCCCAGCGGCTCCAACGTCATATAGAACAGTCGGAAGCTGGCTCTCCGTCAGTTCCCGCACGATAGCGTCTTCCATCTCGGAAACAATCACGGCGAGACCGGTCACGCGGCGGCCAATCATCAAACGGATGGCGGCGATGAGTTGTTTCGAGCTATATGCGGTATTGGCAACCAAAACCTCATAGTCATGCGAGTGGCAGTCCTCTTCGAGGGCCCGGTACACATCGAGGAAGAATGGATTGTCGAGATTGGAAACGATCACCCCGATGGTGCGGCTGCGGCCTCCCGCGAGATTCCTGGCATGCAGGTTCGGGTGGTATTTCAGTTCGGCAGCCGCTTTCATGACGCGCGCTCTGGTCGAGCTCTTGACCACGGCGACGCCATTCAGCACCCGCGAAACCGTGGCGGTAGAGACGCCGGAACGTTTCGCAACCTCTTCGAGGCTCATCGGAAATATTCTAGCGTGACGCCAGGTTCTTGCAGAAAACCTAAGTCATTTGTTAGTAGGCATTTTGGCTGGCATGTCCTAAGCCGGTTCCCCACAATCGTGCAATCGCTTACAGCGCCGTCGCAACGGCGTTACAGCGATGCCTTCAAAGTGTGGGTTTGCGCCAGCGGCCATCTGGAGCGACGATCGTTTCAGCCTCTTTTGGACCCCAGCTGCCGCGCTTGTATGGGCGAACCTTGGGGGGGTGTTTCAGGACCGGATCGACGACCGCCCAGGAAGCTTCTACGGCATCCTCACGCGTCAAAAGCGCTCCGTCGCCGGCCATAGCGTCGCGCAAAAGCCGCTCGTAGGGCGGTTCGTCTTCCGGACGCTCTTCCAACAGGTAGGGCTCTCGTTGTTCCCCGACGAACTCATCTCCTTGGGGCCTTGACGCGAGCGGCGAGTGCGATGGCCGCGTTGGGGGAGAGCCGGAAGCGGAAGTAGTCGCCGCGCCCGGCAGCCAATTGTGAGTCGGCAAAAAGCCCCTGTGGGGGCGGCTTCAGTTCGACCACGATCTCGATCTCAGCCAGGTACTGTCCGGAGCCCAGGTACCTGGGGACCCCGGCCCATCGCCATGAATCGATGGTGAGCCGAGCAACCTGACGCCTATCCCGCTTGGCGAGCCGTCTGTCCATGTTGTATTGCCGTAGCCGTTGTCCGGCGCGGACTTAGGGCTTTCCAGAAAGGACGCTAGAACGATTTCCGGCCGGGGAGGGCTGCACTCGTTCCGCATTCAAAATCAGATCCGGCATACCCAGCTTCGATCGCAAGCTCTGCAGAAGGAGGTGGATCGACACGTCGTCCAGAGCGTTCCTGGCCTGGTAGCGCACGTCGATCGTGGTGCCGGTGGTGCCGGTGACCACGTCAAAACCCTGGATGGGTGCATCGGACAGGGGCCAAATCTGCTGGATCGCTTCACGGACTTCATCCAGGAGTTCCTGTCGCGGCTGGTTTGCCTGATGGTCCTCCGCAGCCGGAGAAGACGACCGCGTGAGATGGGCAACCAGCGCGGCGAGCGCGCTCCCGGTCGCGATCGCATCGACGGACAGATCGATATCCCGGCCGGTTCGAAGCTTGAGGTCCTCGCGGACCTGGGCCATTTTCGAACCTGGAACGCGCCTGGTCGAGATCAGGCGAATGACGATTTCGTCTTTGCCTACGGTGACCTGCTGGGAGACGACGGCGCCGGGGGGCACGAGGCGCCTGAGATCGCCCTCAACGATTTCCCGGGCGGACGTTTCACTCGCGACCTGCAGCAGCGCCCTCTGCAATGGAATCGCTATGGAAGCGAGTAGAATCAGGATCATCGCAGCGCGCCAATGCAATTTCGCCCCGGCAGCAAGAATCCGCGCGAAGACTCCACTCGATGGCTTGCCCGACGGATGCGCACCTCCACGCGATGCGGTGACCGCGCTCTGCACCTCCGGGGCGCTCATGCCGACAAGGAGGAAGACGAGGAACGCCGATGCCACGATGGCGACCAGATTCGTCAGGAAGAGAAGGCCGGCCCCGCCGATGATCTCCAGGTTCACGCCGCTGCCAAGGCCAAAACCCATCACACCAAGCGGCGGCATCAGGGCTACCGCGATGGCCACTCCAGGGATCGCCGTGACGCCGTCCTCGCGCCCACGGCATACAACCACCGACCCAGCCAAACCGGAGAAGAGCGCGATTGCTAGGTCGAGCAAGTTGGGCGTTGTACGAGAAATGATCTCGGAAGTTGCCGAGTGGAACGGCACCAGCCAAACCACGAGGCCGGAGAATGCGATGGATAACGCGACGCTTGCGAGCAGGTTGGTCAGCGCTCTGATCCCGAGGTACAAGTCCCCGGCGGCGAGCGCCAACCCCGTTGCCATGATCGGACCCATTAAAGGAGAAATGAGCATGGCTCCGATGATCACTGCCGGGCTGTTCTCGATTAATCCGAGCGTCGCGATTCCCGCGGAAAAAATTATTTCCAACCAATAGCTAAGGCTCTTGAAATCGCTGTCTGCGAAGATCTGCTCGTATACCTTTGGTTTGGCGGCGGCGGAAATACCAAGCCAGGTCTGAAGGGGCCATCGCTTCGTGTTGGACGGGGTCTCTGAGGGCATTGTCGTTATTCGGTCTGCCTTTCGGCTGAAAGCATCCGCCTCGGGGTCGATTCAAACCCGCCAGTTGCAGACCATCATCCGTTTTACCTTACCCGAATTCAAAAATCAGACGGCTGGAACGCCTGCACTAAAACAATATCCGGCTTGACGTACCAATCCCGTGAGCAGAGTGATTGTGCATGCGGAGTGCGCGCACGGCGGATGCCCGGAATGCGCGGACACCCTCAATTCAGGAGCCGAAAGCCATTGTGAAGCATCGCTGCTGAACGTGCATGGAACTTAATTTTCAAACCGGAGTGCTGCTGCTTTTGACCGCCGCTGTCGGCGCGATGCTGACCCGGAGACTTCACCTCCCTTACAGCGTCGGCATGGTTGCGGCGGGAATTATTCTCGCGATATTGCCGTTCGCGCCGAAGTTGGTCTTACCCAAAGATCTCATCTTTACCGCGCTGCTCCCGCCGCTTCTTTTTGAAGCTGCCTTATACATTCGTTGGAATCAGCTGCGTCGCGACTTTCCGTCATCGTCGTGCTGGCAACTCTCGGCGTCCTGCTTTCCGCGTGCGTTACCGCAGCCGGGATGCGCTATTTTGCGCACTGGCAATGGATTGGCGCATTGGTGTTCGGAGCTCTCATCGCCGCGACCGACCCGGTTTCGGTCATCGCGACTTTCAAGGAAGCAAACACCCACGGTCGTTTACTGGTGCTCATCGAGGCGGAGAGCCTTCTTAACGATGGGACAGCCGCGGTGGCCTTCGGCGTCGTTATCGCCGTGGCTTCAGGTCAGCCGCCCACGTCGATCGAAATCAGCGCCATGCTTTTCAAGACAATCGGCGGCGGCATACTTTGTGGCGGCGCTGTTGCTCTTGGAGCGCTTCTTCTCGCGGGGCGAACGGACGATCATCTTGTTGAGATTACTTTCACGACCGTCGCCGCTTACGGCTCGTTTCTCCTGGCGGACCACTTTGGCCTGTCCGGTGTGCTGGCGATTCATCACGGCAGGCCTTGTCATGGGCAATTTACGATCAGTTTTGCTGTCGTGGCTTTCTCGGTCTTCGTGCAAAGCCTGACTATGCCACCTTTGCTTCGGAAGATAGGGGAGATCCCCCGCTAACGTTCGCTTCATCGGGCGAGCCCACAGCCTCCCACTTTTCTCAACCGACTAATTTGAAAGTCGCTTTGACTCACCGTCAGATCGGAGTGTTTTGCGCCAACTCACCTTTCGGGCTCCGAGCGCCGACGCCGCTTCGCGAGGTTCCACGTGGAAAGCTGTCTCCAAGGCGATGCCTTCAAAGGTGTGGGGTTGCGCCAACCGTCATCCGGAGCGAGGATTGTTTCAGCCGCTTTGGACCCCAGCTACGGCGCTTGTACGTGAGAGCCCTGGGGTGGTTCTCGAGGGCCGGGTCGACAACCGCCCACGCAGCTTCTACGGCGTCCTCACGTATGAGATGCGCTCCATCGCCATGGCGTCGCGCAGGCGCCCTCTGACCATGAAGTGGTCTGATTGTACGGCGCTCCTGGAGACCTGAGAATCTTCGAAGCCATCATCGCGACGTAATCAAAGTCGATGGGTCGGGGCACCTATTCGAAGGCCCCGACCCGTGCGAAGTCCTGCGAGAGCGGTTGCTACACAGAGTGTGCAGCGTGTGCGAACCAGCCGTCGACCTGATGCCACCATCCTTCGATCGTGGTCTCCGCGTTCGAATGGTTCTGGGCGACCGTTTGCGAGAGCGAATCGATCTTACTTCTCAAGTCTTTGACGTCGCTCGAGTGTTGTGCTCCGCTCCCCTTCGAATACGTGTCGAGCGCGATTGAAGCTTCCTTGAGCGCTGCAGTCGCCTCTGTGTATTTTCGATGCTTCACGGCGGCTTGGGCGATACCCAGGTTCTCGCGCGCAGCGAGGAGGGGTAGATCAGCCTCTTTGGTTTCCACAACCAGATCAGTGCCAATGGCGCCCAACGAATCGGAAGCAGCCTGTGGGTTCTTGTTTTCGAGCGCCTTCTTGGCCGCGTCCAACCGGCTCATTGCTTTATCCAGATCAAGTCCGACGAACGTGTACTGCGCGGATGCATCATCTACCGTGATCGGGCCGGACGTGCTGGGCTGCGGCTTACCCTTCCGTGCGGAGAGAACAGGTCCAAGGACCGATGAGTCGTCAATTTCCGAATAGAGGGGCACGATGAGAGACTGGCCCTTGTCCTTCAACAGCGTGACGAGTTGATTACGATCCGCCAGAGCCTGGTCAACGTGCCTCATCGCGCTTTGAGTTTGCTTCGCGTCCACGGCACGTCTTGCTTCGTCAACGTGACGGAGCAGGTCGGTTGCTTGCTGTGACAACCTCTTCGACGTGTCGCTTGTTGAGCTAGTTGGCTTCCCGGTTGCCTGATGATCTCCGCTCGCATTCTGCGGGGCGCCCGCTAACATTGAAGTGGGACCTAACATTGCGGACGCCAGCAAAGCTGCGCCTACAAAAACATTTGATTTCATAACTGACTGTCTCCTTCTGAACAAACAGTGACAATAGACTCTTGAGAACGGCAATGAGTGTCCCCATAGGTCAATGAACAGCCACCGCACTCAAGTGGCCGTTACAGCGGGGCTTGGAAGCATTAGTCGTTCTGCCCGTCACGTCGCCGCCTCGATTCAGGTGAAGTTAGTAAGTTCGTGAAGAAGGAACGAGAGACGCGCGTTGTGCGCGATCCCGAAATAAATGCAACGGCATTAAAAACCTACGATAAACCAGGCGAAGGAATCTCCGAGAGTCCGATGATCGAACGCGACACAATCCGGATGCAGCGCACGTCGTTAAGTACTTCTTCGCCCTCACCTACGCCCAGGGGGTAGCCTTCAAAGTGCGGGGTTGTACCAACCGCCGTGAGGAGCGAGGATCGTTTGAGCCTCTTTGGGGCCCCACGTCCCCCGCTTGTACGGGCGAACCTTGGGGTGGTGTTTCAGGACCGGATCGACGACCGCCCAGGCAGCTTCCACGGCATCCTCACGTGTGAAAAGCGCTCCATCGCCGGCCATGGCATCGCGCAAAAGCCGCTCGTAGGGCGGTTCGTCTTCCGGACGCTCTTCCAACAGGTAGAGTTCCCGTTGTTCCCCGACGAACTCCTCTCCCGGGGTCTTGACGCGAGCGGCCAGGGCGATGGCGGCATTGGGAGAAAGCCGGAAGCGGAAGTATCCGCCGCGCGCGGCGGCCAATTGTGAGTCGCCGAACAGCCCCTGTGGGGGCGGTTTCAGTTCGACCACGATCTCGGTCGCAGTCTCGGCCAGGTACTTTCCGGAGCGCAGATACCAGGGCACGCCGGCCCATCGCCATGAATCGATGGTGAGCCGCAGGGCGCAGAATGTCTCGACGTCGGAGTTCCTGGCGACGCCCGGCTCTTTTCGGTACCCTGCATACTGGCCGCGCACGATGTCCGCGCGCTTCACAGGACGCATGGCTTGAAACACTTTAGCCTTCTCAACGTGGACGGCTCCAAAGTCTCTATCCGATGGCGGCTCCATGGCGAGTAACGCTACCACCTGGAAGAGGTGGTTCTGGACTACGTCGCGCAAACAGCCGGCGGTTTCGTAAAACGAGCCGCGGTCTTTCACGCCAAAATCTTCGGCCATGGTGATCTGCACGCTCTCCACGTAATTGCGGTTCCAGATCGGCTCAAGGAAAGAATTGGCAAAGCGGAAATAGAGGATGTTCATGATGGACTCTTTTCCGAGGAAATGGTCGATGCGGAAGATGGAGTTTTCGGGGAAGACCGCGCGGGCGACGCGGTTGAGTTCTCTCGCAGACGCCCGATCGCGCCCGAATGGCTTTTCGACAATGACGCGGGCGTGCTGAGCCAACTTCGCTGCGCCGAGCCCTTTGATGACTACTTCGAAAAGCGCGGGCGGGATGGCGAGGTAATGTGCCGGGCGGGTCGCGCGACCCAGTTCCTTTTTCAGCGTCGCGAAAGTGGCGGGGTCCTCATAATCACCGCCCACGTACGTAAACTTTGACAAAAGATGTTTGAGCGCGCTCCGGCTCTCGACCCCGCCGGACCGTTCAATGCTGTCGGTAATTCGCTTGTGCAGGCGCTCCAGACTCCACTTGGGAAGAGCAACGCCGATTACGGGGACTTTGAGCGTACCTCGTTTCACCATTGCATAGAGCGCGGGGAAGATCATCTTATGCGCCAGATCGCCTGTCACACCGAAGACGACCAGCGCGTCTGAATGGGCGGCGGCCATCAGGCACCCGCCTTCCCGGCGGCCTTTTCCTGATGGCCACCGAACTGGTACCTGAGGGCGGACAACATCTTGTCGGCGAAATCGCCCTCACCGCGCGAACTGAAGCGTTCGAACAGAGCGGTAGTGAGGACCGGCGCGGGGACCGACTCATCGATCGCCGCCGCTATGGTCCAGCGCCCCTCGCCCGAGTCCGAAACCCTGCCAGCGAACTTTGCCAGGTCCGGGCTGTCGAGAAGCGCAGTGGCAGCCAGATCGAGGAGCCACGAAGAAATGACACTGCCGCGCCGCCAGACCTCGGCGATATCGGCAAGGTTCAGGTCGTATTGGTAAAGTTCCGGGTGCCGCAGAGGCGCGGTTTCGGCATCGGCCGCGCGCTGCTCGGTGCCCACA
>Ga0182030_10016909_pt1 | contig 14140 bp, 12 predicted proteins | sample 812S3MmetaG_FD_121299 | JGI IMG/M metagenome (GOLD analysis project Ga0182030, IMG submission 121299) | Permafrost microbial communities from Stordalen Mire, Sweden - 812S3M metaG (Illumina Assembly) | ecosystem: Environmental > Terrestrial > Soil > Wetlands > Permafrost | place: Sweden...
CGTGAAAGGTCACCCGCGGCTCGGTGTTCCGGTCAAAGGCATCGGAAAGTTCATCGCCATCGGCCTCAACTACAGCGACCATGCCGCTGAATCGAACATGCCCGTTCCCAGAGAGCCGGTGATGGGACAAGGGCAACGGGTGCGACACGTTCGGTCCCGTGGGACCCTGGCTCGTCACCTCGGACGAGGTAGGCGACCCGCAGAATCTCAGCCTGTTTCTCGATCTGAATGGAAAGCGCATGCAAACGGGAAACACCCGCACGATGATATTTTCCGTTCGCGATCTGATCGCCTATGTCAGCCGATTCGGGCGGCGCATCGGGCGTCGGTCTGGTAACCGCCAAGCGCATCGTCGCAGAAGGGGGCTCCGTGGTGCATGCCCGTGGCCGAGTATCCGATCGATGCCCGGCATACGAGTCAACGCCGTCACGCCCGCGGTTTTCAACCGCCCGCTGCTTCGGCAGATGAAGCAGGAGTTCATCGATTTCCTGCTCTCCAAGATTGCCGATGCCATGCGTACTCATACCTCCGAAAACTTCACCCAACGCCCGTCGTCGCTGCTCGATTTGATCGCCGCGGCAATGAAGGTCATGCCCTCCACACCGTCCTGAAGGGACGGCAGCAGGTTCGCGCCCGCGCCCCCGCCGCTCCGGATCACCCCGGCAAACTGACTGTAGAGCGTCGCGAAAGCCTCGAGGTATCCCTCGGGATGCCCGGCAGGCACTCGAACATTCATGTATGGGGCCGCCGGCGCCGAGATGGCGCCACCGCGCGTCAACAGTTGGCGCGGCTTGCCGAATTCCGCAAACCACATCTGATTGGGATGGGTCTGGATCCATTCCAACCCGGCCTTTTCGCCGTAGACACGGAGCGCAAGCCCGTTTTCGTTGCCGACGGCAACCTGGCTGGCCCACAGCATGCCTCTCGCGCCGCCGTCGAAACGCAACAGGATATGAACGTTGTCATCGAGCTTTCGCCCCTTCACGAACGTGGTCATATCGGCACTCACCGACCGGGTTTTCAGGCTCGTGACGAAGCGGGCCAGATTATAGGCATGCGTGCCGATGTCACCGATGCAGCCCCCAGGGCCGGAACGTTTCGGATCGAGGCGCCAATCCGCCTGCTTGTTGGAGACCTTAACCGTCAGCCAATCCTGGGGATATTCGACCTGGACGACCCGGATTTTTCCCAGGGCGCCGGCGCTCACGAGGGCCCGCGCCTGGCGGATCAGCGGATAGCCGGTGTAGTTATGGGTCAGCAGAAACCGCGCGCCATTTTTCGGCTTGACGGCGGCCAGCGCCCGAGCCTCTGCGAGCGTGGACGTCAGCGGTTTGTCGCAGATGACGTGTATGCCCGCCTCGAGAAAGACCTTGGCCGGCCCAAAATGCGCATCGTTCGGTGTGACGATCGACACGACCTCGATTCCGTCTTTGCGGGCGGCCTCGGAGCGCGCCATTTGTTCATAGCTGGTGTACACGCGGTCAGAATCGAGACCCAGCGCTTTGCCTGAGTCGACGGCAACCACGGGTTTGGACGAGAGTGCACCGGCGATCAATTCATAATCGCCATCGAGTCGAGCCGCCATCCGATGAACGTTGCCGATGAACGCGCCGCTTCCACCACCCACCATTCCCAGTCGAATCCGCCTTGCAGGCACCTTGTCCATTTTGAACCTCGTCTGAAACCGAAGGTCAGCGGATCATCCCACGGCAGTTTACGCCTTGTTCATTTATCATATCTATCCTACTCTGTGCACTTTCCGCTCGCAATCTGCTCCCGGGCCAACAGTGAACCGACCATGAATCATTCGCAACCCGCTTCGCCCCGACTCCCCTCCCTCAACTGGTTCGATCGGCCGGACCGCCCCGATTTGGTGGCACCGTACCTGGAGCGCTATCTTAATTTCGGATTCAAGGACGACTGTGCGACGGCGCCGGGCTGGAGGATGCCGTCAGCTTCCAGCGCATCGTCGCAGTCCGTGGCGAAGCCCGGGACAATCATTGAGAAACAGGACCAGCGTGGCTAAATGAAGGCAACCAAACGCCGCAGTGCCGGTCTCGGCGGCAACCTCACCTACGGTCTACTCGACGCGCTCGGCCGCAAGATCGTGACGGGTAGTTACGACACTCAACCATTTCCGACGGAGGCCCAGCTCGCGGAGGAGCACGATGTCAGCCGCTCCGTGACCCGTGAGGCCGTCAAAATGCTCACCGCCAAGGGATTACTCAGCGCTCTACCGCGGCGGGGGACCATCGTCCTCCCCCGCGAGTCGTGGAACCTCTTCGACGCAGATGTCCTCAATTGGCTGTTGGAGCGAAGATTCTCCATCGAATTGCTGCTGCAATTCATGGACTTGCGGGCGGCCATAGAGCCCGCCGCCGCCGAACTGGCCGCAAAGAATGCCGACGCGCAGGAATTGAGCCTGATCACTCAGGGCTTCGAACGCATGGAAAATGCCGGTCGCGGGGACGATGATGTCCTCGAATCCGACATCGAGTTTCACGTCGCCATCCTGCGTGCGTCCGGCAACCCGTTCTTCGCACAATTTCGCGATGTCGTCGCCACGGCGCTTCGCACCTCCATTCTGTTCACAAATCGCATCGCCGGACACACCGCCGACCTGCCGGCGCACAAGGCGGTCCTGGATGCCATCGTCAAGCGCAATGGCAGCCGGTCGCGGCTCGCCATGAACGAACTCCTCGCCTTTACGCGGGGTCTGGCGGTCAGGGCAGCGGAGCGCAAGGAGCCTTCAACCCGCGCGAAACGGAGATAGTGCGGCGGCTACACCGCCTTGATGCGGCGCCTTGCGTGCGGCCGGCGTTTCGCGCTCGGCAGGGGCAACGCCGTGGTGCGCTTCAAGACACCGAGGCCAAAGCTGGAATTGATCGAACGCACCGCCGATAGGGAAATCACGTGCTTGTCGATGAACGAGGAGTAGGCTTCTATCGACTCGACGACCACCTTCAGCAGATAGTCGTACGCGCCGCTCAGCCTTACGCATTCCACCACCTCCGGCCGTCGGCGCAGCATTGTTTCGAATTGTTGACCCGAGGCGGTACGCTGATTCTCGAGCGCAATGAACGCATAAACCTCGACGGTCATCCCGAGCCGCATTGGATCTATCAGCGCCACGATCTGCCTGATCACCCCGTCGTCTTTCAGACGCCTGACGCGACGCAGGCAGGGCGCCGGGGAAAGATTCACCCGGCGGGCCAACTCCTGGTTCTCCATCGAAGCGTCCTCCTGCAGGGCCGCAACGATCCGCAAATCGATCGGATCCAGCCCATAGGGCAAGTCACGTTGGTTATTCCGCATCGATGCACACTCTGATTGCCGACTGGCGGCCATTGGATGCATCACTTTGCAAGCGGATTGCCTATCCTGGCAAGCATTTTCGGGTAGCCTTGCAACATCAATTTCGGGAGGATTTATGACCCAGATCAATCCCATGGGAACCGACGGCTTCGAGTTCGTCGAATATACGGCCCCCGACCCGACGGCGCTTCGACAATTGTTCGAACGTATGGGGTTTCCGGCGATCGCGCAGCATCGCTCGCGCAACGTCACCCTGCACCGCCAGGGAGACATCAACTTCATCATCAACGCTGAGCCGGACAGTTTTGCGCAGCAGTTTGCGCGCCAGCACGGGGGGTCCATTTGCGCCATGGCATTTCGCGTCAAGGATGCCGCCTTCGCCTACAAGCGCGCACTGCAACTCGGAGCCAAACCTGGCCCGCAGTCCGCGGGCCCCATGGAACTGAATATTCCCTCGATCGAGGGAATCGGCGGGAGCTTGATCTACCTCGTGGACCGCTACGGCGACAAGAGCATTTACGACGTCGATTTCCTCCCCATCGAACAGAAGAATCCCGTTCCCGGCTCGGGGTTGACCCTGCTCGACCACCTGACGCACAACGTGATGCGGGGAAACATGTCGCTGTGGGCCGGCTTTTACGAGAAGTTGTTCAATTTTCGCCAGATTCGATATTTCGACATCGAAGGCAAATCGACCGGCCTCTTCTCCAAGGCTTTGACGAGCCCCTGCGGGAAGATCCGAATTCCGATCAACGAATCCCAGGACGACAAATCGCAGATCGAAGAATATCTTCGGGACTACAAGGGCGAGGGCATACAACATCTGGCGCTTGCGACGGACAATATCTACGAGACGGTGGATGTTCTTCGTTCACGCGGCGTAATTTTTCAGGATACACCCGACACTTACTACGACGGCGTGGAAGCCCGGGTCACCGGTCACAAGGAGGATGTGGCCGAACTGCAAAAACGGCGTATCCTGATCGACGGCTCTGCGCGGGACGGAGTGCTGCTGCAGATATTCACGGCCAACGTTCTGGGTCCGATCTTTTTCGAGATCATCCAGCGCAAGGGAAACGAGGGATTCGGTGAGGGAAATTTCCAGGCGCTGTTCGAATCCATCGAACTCGATCAGATCCGCCGTGGCGTGATCTGATGGACATCTGAGGAACCGTTCCAATGAGTGTGCCCTCCCTCAAACCGGTGGCGAAGCCGGCCGACGCGCCGCTGAAATATCAAAGCGGCTTCTGCTCCGAGTTCGCCACCGAAGCCCTGCCGGGCGCCTTGCCCGTGGGCCAGAATTCGCCGCAGCGTTGCCCCTATGGGCTGTACGCGGAACAGCTCTCCGGAACGGCCTTTACCGCACCGCGCCACAGCAATCGCCGGTCCTGGCTGTATCGAATACGGCCGGCGGCCCTTCACGGGCCCTTCTCGCCCGTTAAACATCGGAGTTTTCCCGTCGACGCCGGAAACGCCCACCCCTCCCCCAATCAGCTGCGGTGGGATCCTTTGCCGATTCCGACCTTACCGACCGATTTCCTGGACGGGCTCGTCGCGATGGCCGGCAACGGGTCGCCCGAGTCGCAAAGCGGCTGTGCCCTGTACGTCTACGCGGCCAACCGCTCCATGAGCGAACGTTTTTTTTACAGCGCAGATGGTGAGTTGCTGATTGTTCCGGAATGCGGGCGGTTGCGCGTGTACACGGAGTTGGGAATCCTCGAGCTCGAACCGCAGGTGATCGCGGTCCTGCCCCGCGGCTTGCGTTTTCGCGTCGAGCTGCGGGATCCCGAGGCCCGCGGCTACGTGTGCGAAAATTTTGGCGCACCGTTCCGCCTTCCGGACCTGGGACCCATTGGTTCGAATGGCTTGGCCAATCCAAGGGATTTCCAGACTCCCGTGGCCTGGTACGAGGAGAACGATACCGGGTGCGAATTGGTTGCGAAATTCGCAGGACGGCTGTGGACGGCGAGCATGGATCACTCGCCGCTCGATGTGGTGGCGTGGCATGGCAATTGCGCGCCCTACAAATACGATCTGCGCCGCTTCAACACCATCGGCTCGATTTCCTACGACCACCCGGATCCCTCGATCTTCCTCGTCCTTCAGTCCATCAGCGACACGCCCGGCGTCGACAACATCGATTTCGTCATTTTTCCCCCTCGCTGGCTGGCGGCGGCTCACACGTTCAGGCCCCCTTGGTTTCACCGCAACATCGCCAGCGAGTTCATGGGTCTGATTCATGGCGTGTACGATGCGAAGGCTGCGGGTTTCTCTCCGGGAGGCGCTTCGCTGCACAACTGTATGAGCGGCCACGGCCCGGACGCGGACACGTTCGAAGCGGCCTCCCGGGCGAATACCGAGCAACCTCACCAGGTCACCAACACCATGGCATTCATGTTCGAGACAAGGAACTTGCTCCGTCCGACGGCCGCCGCCCTCGCGCTGCCGCAGTTTCAGGCCGACTACCAGACGTGCTGGCAGGGACTCAAAAAGCACTTCGACCCCTCGAGGCCTTGATGGTCGCGCTCAATGCCACTCACGATCCCTCCCTGCGCAGCTGGGTGGAATCGGCCAATCGACCGGAGAGCGATTTTCCAATCCAGAATCTTCCCTTTTCGGTGTTCCGGCGGCGCGGATCGGCGGAGACATTCCGGGGCGGCGTGGCGATCGGGGATGAGATTCTCGATCTCTCCCGGGTCAGGGATCTCGGGGTGATAGGTGGAACGCCTGCGTCGGCCCTCGCGAGCGCCGCCGAATCCACCCTGAACGCGTTCATGGAACTCGGGCCTCGGGCGTGGTCGGCCCTGCGGGGCGCGCTCTCCGACCTGCTGCGGGCGCAGCCCGACGTGCACCTGGGATTGGCGACGTGCCTGGTCGCCCAGACCGATGCAGAATATGCGCTTCCCGCCCGGATCGGCGACTACACGGATTTCTACACCTCGATCCACCATGCGACCGCCGTCGGCAAGCTGTTCCGGCCGGACAACCCGCTGCTGCCCAACTACCATTGGGTCCCCATTGGCTATCACGGCCGCAGTTCCTCGATTGGCGTCTCGGGACAGTCGTTTCCGCGCCCCAGCGGTCAAACGATGTCCCCGGGTGCCCAGACCCCGACCCTGGGGCCGAGCAGGCGCCTGGACTGTGAGCTCGAACTCGGGATCTACGTCGGGCCGGGAAACCCGATCGGGACGCCCGTCCGCATGGACGACGCTGAGAGTCACATCTTTGGCCTGTGCCTGCTCAACGACTGGTCGGCCCGGGATCTGCAGGCCTGGGAATACCAGCCCTTGGGTCCCTTCTTGGCGAAGAATTTCGCCACCACGGTGTCGCCTTGGATCGTGACGCTCGAAGCGTTGGCCCCCTTTCGTTTGCCCTTCCACCGGCCCGACGGGGTTCCGCCCCCCCTTCCGTACCTGGATTCGGCATCCAATCGCGGCAGCGGTGCGTTCGACATCCAGCTGGATCTCAAGATCCAATCGAGCGCCATGCGCCGCAAGCGACTCGCTCCGCAAACGCTGTCGCGGACGAGCTATCGACACGCCTACTGGACCGCTGCGCAGCTCGTGACTCACCACACCGTCAACGGCTGCAACCTGCAGGCGGGGGATCTTCTCGGGACCGGCACCCAATCGGGGCCGACGCCCGAAGAAGCCGGCTCGTTGTTGGAGCTCTCTGCCGGCGGCAAGACTCCCATCCGCATCGGCGACGGCGAAACGCGGACCTTCTTCGAGGATGGCGATGTTGTGATCATGAGCGGTTGGTGCGAGCGGGCTGGTGCACGGCGCATTGGCTTCGGCGACGTGACGGCGGAGGTGCGCCCTGCCCTCGCGTCGCCTCGCGATCATGGCTGAACGCGGCTTGCCCATCCCGACGTGCTGAGGCTCCACACCTATTTTCGCAGCTCTGCCGCTTATCGCGTCCGCATCGCCCTGAATCTGAAGGGCCTCCCCTACGAGGCCGTCCCGGTGCACCTGCTGCGCGACGGCGGCCAGCACCGCCGCCCGGAATATGCGTCCCTCAATCCGGCAGAACTGGTGCCCACACTCGAAGACCACTCGCAGGCAATCACGCAGTCGCTCGCGATTCTGGAGTATCTGGAGGAAACCCACCCCATCCCCGCGCTCCTACCCACCGGTTCGTCGGAACGGGCGCGTGTGCGCGCACTGGCGCTGACGATAGCCTGCGAAATTCACCCGCTCAACAATCTGCGGGTGCTGAAGTATCTGGCCGGCACTCTCGGCATCGGTGACGATCAGCGCAACGAATGGTACAGGCACTGGGTGAAAACCGGATTCACCGCGTTCGAGCGGCAACTCACGCGCGAACCGGTGCCGGGCCGATTCTGCCACGGCGATTCACCAACCTTCGCGGACTGCTGCCTGGTACCGCAAGTATTCAACGCCAGACGGTTGAATTGTCCCTTGGACGATTACCCCACGCTGATGCGCATTGACGAGAACTGCGAACGCATGGAGGCGTTTCAGCAGGCGGCCCCCGCCTTGCAATTGGACGCCGACTGAGAGGTGATTCGCGCCTGAGCGGCACCGCTTACGGCGTCTTCTCGAATTTCCGAAGAGTCTCTGACTCAAAGGCGAACAGCCTTTGCGTGCTGGCGCGCGCAGAGACACGATCGAAATGCGCCTGGCAGCTCGGAAATGCCGCCAAGTCGACATTGAACTGTCTGCCGCGACGGAAACACCAAAAGAAGTAGGCATCCGGCAGCGTGAAGTGATCGAAGAACCATTCCCGGCCCCTGAGGATGTCTTCCGCGACCTGGAAGTTTTCGCGCAGCATGCTCTGCGCGCACCGGCGCACACTCGCTTCGGAGCCCGGCAGATCACAGTATCGCTGCGGCAACACGTTGGGCGTCAGGTGAGGATGTATGCCCGACGCACACCAGGCCAGCAATGAGATCGCCCTGAACGAGTCCCACGGGTCCTCGGGAAGCAATTGAGCCTGCGGAAACTGCCGGGCTATCCACAGTTGAATTGCCACGTTCTCGGTCAACGGCTTGCCGTCGACGACCAATACCGGCACCTTGTGTTTGGGATTGAGGCGCAGATAGTCGGGGCTCATATGAGCGCCATGCCTGAAATCGACGACCTGAATTTCGAACGCCGCGCCGGCCTCGGAGAGTGCAATATACGGTACGAGCGAACACGAAATAGGAGCGTAATAAAGAGTCAGCGTCATAGGTCACCTCGGGACGCATCCTACCCCGCCAACAGGTCATTTGGTACCGCTTCGTATGGCGGCAGGATGGCAACGGGCTAACATTGCGGCCGAAAGGTCCAGGCCATTCGACGTTAGAGATTGATCGATTTGACGGAACACTTATGCCGCCAGGGAAACTCGTCAACCAGAAGAATAGGCGTCGTGCCGAGGCGGAATCCCGGCTCGGCGCAGTCCTTGAGGTCGCGGCCGCGCTTTTTCTGCAGCGAGGCTACTCGCACACCAGCCTGAACGATGTGATCGCGCGGGCGGGAGGCTCGAAGGCGACACTCTTGAAATATTTTGGCAGCAAGGCGGGATTGTTTGCGGCGGTGATCGAAAGCGTTTCCGAGCGATTCGTGGCAACCGCACACTTCACCGACCTGCAAGGCAGTCCGGAAGAGGTATTGATCGCATTCGGGACCATCGTTTTGCGCTTTTATCTGGCCCACGATTCGCTCGTGGCGTATCGGGGTGTGTCATCCGAGGGATATCGATACCCGTCGATGGCCAAGGCTTTCTACCAACAAGGTCATGCGCTCGTTGCCGCCGCTCTCGCGTTGCGCCTCGAATCGTGGCGCGCCGCGCGTCAAATCACCAGCATCGATTGCACCGATGACGCGAATTTGTTTTTGCATCTCCTTCGGGCCGGCGTATACGAGCAAGTTCTACTGGGTGTGCGCCAATCGGCGACGAGCGCGGAAATACGGCATCGGGTCGAACAGGCCGTCAAGATATTCTTGCACGGCATCAAGGTCAGATCCTGAGCCTCGACATGGTCTGGATGGGCCGGCGCGGGCGTATGGGAAGCACGACTGCCCTGCCCATGGCGGTGGTGTGAGCGAGGGCGCGACGTCCTTGATTTACGTCCGCCGCTCGCTGACCGCCGCGGGATCCTTCGACAGGCAATACCAGCGCAGCTCCGACGGCGCGTCTACCGGAAGATAGCTTTCATGCCTCGCCAGCCAAGGGCCGAAGCGCCGATTGATCTCGGGGGCATGCCCTCGCGCCGCAAACTCATCCCTCCGAGGCTGCCGCCGCTCCCGCGTTCTCGCCCTCGATGAGCTTGCTGAGCACGCGAAGCGCCCGCACGCCGGCAGCGTCGCCCGCCAGGAGAAAGGAGCGCTGATCGCCCGCCGTCAGCATGTTCGCCTGTTGTTCCTCCAGCATGGGCAGATCCTCTGTCTCGAAGGGAATTTTGAGCCAGTCAGCCTGTTCCTGCGCCAGTTTGGCTCCGAGTTCGCCCATGGAGCGGGGAAAACAGATCCCGAACCAGTAGTGCGTGGTGGTATCCGTCTCCGGCGTAAAGCAATGCGCCTGGCGCACACCACGACCTTCGGACCGCGGCTGTCCCGCCAATACTCCGCCACCGAACAACATCATGTTTGCCGGCGCATCCCAGCGCACATCCATCCACCGATCCACGAGGGCCCCCCGAGGTACGCCCATCGCATCGGCCAGCGAATCCGGCACCAGATCGCCGACGGTGGCCCGCTTGGACCACACGACGTTGCCCTCCTGCGAGGACTGAAACTCGCCCTTGGAGACACCGCCGCTACCCAGCGTGGTCGGGTGCAAATACGCGATGTGGCTCAGATCGAGGATGTTCTCGATTTCCAGGATGTAGCTCGATCGCACATGAAGATATCGTTCCCCGACGTGAAATTCGGCAGGCTCTTGAAAGGAGAAATCCGGGACCAGGTTTAAGTCGGCTCCGGCCGGGTCGCCCATCCATATCCACAGCATGCCGTATCGGTCGACCAACGGATAGGTTTTCACCCGCGCGGCGCGCGGGACCGCGCCGTGCGGGTTGTGCACACATTCCCCGAGTCCGTTGAACGCCAGCCCGTGGTAACCGCATTGAACCACTTCGCCGTCAAAAGTCCCCCGATGTAACGGCGCCTGACGGTGCGGGCACCGATCGGCCAGCGCCCTCACCGTGCCACTGGATTCCCGGAACAAAATCACCGGTTCATTGAGGAAACGTCGCGCCAAGAGCTGGCGATCTCGAAGTTCGGACGTCCATGCAGCGACATACCAGGTATTGCGTAGATATTTCATTTGACCCTTCAGTCGCGAGCATTTCCTGATGTGTCCTACCGGATCACATTATCGTACGAGAACGCGCTACTCGGGTCAATTCCGCCGCAATCGGGGGTTGCGCGCGGGTCCGCGCCCCGTTTCCAGCACTGTACATGGACGGACGTTCTTGATTATAATGCGAATCGTCTGTACCACAACGTGGTATAAGGTTGCAGAAAAACAACGAAAATGGTTCGGCGGTTTTTGCGCCGACGAATAGTGGAGCCCGGCAGCGCAGACCGGGGATGGTTGCGGGGAGTTCAATGAAATCGGTACGCGTTCCGTCCGCCAGAATTTCACGTGGCCTTTTCTGTTTCTCGGGCGTGCTGGTCGCGGCAAGCCTGGCGCGTCCGAGTGCTGCCGGCGTGGACCCGCTCTCTGACGGGTTCGAGGCGCGATTCCTCAATCCACCCCCCGCCGCTCGACCCTATGTTTGGTGGCACTGGCTGGACGGCAACGTCACCAAGGATGGCATCCAACGCGATCTCGAGTGGATGCACGACGTGGGCATCGGCGGTTTCGAAGTCGTCGACGTCTCGATGGGAACTCCTGCCCTGGTTTCGCCGCTGGCGGACTACGACTCGCCCGAATGGCGGGACGATCTTCGATTCGCCGTCCACACGGCGTCGGCCCTGGGTCTCGAGGTCGTGATCTCGAGCGCACCGGGGTTCAGCGAGTCGGGCGGACCGTGGGTTCGTCCCGAGGAGGCGATGAAAAAGGTCGTCTGGAGCGTGACGCGCGTCGTGGGTGGCCACCAATTCAGCGGAAGACTCGCGGAGCCTCCCTCGGTTCCCGGGCCGTTCCAAGACATGCCCATCGATCGCTCGAGTCTCACGGCGGGAGCGGAACCGACCGCGTCCATACCGCACCTGTACAAGGACGTCGCCGTCGTCGCTTATCGGATTCCGGGCGCCGAGATCTCCATGGAAGACATGGGAGTCGAGGCCACGACAAGCGGTGGAGAATCCGTCGATCCGCGAGTCCTCTGGGACGGAGACCTGCGCAGTGGCGTCTCGATTCCCGTCGCTACCGATGGGGCCGAGGCATGGTTGCGCTTGTCGTTGAAACGACCCCAAACGATCAAGTCGATCACCCTCAGCGTCCCCTCCGGAATCGCGACCCCCTTCATTTCCGACTTCTCGAAACCGATCGGGCAGATCGAGGCAAGCGCCGACGGCAGACAGTTCTTCAAGGTGTGCGACATCGCTGCGTCGATCGACGTGCAGCAGACGATTTCTTTTCCCGCGGTGACGGCGAGGTTGTTTCGCGTGACACTCGCTCCGCGGGTCCCCTCGGATAATCCGCTGTTGATGAAGCGGCCCATTCCGCCGGCGCACCGCATCGCCGAATTCGTGCTCCATACCGTCCCGCGAGTCGATCACATCGAGGAGAAGGCCGGTTACTTCACCCCGGCGGCCTGGAGTGAGCACGCCGGCGATGTGTCGACCGGCGGCGACGCCGTGGGGACGGACGAGATCGTCGACCTCACGGCGCAGATGGCATCGGACGGCTCGCTCCGTTGGACCCCGCCCCGCGGCCAATGGGAGATCGTGCGATTCGGATATTCCCTGGAGGGAACGACCAACCATCCCGTCGGACCGGGCGGTACCGGCCTCGAAATGGACAAATTGAATCCGGTGCACGTCAGGAACAATTTCGTTCGGTACCTGGATGCGATCCGCTTCGTCGTGGGCCCCAGTTCCATGGGCCAGAACGGCGTGCACGCGATGTTGAACGACAGCTGGGAGGCGGGAGCGGAGAACTGGACCGAAGGGCTCCCTGAAGCATTCGCCGCGCGTCACGGGTATTCGCTGATCCCCTGGCTTCCCGCCTTGACCGGCCGAATTCTCGGTGACACTTCGTTGACGGAGCGATTCCTGTGGGATTTCCGCGATACGCTCGGTGAACTGCTGGCCGAGAATCATTATCGGGTGATCGCGGAGGAACTGCACCGCCGCGGCATGATTCACTATGTCGAATCACACGAAGCCAGCCGGGCATTCGTGGGGGACGGGATGGCGGTCAAGCGATTCGCCGACGTGCCCACCGGCGCGATGTGGACGGGTGGGTTGGGCCCGAAGCCCGAATTGTACGATGCCGACCTGCGAGAATCCGCGTCGGTGTCGCACGAGGCCGTGTTCGTGATGTTCCGCCGGACATCCGATGCCACGTCCCGCGAGATTCCCGTCATCGTCAGGACCACGGTGTCGACACTCGACGGCGAGTGGCATCAGCGGTTCGCCGAACGCTCACGCGACGGCGGACTGGGGTCGTGGACGGGGGATGCGGACCCGGACATCAAATACTACTCCGGCACTGCAATTTATACGAAGACCCTCCAGGTCCCGGGCTCCTGGCTCGAACACCATTCCAAATTGGAGCTGGATCTCGGGTCGGTCCACGATCTCGCGGAGGTCGTGCTGAACGGACGGAAGCTCGGCGTGCTGTGGCATCCCCCCCTTCCGTGTCGATCTCACCGGGGCGATTCACAGCGGCACCAACCACCTCGAGGTCCGGGTGACCAATACCTGGGTGAACCGCTTGATCGGCGACGTGCAGCCTCACGCCGTCCATCGGGCGTTCACGACATTCAATCCGTATCGGCAAAACTCGCCGCTGCCGGAATCGGGACTTCTGGGCCCCGTTCGGGTAGTGCGCGCTCACCGCAACGATCACGTCAATGGCTTATAACCGCAGGAAAGGGGGATTTGATATGAACTCGAACCGTATACCACTCACGTTGAGGCTGCTGCCGATCGCTGCCGCGTTCGCGGCCCTGCCGCACGTTGGCGGCGCCCTCGCCGCTACCGCGACCGCCTCGGGCAACGAGGGTCAGCTCGAAGAGATCGTGATTACGGCCCAGAAGCAAACGGAACGTCTTTCCGACGTGCCGGTGTCGGCCGCCGTCGTGTCCAATCAGGCGCTGGCGGATACGGACTCGAGCGACATCTCGGACATCAACAAGCTCGTCCCCTCCGTGAACCTGAACGGTACGTTCAACGGGCGGGTCCCCATGGGCATCCGCGGCATTTCATCGGTCTCCAACGAAGGCACCGTCGGCCTGTCATCGGGCGTGGCCATTTTGATGGACGGGGTGCCGATCCCCTCGGACTCCCTCGCGGGCAACCAGCTGGAAGATGCGCAAAACGTTGAGGTGCTGAAGGGCCCCCAGGCTACCCTGGGCGGGCGCACCGCCGCCTCCGGCGTGATCAACATCGTGACGCGCGGGCCCAGCGATACGTTCACCGGTGATGTTTCGGGCACGGCCACCAGCGACGATGAATATCGGATCAGCGGATTCCTGTCCGGCCCGATCACTAATGGCCTGGACTTCAGCTTGTCCGCCTACGACACGCACATTCGATACCCCATCCTCAATACCCAACTCGATCGCTGGTCGACTCAAAAGGTGGACGGCGCACGGGCAAAGCTGCTGTTCAAGCCCACCGACGATCTCGACATCACGCTCACCGGCCATTACGGTCAGAATAAATCGGACGGCGGCAACCTCGTCTACACCTTCATCACACCC
>Ga0182030_10016910_pt1 | contig 14140 bp, 9 predicted proteins | sample 812S3MmetaG_FD_121299 | JGI IMG/M metagenome (GOLD analysis project Ga0182030, IMG submission 121299) | Permafrost microbial communities from Stordalen Mire, Sweden - 812S3M metaG (Illumina Assembly) | ecosystem: Environmental > Terrestrial > Soil > Wetlands > Permafrost | place: Sweden...
GCGGATCACGGACCATGGCACCCGTGCCATAGTCCACTTGGGATTCTTCTCCGGGTCCCGTCAGAATCACCGCACGTGGCTGCAGTGGCTGCTTTCCCCGCAACTTGCGCACGTAGCGCTTGACCGTCTGATAGCCACCGCTGAAGCCGCTCTCGGAGACCAGGTCTTGCCAGATGGCGGTGGCATCGCGGCCATGGCTTAGACCCAACTCGATGGCTTCGCGGAACGGCTCACAGACACTGGAGGATGCAATCGGTTGGGGATTTTCCGTTTCCGAGCGTTTCGACTCCACGCCAAACCCGGTGATCACCGCATTGGCCGGTTTTGCGTTTTTTGCTTCTGCTTTTCCCTTAGTAAGAAGGTTTTCGGGGTTGGGGTTGTTCGTAAGATCCGGTGGGTTTGCGTTGGACCCGGTGGTCACCTCGTTGGCCGGTTTTGCCGGCCCTCGCCGTCCCCACGCACCAGGCGGACGCACCCCGACGCCGGCCACCTTCAGATAGGCGCTAGCGGTTTCTCGACGTACCCCGGTCTCTTGCTCGATGCGCCGCAGTGGCCATCCGAGTCGCCCCAGGGCAATCACTTGTTGTCGTTTCGCTTCGCTCAAGACGTTGCTCATGCCGACAGAAGCTACAACACCTCATGTCGGAATCAACGTCCCGGGCCTCATTCTCGTTGGCCGGTTTTGAAGTGACCCTCATTGGCCGCTTTTGAGTGACCCCTGAGGGCTATATGCCCAATCAATACCGGTGTAGCGGAACAAGCGAGCCCTGAGATGGAGTGGTGTTCTGCTAGCCAGTAGCGCTTGTATCTCCATTGCTCGACATGTTGCGCCAAATCCACCGACCGGGCGATTGCGCTGCCTGCGGACTCGCCTGCTCGCATACCCACGAGGTCAAGAACTGAAACCGCTAATCCGTTGCCCATGGTGGATTGGATGAAACGGCTGGGAAAGCGATGCGGCGGACTGGGTGGCGTTCAGGAGCAGCACGAAAGCATTAGTGCCGGCGGCTCGCCGATGAATGACTTAGTTCGGACGCTTACCCGGCAAAGGAAGCTTTGCGACTCGCATGTCTGCGATTTTACGCAACCAGAAACAACGCGTCGGTCCGGAATGTGACCATTGTCGGGTCTGTGAGGGGCGTCGTGACAGGAACAAGCATCTTCAAGACCCCTAATTCCGCGCTGTGAGGAAGACCGAATCGCTGTCAAAGCGCCTGGGCGCCAAATATTCCGGGAAATCCTGCACCATTCTCAAACCCCGGGAATGCATGAATCAGCGCCTCACTTCCTAGCTGTTGAAAGACAGCCTCCCCCAGGACGCTCCTGAAATCGGTAGTGACCGCGAGATCTCGGCCTTCATAAAGCTGCGACTGATCCAGTCCTGGCCACCGTCCATAAACCTTGCCGCCTTTCACAGCTCCGCCTATCACAAACATCACGTTGCCATGGCCGTGGTCGGTGCCGCAATTCCGGTTTTCGCGGGCCGTGCGGCCGAACTCCGACATTGTGACCAGAATCGTATTCTCAGCCAGATCTCCTAAGTCCGTCCAAAAAGCGGCGAGCGACTGTGAAAAATCGCGCAAAAGAGTGGCGAGTTGCCCTTGCGTGTTACCCTCATTGACGTGGTGATCCCAGCCGCCGATGTCGGCAAAGCAGACTCGCACCTCTAGATTGCTCTTAATCACCTGAGCAAGTTGTTTCATGCTATCTCCGAAGCGACTTTGCGGATAATGCGTACCGGCAATCGGTGTGTACTTCCTCGGGTCGTATGATTTCAGCATCTTCACGGCGTCGATCATTTCCTGCACGGTTCTGTGCGGCACACAGTCGGCTGCCCTCGAATACGCGACAGCATCCAGATTGCTATCGCCTGCGCCGACGCGATGCGTGTTGTTGATGGCAACGGTTGGCTCGCTGCCGGAGAGGCTTCGCGGCAGTGAAGGGCCCAGGGCGATTGCACGGAATGCTAATTCCTGCGCATGCGGATGGGAGAAGCGCAGTGCTCGATTCAGCCATCCGTCCTCGGTTGCTTTGACCCCCGGCATGCCAGACTCCATGAAGTCTTGCGCGTCGAAGTGAGATCGTGTCGGGTGCGGAGAGCCGACTGCATGCACAATCGCAAGCTGATGTTGTTCCCAAAGCGGCTGAAGCGCCGACAATGAAGGATGCAGGCCGAAGAAGCCATCGAGATCGAATAGAGAATTTCGCGGAATATTGATCGAAGGTCGCATGGCATAGTACGAGTCCTCGCCATGAGGGACAACCATGTTCAGCCCGTCGGCTGCTCCCCGCTGGAAAACTACAATCAGGCGATGATTCGCGCCTAGCATGACCGCGCCACAGGCAGCTCGGGTCAGGAAAAATGGCAGCGCGGCAGTCCCGACGACTGCAAGAGCGCCGTTACGAAGAAATACACGACGGCTGATGGACATAGAGAATCTCCAGGCTGCCGGCAGCTACTTGCCGCCCTTTTAACCTAAGTTCGTGCCTCAGACGCGCCCCGTGCGGGTACGTTCTTCGAGTAGCAGTTCGGTATTTCGCAAATCAGAAAGAATTCGCGAACTTCGGTTTCACTTGTGTTCCTTCCCCTGTTCCGAAGGCAATGTACAGCCGTGCCACCTCATGGTTGCCAGCACGCAAGTACAGTCCAAAGCCGATGTCGTGCCGCAACTGGCCGAGGCTAATCTCGGATGGCAGTAATGCGACCTTGCCGGTGTCGTAAAACGACAAAAGGCCGATCGGACCCCAAAGAGAACGGCGATACTCGACCTGGAAAAGAACGCTGCTGGGCGCGCGGAAACGGTAATCGGCATAGCCGCGCAGCGTGTCATCTCCGCTGATATTGCTGCCGCCGAGCGTCTGGTCGAAATAGAATGGAACCGCTCCGCCGGCCCGTGTATAAGAAGCCACGACGGTAGCGAGCAGAGATAGGTCGCCCAGCGAGCAGCGCGTAGCGCTCCGCAAGGTCGGGCACATAGCATTCGCAAACCGCGACCGGTGGCTGGGAGTATTGTGCGACGGGATCCACAACGGTATGGCAGTCGCGCTCGCGCCCGATAAACGCTGGAAGGAAAGCCGTGAGTCCCCCATGGCCTGGTAGAACGCGTATCCCGCCCGCAAGGTGGTGTAATACGAGCGCTGCGGCGGAATTCGGAATATTAGGTACGGCTCGTAGTGCAGGAAGTCATCATGAGCGGTTAAGCCCGGCGCTGTCGCTTCACTGTAAACAGCCTTAATGGCGGGGAGGGTGTTGATCGAAGAGGTTACACGCGGCTGCAAAAAAGAGAAATCGAATCCGAGAGAACTCCATGATGTGAGCGGATTGTTTACTCCAGCATAGGTCTCGGTGAGCATAAGCCCGTAGCTGGCCAGGCCCGACCGCAGAGTATTCGGGCCCAGACCGTAGAAATCCTGTTCCCGGGCATCGAACCGCTTTATCCGCAAGGTAAAGGACAATTTTGTGTCAATGGGATTACCCTGGCGCCTTCGATCAAGAGCGTGGAGGCCGTACTTGTCTACCGCGGAAGGAGCAGTATCGTCCAGGCGCGTGAGGGCGCGGCTGGGAAATGCGAATGTCGCTTGTGCCTGCTCGATGTTCGATCCGTCGGCCGATACCGCCGCTGTTCCAGCCAGCAGGAATTCAAGGTGGTTGATTCTTGGAACCATTCCAAACCCCGGTCCCAGCGCCGCTGTTCCAGCTCCCGGCGCGATGGAAGTCAGTGCGATGTGAAACGGTTCAGCGGTAAACGTCTCCTGGACGCATTCTTCCAGCCAGTGAATGCCCTTATGGAAATTTGCGCGCTCGAGACAGGCACGCTTCATGTCCTCCAAGCTGTCCCCGCGAGCGGCGGACGCCCCTAGCAGCAAAAGGATCGCGACTGCGCAGAATCGCCGTATCATTTTGTCTCCAGGCGTTTGAGCTGCAGCTTTGGGCCTAAGTGGCGAGCGGTGGTGAGGACGGTTTGAATGTATCGCTCAGCATCCACCGCTTTGATGTTGCAGAACGCATTGTTGTTCTTGTCGTCGAGGTTCTTGAAAGGCGACGACGCGCGGACCCGCAAACCTGCCGGCAACTGTTCGTCCAAGAGAAAAGCTTGCTGCAAGTGTTTAATTTGCAAGTGATTCAGGCACTTTGCCTCATACACTTTGCCAGTAGAAGGGTTGGGCGCAAACTCGATGTGCTCCGTCCGTGGCGTAGTCAGGTTGAGAACGCTGTCAAATGTGTTCGCGTGCATTGCACGGTTGCCGAGAAAATTGTCCTGATAAGATCCTGTCAGAAGCTTCCGTGCGGTTGCGATCAATGAAGTGTGGTCCAGCAGATCATTGCACACAACATTTTTTGTGTATGCCGAGACAATGACGGCGGGCACTCGAACTCCGTATCGGTCGAACCCAAACTTAGGATCAGTGGAAACATCTTCGGGTCTTGGAGGAATGGCCTTCGGCGGGGGTACGTGATCGTATAGGCCGCCGTGCTCGTCATAGACAATCACCAGCATCGACGATTCCCATACCTTCCGGTTGCTCCGAATCGCCTTGTAAATGCTGTAAATCAGCTGTTCGCCTTCGGTAACATCGCTGTCCGGATGTTGATCGTTCTGGGGACGGTATGTGCCGTCCACAATCCCCGAACTGTAACGAGGCTCGAGGAAACAGTAGCCGGGAAGGTTGTTGTCGTAGCAATCCTGATAGAAGTCATCGAGGGTACCGAAGTATGCGTCCTGATATTCCATCAGGTTCCAGAACGTAGCAGCGGCTGTCCATCCGTCCGCATAAATCGTGGATGGCACATTAGCGCAATCAAGCACTTCGTAAATAGTGGGCGAAATGTTGAATTCTTCAGCGGAAAGATCGAGCCGCCCCTTGGATGTTCCCGCATGAGCGAACAGACGATTGGGTAGCGTTGGCCCCGGAATCGAGGAGAACCAACGGTTGCAAACGGCAAAGTTCTCGGCAAGAGTGGTCAGCACTCGCACCGAGTCCGGCCGAAAACAGTTCATCACATTTTGCGGCTGGGCTTTGTTATAAGTGTCGTAGGAGATGACGAAACCCTGCATCGTCGGATCGAGATCAGTTACGTCGCCTTGTTCGTGCGGGTGGTATAACTGGGTTACTACATCGGCAAAATCGTGCCCCGGATCGGGCAGTTCTCCGGCTGGTTCCGCATTACTCGTAGTCGGCCATTTCTTTCCATTCTTGTCCAGGTTGGAACACTCCTTGTCCCATACCCCGTCCACTCCTTTAATCTGAGAGTAGCCGAGCATGTGGTCGAAGGACCGGTTCTCAAGCATGAGAACGATGAGGTGTCTAATTCGGGGATCGGGTGCGCTGCCGGAACGCAAGACAGGGCAATTGGACTTGCTTTTTGCGGACACGATTACCCCTCACTTAGCCAAGGCTTGTATTGTGGCCGCGAAGGCCGATCACCGCACCTAGGCTGCCTGACTGAAGTTTTCGCCACCCGAACTCTCGCGCCACAGAACTCGCAGAGGCAACTCTCTCTCAAGTGTGTGAGCGCAAATAAGTGATCGTTCCCTTCCACTTATTTCTCTCTAAACGACCTCGCGCAAAAAGAGATGTACACCCTTGCGTCTGATAAATGACTTGACGCAACGAATGTAGGATGAAGTTGGGAAGGTCGGTATGCGGAAGCCCACTCAGATGTAAACTCTGTCAGATCCACTCTTCCGCTTGCCGAAATCGGATAGAAGGTATTCCTCCGCCCTTGAGATGTCAATCAAATAATCGCTATATGTCGTTAGCACATGATGTGTCCGGTTGAGATAGTGGCATTCCTCGGTGCTGATCCTCCCCCTGTCCGCGGGCGCATGACGTAGAGCATCCACCCGGAACTCAACAGAAGATTGCAAGAAGGCATGGATATCCGGACTTGCGACAATTTCTGCCACTTGAACGCACTGTTAAGGCGCGACACGGGTTCAGGACGTAGAGAGTTTTGTCCAAACTGTCAATCAGCTGGGAACAATGAAGTATTGCCGGTTCAAGGAGGAAGCCTGCTGGGCTTATTTGCCTATAACTTTCACCACTGACTCATCCGTTCGGCTCCAGGCTGGTGCGCCTTCGTGCTTCAGTCGATGTGTGGCGTCGTTCCAGGTCACCGTCGTGATGGAACCTGCGCCTTTCTCATATTCATAGGTCTTCCCGTCGTCTTGAAAGATCGTGAAGCTGGCATCGGCTCCGGGATAGACCCTTACAGAGGCGATGGTTTGCGGTTGGACGGTGCTCAGCACCTCCGACCCGAGCGGTATGATGCTTCCCGCCTTCACGAACAGTGGCAGTGTTTCGATAGGAGCGTCCGCGACAATGGTCTGGCCGCCGTGTAGACGCTCGTTCGTCCAATAGTTGTACCAGTCACTGCCGGCCGGCAAGTAGACTGTGCGGTGCGTTTCGCCTTGCTCGGTGACCGGAGCGACGAGGAACGCCGGTCCATACATATATTCATCGGGAATGTCGGCGGCCTTCGGGTCTGATGGGAAGTCCATGAACAGGGCCCGCATGTAGGGAGCGCCCGTCTGATAGCTGCGATACGCCAACGAGTAGGTGTACGGCAGAAGCTGGTAGCGCAGTTTCAGGTACTTCTCCAGAATCGGCTCCGCCTGCTTGCCGTAGGACCAGACTTCGTTGTGAGCTCTCTCGCCGTGGGCTCGCATGATTGGGTGAAAAGATCCCCATTCGAACCAGCGGACAAACAGCTCGGAATAGTCTTCGTAATTGGCGATCGTGTCGCGCGCGTCCGAGCCGTCGATCAGCGGCTTGTGCTCGGCGTGGTAGTTGGCGGGAATCGAGGGCGAGAAAAATCCGGCGATGTCCGTGTCCCAGTACGGCAGACCTGTGGCTGTAAAATTCAGCCCGGCGGGAATGGAACGGCGAAGCATATCCCATGTCGCATAAATATCGCTCGACCAAAAGACTGTGCCGTTACGCTGCGCCCCCAGATACGCAGCCCGGGCCAGAGTCATCACGCGCCGGCTGTCTCCAAAATCTCTGCGGGAGCCCTCGTAGGCCAAGGACGTGTGAAACAGCGGATAGACGTTGTAGTAGCGTATGCCGGAACCGATCGAGAAGACGTCATTTGCGGGATCGATATCGGGCTCGGTCTCATCGAGCCACAGGTAATCGAATCCGTAAGGCTTGATGTAGCGGTCGCGAATCTTCTCCCAGAACCACTTCGCCGCTTCAGGGTTGGTCGTATCGAGATTCGGTCCGATGACTTCCTTGGTCCATCCCGGATCCGGTTTGCCGTCCGGGGTGTGGATCAGCCAGCCTTTGCTCAGGAGCATGTCGTAGAACTGAGTGCCGCGCGCAAAGTGCGGCCACACGCTCAAAAGCGTACTCACGCCCATCTCGTGCAGGGTGTGATTCATCCCTGCCGGGTCGGGCCAGCGTTTCGGGTCGAGATCGAGTTCGCCCTGCCTGGTCATGTTGAGGAAGTCCACGACGATCACATCCAGCGGCAACTTCTTCTCGCGATATTCCTGGGCCACATCCAGAATCTGTTCTTGCGTTGGATAGATCGCCTTGCTTTGGATGTATCCGTACGCTGATCTTGGCAGCAGGTGCGTCACACCGGTCAGGAGACGGTAGCCTTGGTAAATTTCGTCGGTCGTGTCGCCCGCAATGATGAAGTACGAAACGCGATCTCCCACGTCCGAGGACCATGTGTTTCGTCCATTGACACCGAGGATCACTGTCGTCTTGGACGGGTTATCCCACACCAGGCCGTAGCCGCGGCTGGTCACCAGGAACGGCACACAAACGTCTTCACCGCCAACCGCGCCGTAGTCGTGCCAGCAGCGGATCTCGTGATTGCGCAGGTCCATCCAACCCTTTTGCTGCTGCCCCAAGCCGTAATAATGCTCGTCCGAAGGCGAATCGAACACTGCACCAACCGAGTAGCCCTTCGCGCCGACGTCTTGCTGAGCAACTTCCGGTCGTTCCGGAGCCATCGTCCAGGTATTCATGTGTAACAGCGTCTTGCCGTTTGGCGTTGTCACCAGAAGCGCATCGTTGTATGGACCTTGGCTGCCGCCTCCGCCAAAGTAGATTTCACGTAGCTGACGATTCAATGCATCGAGCGGCAGGCTCTGCGGCAGCTTCTCAGCGGAAAGATCTCCTGGCGCCAAATGCACAAGCATCCGGGAAGACCGGAAGACATCGCCGCCTTCGGTGTCGCGCTCATGGGTCCATCCGTCCGCCGACGGCTTTGCCACGAAACCATAACCTGGAGCGCTCGTCGCGGTGGCCTTGTCCACGCTCATCGTTACGCGGAGAATGTTCGGAGCGTAGGGCTCCAGCGAGATCACTCGCCCTTTACGCTCCAGCACCAGCGGATCCGATTGGGCCCCTGCGACCGCCGCGACCAAGAGTGCGGCGAACGCCGCGCCAAACACTCGCGCTAATGAATTCCTCATATGTTGCCGAAACGTCCAAGGACCTTGCTCAAACGCACCCGAGATCTGCATTTTGTCTGCCCCTTGCTGGCCCTCTTCTCCATGAGAGAACGTTTACTTACAGCCCCCACAACGTAATGCTGACCGGATTGAACGAGCTATCGGCTAAAAGCGTCCTAGGTGCACGCGGATGACTGTGGGTTTGTCATAGAAGCAAAGGCCGCGGTCCGTCTCGTCGCCATTCCATAGCTTCTGCGGCCTCCACAGACCGTTATCATAGACACCCTGCTCCGCCGTGATGATCTGGCTGCGCATCCACGGCAGTTTTCCAGTCAGATGGAAATTAACGCTGGCGTCGACCCCGGTGACCAGAAATTCATCCGGACCCAATTGAGCGATCAACGCGGCGCCATGGGCGTCTTTGGTGCCGGGAGCCCTGCGGCCATCGGGCTGCGGAAACCCATACGCCACGGTCGCCTGCCATGTTCCAAAATCCAGTTCCTGCGCGGTTTGCCCGGGCTCTTCGACGGCAGTCTTGAGTTTGCCTTCAAACTCGAATCCCGCAATCTCACGGCTCATGGGAGCGATCAGAGCAAAGTTGCGCGCGTGTGCCTTCCATGGCTCATCGCCCAGGATGTTCCAGCCTGACTGGTCCACTCCGAATGGGGAGAAGCCGATTGCTCCATCCCCCAGCGCGTAAAAGAAGAACTTGCCAAAGCTGTCACTGCGGCCAGTCTCCGGGATCCAGAGGGGATTGTCCGTGCGGTGATAGGCGTGCATGGTGTCACGGTAGAACGGGGAGTCGTCGGCATAGATGTCGGGACCGATCATGTCGATCGAGGGAGCCAGCACGCGCCACAATCCCACCATTTTTTGCACTGCACCGCCGCTGGGATACGCGATACCCGGCATCTCCAACTGGCGTTCCGGCAACTCGGCTGCGGGATAATCAATCCAAACGTTGATGTAGCAGGGAATCGGGAACTCGGCCTTGCCTGCGGCGGCGATTTCGTTGATGTACCTTGCCTGATGGTAGAACTGGAACATTTCATCGGCGTCCGCACCGAAAACCTGACTCCATGTTCCTGGCTGTTTGTGCGCTGCCGCCAGGAGGTCGGAAGGAACTGCGCCGGCAAACTCGCGATTGGCCTCCGCGGAATTGTCCCGGACACTCCCGATGTTCCCCGACTCGTTTTCAACCTGGATGAGAAGAACGGTATGTTGTTCGCCGTCCGTCTGTTTCAGGTGCTGCATCAATTTCACGAAAGCAGACTTGTCCGCCTCCAGAGTGTTGCGCGAAAGCGGTGAAAGGACATCGATCGGCTCTCCATCGGGACGGATGACGCGCGGAAAGCGCTTTGTGTCAGTCTTCACCCACGCCGGCACATAGTGCATGTTGCCGTTTTTCCAGGTGCCAAACCACAGCAGCACCACGCGCAGTTGGTGGGAGCGAGCGCCTTCCACAATCTGGTCGACGTTGGCGAAGTCAAAGTGCGCTTCCTGGGGCTCCAACTGTTCCCAGTACACGGGTGCTTCTATTGTGTTGGCGTGGAGCGCGGCCATCGATTCCCATACTTGCGGCAGTTCGCTCGGCCACGCGCTAGAGTTGTGAATCTGGCCGCCGAGAATCAAGTACGGCCGCCCGTCAACCATGAGGGCGTAACGGCCGTCCTTTTGTACGAGTTTTGGACCTTCTGCGCCAAAGGAACGTGGAAGCAAGGTAAGCGCGACCAGAGCCGTGGCCACGAAACCAACCACTAAGGGAAGACGGCTAAGCATGGAAGAGTGCATTCTGCTTTCCCTCAAAGTCAATGTAATCGTGTATGCCGCTGTGCGCAAGCGAGCCTCTTGACTTTGTACTTCGTCGCGCCAAACGTCGGATTTTCCACATGCCCATTTCTGGAACCAACTTCCGATTGGCCGATCACTTGGCAGTAAACCGGAACCGGTGAGACAGTGAATCAATCGTGAACGGTTTCCGCCGGAGACGCTGATCGGCGCCCTTGGGCGACAAAGCCCCCGCATGCACCGCCCACGAGCTTCAGTACGTGGGCCACAATGTATGCGAAAGGTTCGGGCTGCGCGCGTGTCAAGGCGACGTAGAGAAGGGCCGCCACCACTCCGACCAGTGTCCCATGGAGAATGAAATGGGATTCGATCCGCCGACACACCCAGAGCGCTCCGATGAAGCACATGACGAAGGATCCGGGAGGAGCAGTGTAATGCAGGAAATTGTCGCCGAAACGCAAGCCAAGAGGAACAATCGCGAGGATGAGAGCCACTTCCGCAAGCAGCCCGCCGATCAGAATTCGCCCCCAGTGGATTCTTGTGCCACTCATTTCTCTATCCCAGTGCCGATTGCAGAACTACCCGCGATTATAACAATCAGGGATAACGCAAATCAGTTGTTAAGTTCCCTCACATCTTTTGGCAACTATTTCCGGGTCGCGGGCACACCGAAGTCATGGGTGTGGGACGGCCTGCGGGCCCCGCGCTCCTAAGTCTTCTTGTGGTCCCCGAAGCCGGTTTCTGGATCACTTCCTGTTTGCCGACTATCCGCCCGGGAACTACTTTTTTTCCCTGTTCTGTTCCACGCAGAAACTAAATGCGAACTCGGTTGGGCGCACGCATCGAAAGTGACGGTGCTAGCGCTTGTTCACGGCGAGCCAGGGCATGCCGCGGTAGGAATCCGCCACCACCCAGGCGCCGGTCGTCAGCGCCCAAGAGAGCACGGTCTCGCTCCATTGAAAGGCGCTCTTGGGGCCTGCCGCCGCCACGATAGGTACCCACACCAGCAGCGTGAACATGCCCATCTGCAACGCCGAGAGCGCGGCCGCCAGCCGTGCATACACACCGATGATCACCGCCACGCCCGCCGCGATGAATGCACCGCCGGTGAAATACGCCCAGGCCACGTGCGCCGGCAGCCAACCAGGCACCAGCGAGACGGTGGCTTTGAGATAGGTGAAATGGGCCACGCCGAAGGGGATCAAGGCGAGGCCGTAGAACACTCTCGCGATGCGCACACCCTTATCGCCTGTGGCGAAACTGAGGCGCTGTCGGTCCCAGTCATTGGCGAACCAGGTATACAGTACCCAGGCGGCTGCCACCATCACCGCGGTCTGGCACCATGGCCAGTAAACGTCCACGGTGAACGTGCGTAAGAAGCCGGGCACTACAAACACCAGCAACCAAAGAAGGAGAAAGGCAAGCAGCACGCGGGCAGCGGGGGCAGCGACGCGCTCCCAGAGCAGGCCTATGCCAGATGCTAGGGAGACGAAAGCGCAGAGATAGGCCAGTACTTCGCGAAGCGGCACACTCTTCGGTACCGGCTGCCATATCGCGGTGAGATTGCCTTTGATTAGGCCCAAGATTCCGAGGCCAATCATGGTGGCCGCAAAGACCACATGACCCGCGCTTGCGATGCGCATTGCCCTATCCTCCGCTGGGTGTTCCGGTTTATCGCGGTACAGGCGTCCATTGTAGGTCAGATGCCGGGACCGAGGTTCGAAATTAGCGCGTGAGCGAGCATCGACGGTTCCCAAATGTCAGCATTGGGCGTTCGACAGCTAATGGTCGCCGGCGTAGCTGTCGAGTTGAGACATTGCGGCCCTTCGACAAAGCTCGTCCTGTCCCGATAGCTCCGTCCGGCTCAGCGAGTTTTTTTTCAGTTCCACCCGGATGGCTCTCAGAGGCTTGGCGGTCTCCATGTTCTCCATTTGATGCGGGGGGGGCGATGGGCAGGAATACGACTCCCCCGTCCTCTTTGCGAGGGTGGTCAACGGCCGCGACGCCAGGCGAGTATTCCTTCATATGCGCAGATGAGATGTAGTAGAGAACACTCGGGTAACGGTGAGCGTGGAGCGGTTCGCGAACGCCGGGCTGAACGGTCTGTGCTTCTTGCGGAGCCGCAAGGACACGGGTCGTTCCGACCAATCTTTGAAAGCGGTGGGAAAGGCGATTAACTATCCTTGCGATAGAGAAGGTCGCGCATCGCCTGCCTCCGCGCTTCGTTCGCTTCCATCAGGGTCTTGCGTTCGTCGGCGCCCACACTCTGCTTCGTTGTTGAGTCAACGTGTTCGGGTTCGCTGCACGCCGGGCAACGGTTGGCAAAGCCGGGTTTGTCCGGCCTCAGTTCGAACTCCTCCGAGCAAACGGCGCACACCTTGATAGGAAATACCATCCAGCCACCATGATACCAACCCAAACGTTGGAGCCGCAGCACCGCTTGTACTTCTTGCCGGAGCCGCAGGGCACATTTCATTCCGCTCGACCCTTGGGAGCATTGCGCCAAGTCGAAAATTACCGCGCCCACGCCAGACCATCGACTCCGCTCCCGGCTTCGATCAACTTCACGCTCCAGTCGCCGATATGTATCGCCGCCACTTGATGGCTCTTGTCGCACGACACATAAGCGACTTGACCATCCGGTCGGATCAGCACCTCTTGAGGAGCCGGGGGCACACTGATCGTCTTCACCACCTGCAACGTCGCCAGATCGACGACCGCCACGGCATTCGCATCCGGCAACGCCACCAGCAGCCATTTTCCATCCGGTGTGGACGCAGTGCCATATCCTGTGGCGCTCAATGTGATCCATCGATCAACTTTATTCGTAGCGGTATCGATGACTGCCAGCCGCGGCTTTTCTGTGTCGGAGGTAAACACCCAACGATTGTCGGGCGAAATCGAGATGCGCTGCACGTGTCCCGCAACGGGGATCACCGTGAGGGTTTTTCGCCCCACGAGATCGAGCAACGATACCGTCCCCGGTCCGACGTTGGCGGTGTAGCCCTTGCGTCCATCCGTACTGATCGCCAGCATGTGGGATTCTGCCTGCCCAGTCGGAACGCTCCCCACGATCTTTAAGGTCAGCGCGTCGATGATGGTTACAGATTTGTCTAGCTCCGTGGTCACGTAGAGCAGACCGTCCTTCGGCCCCAAGACGGCGCAATGCGGCCTTACGCCATGCCCGAAGTCGATGGTGTAGATTACCTTGCGTTTACTGAGGTCGATCACAGCCAGCGTGCTTCCGTCCGTGCCGGGCATCCCGACTCCGGAGTTGCCGTAGATCGGCACGAATGCCCGCTTCCCATCGGAAGATGCGGCAACCTCGTGCCCAGTCACGCCTCCCTCGGCGACGGTCGCAATCTGCCGTCCATCAGCCGGATCAATGAGACCGAGCGTCCGATCATTTTTATTGGCGACGAGCAGCAGGCCGTGCGTTGGAGATGAAGAGGAGGAGAAAGCAGCGATCAACAGGGCTGCGAAAATGAGCGCCGTTAAGGTAAGCAACCTAGCCATGATCATTCCCTTTATTCCAGTGTTTCAATTTCTCGCGACATAGTTCTTCTGCCCGATCAGGAGGAGCAGCCGCTTGCCCCGTTAGAAGCGTGTGATTTGCTCACTCGAAGGAGCCAGATCAGGAGTGGCTATTTCAAGAAAGGGTTCACGCGCTTGGGGTCGTACTTGAAATCCACAAGGCCGTCGCGGTAGTCCAATTCCACCTCAAGCTGCCTGAGCATGGCAAACCCGAGAAATCCGGAAACCTCTGTCCCGGTGTGGCGACTCACGGTGGAGAGGTCTAGCGTGATGATGCCTAAGCTCGACTGCTGAAAGTGTCCGAAACGCAAAGTCGCCTTCTCGGAATTGTAGACCTTATCCACCGCGCCGTTCACTCCATGAACCCGCACGCGGTCTTCGGAATTAATTTTGCTGAACTGCCGTCC
>Ga0182030_10016911_pt1 | contig 14140 bp, 10 predicted proteins | sample 812S3MmetaG_FD_121299 | JGI IMG/M metagenome (GOLD analysis project Ga0182030, IMG submission 121299) | Permafrost microbial communities from Stordalen Mire, Sweden - 812S3M metaG (Illumina Assembly) | ecosystem: Environmental > Terrestrial > Soil > Wetlands > Permafrost | place: Sweden...
GGGGGGCTAATCCTCTGGCGCAATGGAGGTTAGCGCAGCCCGCTCAACCGACCTTCCGAAATTGCTGGGCCTGGTTTAGCGCCCGGCGAGGTTTTTTCAACTTTCCAAAGAAAGGGGTCAAGCCTTTACAAAGTGCGTTTTCCTTCATATCGCAAGGTCGCGCTAGGCGGGCACTCGTCGAGGCGGCTGCTTGGTCGCCAGGTGCAGCCGCACGCTGGCGCTGCGCGGTGTCCCCAGGTGCAGCCGCTTGGCAATCTGTTTCAGCGTCAACGTCGTCTCCCGCCGCAGACGCGCCGCAATCTCCAGCTTCCCCGCGTCGCTCTTTCGCCTGGCCGCCAAGTCGGCCTCCCGCCAGCCCCGACACCCCAGCTCCTCGCCGATGATCCGCTCCGCCCTGACTTCAGTGCGCTCCTGCCGCAACGCCCCGGAATGGTGCTCGCCCAACCGCCCCTCCGCCCGCTCCAGCAGCTCCTGCCGGAAGCCCTCAGTGCCCAGACACCAGCCACGGCGAAGCGCCTTCAGACGCTCCTGGTCCCCCGGCTCCAGCCGCCGCGCCTCCAAGTGCCGTTCGAACTGCTGCCGCGCCGCAGGGGTGTCCCCGCCGAGACCATGCTCCCCCAGGAGACGATCCACGCGCATCCACTTGGGCCGGTGCTCCGGAGCCGCCAGATAATACCCCAGACTGCTCCAGGGGTACTGGATGCGCAGTTGACGCGGCATGGTGCGAGGGTGGCAGCGTGCCATCGCTGCGTCAAGAAGACATGCACATTGTAAAGGCTTGACCCCTTTCTCGAAGGCGCGAAGAAGGGGCTGATCGTTCACCCAGGGCAGGAGCTGGCGCGCCGAACTTGGGAAGGAGGTGGAATACGCCCACAACGTCAACGCGGTTGCGCCGTTACCGGCCAAACGAGGTTAAGCGGACGCAATTCACTCGCCGGGAGCGCGAGTTGCGCCTAACGTAAGCGCAGCAATGACGAACCCAGCGGCCATCGCGACGCGACCAGTTTCAGGCGCACCAGCCCCACGCGAGGACAACAAATTGCGCCTCGAAGATCGCGCGGCGCACGATTGGTACCGGTTCGTCCTCTCCTACCCCGCCCACCTGGTCCGGACGTACCTGGACCGGTTTGGGCTGGAGCCGGGGCACACCGTGCTGGACCCCTTTTGCGGCACGGGAACCACGCTGGTCGAATGCAAGAAGTGCGGCATCCCCAGCCACGGGATCGAGCCGAACCCGATGGCGGTTCTCGCGAGCCGGACCAAAGTCGATTGGGACGCCGATCCTGGGGAATTAACCGCCCACGCTACTGAGATCGCCGGGGCCACCTGCGAGGCCTTCGCCAACGATGGGATCGAGGACCTTGGCGGGCTCGCGCTGTTCGAGAAGACCGTGAGGCCTCTCCCCCGCCTGAAGACGCTCGCACCCGAACTCTCCAAACTGCTCCTGACCAACTCCATCAGCCCGCTGCCGCTCCACAAAACGCTCGTGCTTTTGGAGACCCTGGACAGGAACGGGCTGCCCCGGCTCGCGGCCCATGAGCGTCTGGCCCTTGCCAAGAGCCTCGTGCAGGGGATCAGCAACCTTCACTTCGGCCCCGAGATCGGTGTCGGCCCGGCGAAGGCCGACGCGGCGGTGGTTGGTCCGTGGCTCAGGGGCGTCACCGGCATGGCCGCCGACCTGCGCCAGCTTCGCGGGAAGGCCGCCACTCCCGCCACGGTGCACCAGGGCGACGCTCGGGATTTGATTCACCTCCTGCCGCCCGCTTCGGTGGACGCCGTCATCACGTCGCCACCCTACCCCAACGAGAAGGACTACACGCGCACCACCCGCCTTGAGTCGGTGCTGCTTGGCCTCATCAAGAGCAAGGACGACCTCAGGAGGCTGAAGCGGAGTCTGGTACGTTCGAACACGCGCGGCGTGTACAAGGCCGACACGGACGACCGTCTGGTGGACGATCACCAGGAAATCCAACGGATCGCCCGGGCCATCGAGGACCGGCGGATCGAGCTGGGGAAGACCTCGGGCTTCGAGCGGCTGTACGCGCGGGTCACCAAGCTATATTTCGGGGGGATGCTCCGGCACCTTTTGGATCTCCGGGCGGTGCTCCGCCCCGGGGCGCGACTGGCCTACGTGGTGGGCGACCAGGCCTCCTATCTGCGGGTCATGATCCGGACGGGCCAGCTCCTGGCCGACTTGGCGGCCTCGGCGGGCTACGAGGTGATCGGGATCGACCTGTTCCGCACGCGGCTGGCCACCGCGACCCGGGAACAACTGCGCGAGGAGGTGGTGCTGCTGCGCTGGCCCGGCCCCTCGAACGCACAGCGTCAGGCGCCGCAAGCCCATGGCGGCGCAACGGCCCTGAGAGATGCCCCCCCTGAGAATCGGCATGAAACCAAAGCCATCCCCCCAACCACGAAAAAAACCCAACCGGTACGCGGCCATCATCGAACAGGTCTTCCTCGCAAGCTACCAAAAGGGCATGCGAAACGTGCCGTTTGAGCGGGAGCAACTGGAGCATTTTGCCAGGAAGCTCAAGGTCAAACTGCCCAAGAACCTCGGGGATCTCATCTACACCTTCAGGTACCGAACCCCGCTTCCCACGGCCATCACCTCACTGGCGGGGGAGAACGAAGTCTGGCTCATCCGTGCGGCGGGACGCGGCAGGTACACCTTCGCCCTGGACAAGCACCGGCCAATCCGGCCCAACGAGGGCTTGGCCGTCACCAAAGTTCCGGACGCAACGCCAGGCATCGTCGCCAAGTACTCCATGAGTGACGAACAGGCACTCTTGGCGAGGGTCAGATATAACCGGCTGGTGGACATTTTCACGCGTACGAGCTGTCATTCCCTCCAGAACCACCTTCGGACCACGGTGCCCGGGATGGGGCAGGTCGAGACCGATGAATTGTATGTGGGCCTCGACCAGAAGGGTGCCCACTACGTTTTCCCGGTACAGGCCAAGGGCGGCAAGGACAACCTCAGCATCGTCCAGATCGAGCAGGATTTCGCCCTGTGCGCGGCCAAGTTCCCGTTGCTCATCTGCCGTCCGATTGCCGCCCAATTCATGGACGACGATGTCATCGCCCTCTTGGAATTCGAATCCGGGGAGACCGGGGTGACCATTTCCTCGGAAAAGCACTACCAACTCGTGGCGCCGGACGGTGTGACCGAGGCTGACCTCCAACAATACCGCAACCGGACTGAGCCTGCCATTTAGTGGCGGGCTCTGGATCCGTCCTCTGCTCCTCCCGGTGGTGTCCAATGTCAACCGGCTTTTTCTTCGCAACCCGTTCCGCGCCAAGGACGCGCACCGGATCGGGTTGCGTTTTTTAGCTGGCTACCCGCCGGAGTTTTGATACTCTGCCATCAGAAGGTATGAGCTTTCTAATGGAACGGGTCGGAAGTCGGCGCGAGTTCGTGCGTGCCGGGGGACGGTACGGACTCCTCGGGCTCCTCGCCTTGGCGACCGGGCTGGCGGCGCGGTCCGGCGGCCGATGTGTCAACCGCGGGCTTTGTGACGGCTGCGGCCGGTTCTCCCGCTGCGAACTGCCCCCCGCTCTCTCCGCCCGGGCCGCCACCAAGGAGGTCCGCTCGTGAAACCATCCAACCGCCTCACCCGCAGACAGTTCCTCCGCCGCGGTGCCCTCGGATCGGGTTGGGTGGCCGTGGCCGGCGCGGCCCTCACCGCCTCCCGCGGACGGGGCCGGGCGGCGGCGGCCGACGCCAACCCCTTCGCCTACGACCTCGGCAATGCGGCCCACACCGATCCCAAGCTGATCCATTACGAGACGGCAGCCGCCTTCGCCTCGGGCGTCGGGGACGCGCGCCGCCTCGCCTTTGGTCCCGGCGATCGCCTGCACGTGGCGGGGAAGACGGCGATCACCATCCTCGATCTGCGCGGCGCGAAGCTCCAGGAGATTCCCCTCGCGGCTCCCGCCCGGTGTGTGGCGGTCGGACCGGATGGGATGATCTACGCCGGGCTGCGCGATCATGTCGAGGTGTTCGACGCCTCGGGCCGCAAACTCGCGTCCTGGGAGTCGCCGGGCAAGAAGGTTTGGCTGAGCGGGCTCGCGGTCGGGGAGAAGGGGATCTTCGCCGCCGACGCCGGAAACCGGGTGGTGCTCCGCTACGACCCCGCGGGAAAGGTTACCGCCCGGATTGGCGAGCGGAACAAGCAGCGGAACGTCCCCGGGCTCATCGTGCCGAGTCCGTACCTGGATGTCGCGCTCGGCCCGGACGGGTTGCTGCGGGTGAACAACCCGGGCCGGCATTGTATCGACATCTACACCCCTGACGGCGACCTGGAACTTTCCTGGGGCAAGCCGACCGCCGCCATCGAGGGTTTTTGCGGCTGCTGCAACCCGATTGCCATCGAGGTGCTGCCGGACGGCCGCCATCTCACCTGCGAAAAAGGGCTGCCGCGCGTCAAAGTCTATTCCGCCACCGGCCAGTTCGACTGCGTGGTGGCCGGGCCCGAGTCGTTCCCGGAGAACGCCAAGACCGGCTCGATCAGTGACAAGTCGGACGGGGTGCTCGGTGGCCTGGATGCCGCGGTGGATTCGCAGGGCCGGATTTGCACGCTCGATTTGGTCACCGGCCGCGTGGCGGTGATGAAGGCCAAGGCGAAGGTATGAACCCGCCGATCCCCCAGTTCCCGCGGTCGCGCCGGCAGTTCCTGCGGGACGGTGCCCGCGCCGCCGCGCTCACCGGGCTGGGGGGATTGTTCGCGCTGACCGCCGAGCGCGCGGGCGGGCGGCCCCGCGTGTGGCAGATCGATCCCCAGAAGTGCGTCCGCTGCGGCAACTGCGCCACGCATTGCGTGCTGGAGCAGTCGGCGGTCAAATGCGTCCACGCGCACGCGATCTGCGGCTATTGCCAGCTCTGCACCGGTTATTTCGAGCCCGAGCCGAACGAGCTCAACACCGCGGCCGAGAACTGCCTCTGCCCGACGGCGGCCATCAAGCGGACCTACGTCGAGGATCCCTATTACGAATACAGCATCGACGAGGGGCTGTGCATCGGCTGCGCGAAATGCGTCGAAGGCTGCAACCGCTTTGGCAACGGCTCCCTCTTCCTGCAAGTGCGGCACGACCGCTGCCTGAACTGCAACGAGTGCGCGATCTCCAAGGCCTGCCCGGTCGATGCGTTTCAACGGATCCCGGCTGACCACCCGTACCTGTTGAAAACCATGGCCCACGGCGCATGAAGGCACTCGCTGAGATCCGGGGATCTGGGGGGCGCTTCGCCGGCCTCACCCGCGCCGTGGTGGCGCTGGTCCTCCTCTGTCTCGCGACGCTCTCCAGCCTGGCGGAACAGCGCTTCCCGCCCCCCGACTTTGTCGAAACCAACCACCAGATCCCCGCCACCGCGACCCCGGGGGCGCGCGCTCTCTGGCTGCAGTACGGCGACATCGTCGTGCTGGCCGCGGCGTTGGGTGTCGCGCTCTGGCTCATCTACCGCCGCCGGTCGCGCCCCGGGCTGGTCTGGCTTTCCCTGTTTTCCATGGCCTATTTCGGTTTCTACCGGAACGGCTGCATCTGCTCGATCGGGTCGCTGCAAAACGTCTCCCTCGCGCTGGCGGACCCCTCCTATTCGATCTCGTGGACCGCGCTGGCGTTCTTTGTCCTGCCGCTGGCGGTGGCGCTCTTCTCCGGCCGGGCGTTTTGCGCCGGGGTCTGTCCGCACGGCGCGTTGCAGGATCTGCTATTGTTGAAGCCGCTGAAGGTGCCGGCCTGGCTGGAGCACGGGCTGGGGATTCTGCCGTTCGTGTACCTCGGAATCGGCGTGTTGCTGGCGGCGACGGGGAGTTTGTTCGTGATCTGCGAGTATGACCCGTTCATCCCGATCTTCCGCTTGAGCGGCCGCGCCGTGATGGTGGGGGCGGGGGCTGGTTTTGTGCTGCTGAGTGTGTTCGTGGGGCGACCCTACTGCCGCTTTCTTTGTCCCTACGGCGCGCTCCTGAAGCTCGGCGCCATCGTGGCGAAAGGCCGGGTGCGGGTGACGCCCGACACGTGCACCCAATGCCGGCTGTGCGAACATTCGTGTCCGTTCGGGGCGATGCGTGAGCCGGAGTCGCCTCCCGTCACTCCTGCCGCGCTGGCGGGCGGGCGGCGTCGGCTGGCGCTCGCGCTGGTGTTGGTGCCGGTCCTCATTCTCGCCGGCGCGGGGTTGGGCAGCCGGCTGGCCAACCGCGCCTCCTTGTTGAACCCGACCGTGGCCCTGGCCGCGCGGCTCAGCCGCGAGGCGGCCGCGCCCGTTCCCACCGGCCCGCTCTCGCCGGATGATTTCGCCCTGGCCCGCGCGCGGGAGAACCCGCGTGCCCTCACGGCCGACGCCACCGCCGCCCAACGCCGGTTTGCCATCGGCACTCCCCTCTTCGGGGGCTGGCTGGGGCTGGTGGTGGGCGCCAAGCTCCTCAGCCTCGCGCTGCACCGCCGCCGCTCGGATTACGAGCCGGATCGCGGCTCCTGCTTTGGCTGCGCCCGCTGTTTCGAATTCTGCCCGAATGAACTCGTCCGCCGCGGCCTGACGCCCGCCGCCGCCCTTCCCGCCCTGCCAACCCCCCGCACGTGATGCCTGACGCCACCCCCACCACGCCCCCCGCCGCCCCGGCCGATCGCGAACGCGCCGCCTGGCGGCTGGCCGCCCGGGTTGCCGCCATCCTCTCGCTGCTCGTGGCGCTGGGCCTGCTGGCCGGCTACCGGTCGGCGCGGCTGGATGATCCGCTCCGCTCGCCCCAGTTGCGCGAGGCCAAGTCGAAACTCCGCGCCGCCCCGGGCGACGAGGCGTTGAAGAAGCAGATCCGCGCCCTCGATCTTTCGTTGCGCGAGCGCTATTTCCGGCAGTTGCGCCGCACCACCTCCGGCGCCTGGCTGCTGGCGGGCGGGGTGGCGTTGTTCGTGATCGCCTCCCGCCGCGCGGGTGTGGGGCGGACGCCGGCGCCGATGCCGGGCCGTGCCGGAGGGGCGCCGGCCGCCAGCCTCGCGGCGAAGTCCCGCTGGGCCGTCGGGCTCACCGGGGCGACCGTTGCCGTGGTACTTTTCGGGCTCAGCCTCGGTCCGACCGCGGCGCTGCCGCGGGCGGGGACGGACGCGGAGGCCGGCGCCCCCGGGACCGGGGCCGCGGCCGCGGCAGAACCGGCCAGCGCGGGAGAACCCGACGCGGCCACCCCCGCGGAGATGAGCCAGAACTGGCCCCGGTTCCGCGGCGCGGAAGGCAGCGGCGTGTCCGGCTTCCCGGAAGCCCCCTCGACTTGGGATGGCAAGAGCGGGGCGGGCATCACCTGGAAGACGCCGTCGCCCTCGCCGGGGTTCAGCTCCCCCATCACCTGGGGTGGAAAAGTCTTTTTCTCGGGCGGCGACGCCGCCAAGCGCGAGGTGTTCGCCCTCGACGGCAAGACCGGCGAGGTGCTCTGGCGGCAGGCGATCACCAACGTCCCCGGCTCACCGCTCAAGCCCGAGGTGCCGGACACCACCGGCTGGGCCGCCGGGACGATGGCCACCGACGGCCGCCGGCTTTACGCGATGTTTGCCAACGGGGATGTTGCGGGCCTTGGCTTCGACGGCAAGGTGATCTGGTCCAAGAGTTTCGGCCCGCTCAAGAACCCCTACGGTCATGCCACCTCGCTGGCCACCTGGCAGGGGCGCTTGATCCTGCAGCTCGATCAGGGCGAGCCCGAGGATAAGAAGTCCAAGCTGTGCGCGTTGGATGGCCGGAACGGCCGTGTGCTCTGGGAGCAGCCGCGCAAGCTCGGCGCCTCCTGGGCCTCCCCCATTGTCATCGAGGCGGCGGGCAAGCCGCAGATCATCACCCTCTCCGTGCCGTACGCCATCGCCTACAATGCCAAGGACGGCGCTGAGATCTGGCGCGTGGAATGCCTCAACGGCGAGGTGACCCCCTCCCCGATCTTCGCGGGCGGCCTCGTGGTAATCGCCAGCCCTTCCGAAAAGTTGATCGGCGTCCGGCCCGACGGCCTGGGCGATGTCAGCAAGACCCATGTGGCCTGGACCAACGAGGACAATGTGCCCGACGTGACGAGCCCGACCGGCAACGCGGAACTGGTGTTCGGGGTGACCACCTCGGGCGTGGTCTCCTGCTACGACGCCAAGACCGGCAAGAAGCTCTGGGAGCACGACCTTGAGCAGGAGTGCCACGCCTCGCCCAGCCTGGCGGCGGGCCGCCTCTATGTGCCCACCCAGAAAGGGGTGACCTTCATCCTCGAGGCAGGCCGCGAATACAAGGAAATCGCCCGGTCGGCACTGCCGGACGCGTTGCATGCCAGCCCGGCGTTCGCCGCCGATCGGATTTTCTGGCGCGGAGTCACCAACATCTGGTGCGTAGGGCCGAAACCGTAACGGGAACACGACGTGTGAGTGTGGACCTGAAATTTGTGGACGAGGCGGTGGAGCGCTGCGGGGGCGACCCCGAGGCGGTCATCCCCGTCCTGCAGGCCATCCAGGACCATTACGGCTACCTGCCGGGTGAAGGCCTGCTCCGCGTGTGCGAAAAGACCCGCATCACGCCCGCCGCGATCGCCGGGGTTTCCTCCTTTTACGACATGTTCCGCCACCAGCCGGTGGGCCGGTTCATGGTCCGCGTCTGCCGCGGCACCGCGTGCCATGTCACCGGGGCGGAACAGGTCGAGGCCGCTTTGCGGCGCGAGTTGCGCATCGCCCAGGGCAAGGACACGGACGAGGCCGGCACCTTTACCATCGAGTCGGTCGCCTGCCTTGGCTGCTGCACGCTGGCGCCGGTGGTGAAGATTCAGGAGGAGGCCTTCGGCCACGCCAGTCCCGAAAAGGCCGCCGGGATGCTGCGCGATTTCCTCGCGCGGGAGGCCGCCGGGGTGCCCGCCCCCTCCACCGAAGACCCCGCCACCGGACCGGGTCCCGAGGCGCGGATTCACATTGGCCTCGGCTCCTGCTGCATGGCCAAGGGAAGCGACCACCTCTACCACGCGCTGCAAAAGAGCGTGGCCGGGACGGGCGCCCGGGTTTCCGTGAAGCGGGTCGGATGTGTGGGCATGTGCCATCGCACACCGATGCTCGAAGTGCTCGAGCCGGGCCGGCCCGGCGCTTTTTACGCCGATCTCCTCCCGGGCCAGGCCCACGACCTGCTGGCGCGCCATTTCCAGCCGCGCACCTTCGCCGCCCGCGCGGGACGGCTCTGGAACCGGATGCTGGACACCCTCCTGACCGGCGACGAGACCGGGGGCGTGGCCGCGCGGGCGATGAAATCCGACGAGCCGGCGGTCTCGGCCTTCCTCGACCGCCAGGTTCACATTGCCACGGAACACTTCGGCCGCGTGGATCCGCTCGATTTGAACGAATATCTCGAGCTGGGCGGATTCCGTCCCCTGGCCCGCTGCCTGGGCGGAACGACGACGCTGCCCGCCGCGGCGGCGGGCGGCGATCAGCTCACCCCCGACCAGATCATCCAGACGATCGAGTCCTCCGGCCTGCGTGGCCGCGGCGGAGCCGGGTTCGCGACGGGTGTGAAATGGAAGCTCGCCCGCCAGCAGACCGAGCCGGTCAAGTATGTGATTTGCAACGGGGACGAGGGCGACCCGGGCGCCTTCATGGACCGGATGCTCCTTGAGTCGTTCCCGTTCCGCATCATCGAGGGGCTGGCGATCGCCGCGGTGGCGGTGGGGGCGCATGAGGGCGTTTTCTACATCCGCCACGAATACCCGCTGGCCGTCCGCCGCGTCCGGGCGGCGATCAAGCTGTGCGAGCAACGGGGGTGGCTCGGGCCGCGGTTGCTCGGGACGGACTACGCCCTCCGCCTGACGATCAAGGAGGGCGCCGGCGCGTTCGTCTGCGGCGAGGAGACCGCCTTGATTGCCTCGATTGAGGGGCGTCGCGGGATGCCGCGGCTGCGTCCGCCGTTCCCCGCCATCTCCGGATTGCGCGGCAAGCCGACCGTGATCAACAACGTCGAGACGCTGGCGTTCGTCCCCTGGATCCTCGCGCACGGCGCGCCCGCCTTCGCCGCGCTCGGCACGGCCTCGAGCAAGGGCACCAAGGTGTTCGCCCTGGCGGGGAATGTGCGCCGCGGCGGGCTGATCGAGATCCCGATGGGCACCACGATCCGGCAGATCGTCGAGGAGATCGGCGGCGGCGTGCCGGCGGGGCGGCGGTTCAAGGCGGTGCAAATCGGCGGCCCCTCGGGCGGTTGCGTCCCCGCCCGGCTGGCCGACACGCCGGTGGACTATGAGTCGCTGCGGGACGTGGGGGCGATCATGGGCTCGGGCGGGTTGGTGGTGCTGGATGACACCGCCTGCATGGTCGACATCGCGCGCTATTTCCTCCAGTTCACCCAGGAGCAATCCTGCGGCAAATGCACCTTCTGCCGGGTCGGGACGCGCCGGATGCTCGACATCCTCCAACGGCTCTGCGCCGGCAAGGGGCAGCGCAAGGATCTGGCCGAGCTGGAACACCTCGCGCGGCAGGTCGGCGCGGGCAGCCTGTGCGGGCTCGGCAAGACCGCCCCGAACCCGGTCCTCACCACGCTCCGCTATTTTCGCGAGGAGTATGAGGCCCACCTGCAAGGCCGCTGCCCGGCGGGCCGGTGCACCGCGCTGATCAAATACCAGGTGCGCGAGAACTGCACCGGCTGCACGATCTGCGCCCAGAACTGCCCCGTGGACGCGATTCCGATGACCCCCTACGCGCGCCACACCATCAACCTGGACCGCTGCACCCGCTGCGACTCCTGCCGCCGCGTCTGTCCGCACGACGCCATCGAGGTGGTCTGATGTCCTCCGTATCCCTCACCATCGACGGCCACGCCGTGCAGATCGCCCCCGGAGGGACGGTGCTCGCGGCGGCGCGCGTGCTCGGGATCGACATCCCGACGCTGTGCTATCTCGAAAAGTGCGGCCCGCTCAACTCCTGCCAGGTCTGCCTGGTGAAGATCAACGGCCGGCTCGTGCCCGCCTGCGGCACCCCGGCGCAGGCGGGGATGGTGATCGAAAGCGAGACCGACGAGGTCCACGAGGCGCGGCGCACCGCCCTTGAACTGCTCTTCAGCGAGCATGTGGGAGACTGCCTCTCCCCCTGCCAGCGGCTCTGCCCGCTGGGGATGAACATCCCGGTGATGATCCGCCAACTCCAGGTGGGCGACCGCCCGGCCGCCGCCGCCACCGTCCGCGCGGCGCTGCCCCTGGCCGGTGTCCTCGGCCGGCTCTGTCATCATCCCTGCGAGCAGGGGTGCCGGCGCGGCACGGCGGACGAGCCCGCCAGCATCCGCGAGATGGAGCGGTTCGCGGCCGATTGGGAGCCGACGCCGCCCGCCGCCACCACGGGCGAGGAGGCCGCCGCACCGCCCGCCCCGGGCGCCCGGCGCGTTGTCATCGTCGGCGCCGGCCCGGCCGGGCTGGCCGCCGCGTGGCACCTGAACCGGGCGGGGTACGCGTGCACCGTGGCGGATCGCCACCCCACGCCGGGTGGATCGCTGAGGGCGGAGGTCGAGTCGGGCAACCTGCCCGGGACTGTGCTCGAGGCCGAGATCGCCCTGCTCCGCCGCGCTGGCGTGGTCTTCCAGCCCGGCCTCGAGCTGGGGGATGACCTGACCCTGGACGGCCTGCTGCTCGGTTTCGATGCGGTGTTGGTGACGGTGGGGGAGATGAGCAAGGCGGAGGGGGAGGCGCTCGGGCTGGCGATGGCACCCGGGGGCGTGAGAGTCGAGGCCGACACCTACGTCACCAGCCGCCGGGCGGTGTTCGCGGCGGGCCGGGCGGTCCGGCCGATGACGCAGGTCCTGCGCGCCGTGGGCGAGGGCCGCGCGGCGGCGGAGATCGTCCACCAGTTTCTCACCGACCAGGACCTGAAGCGCCCGGGGAAGCCGTTCTCGAGCATCATGGGCCGGCTGGACAAGGCCGAGATCCAGACCTTCCTCGGTACCGCCAGCCCCGCCCCGGCCCAAAGTCCCTGCGATGTCTGCTCGGGGTTCAACCAAGGGGAGGCGGCTGCGGCCGCCGCGCGGTGCCTGCGTTGCGATTGCCGCTCCTCCGGCCAGTGCGCCCTGCAGTCCTACGCGGAGGACTACGGGGCCGACGCCTCGCGCTACCGCCAGCAGCGGCGGCCGTTCGAGCAGTTCAGCCAGCCCGGCGGCGTGATCTTCGAGCCCGGCAAGTGCATCCTCTGCGGCATCTGCGTCAAGCTCACCGAGCTGGCCGGGGAACCGCTCGGTCTGGCCTTCGTCGGCCGCGGGTTCGATGTCCGGGTGGCCGCGCCGTTCGATCGGGCGGTCCAGGACGGCCTCAAGGGTGTGGCGGAGGAGTGCGTGCGCCACTGCCCGACCGGCGCCCTCGCCTTCCACCACGGCATCAAACCGCCGCCGCCGCCAGCGTAGGTGGGAGGGTTGTTGGGGCCACGCCCCGACGGGTCAGGCGTCGCTACGCGACGCGGCGGCGTTCTGCGCGCGCGACCGTGGACCGAGGTCCACGGATCACGCCCCGGAAATCGCCGTGCGTCGCGTCGCGACGCCTGATGGGACACCGCCGGCACCGATCATGTGCGGGGAGACGGTGCGGTGCGCGCGCCTCACACCTCGATGGTCTGCCGCGGGGTCGGCACGGTCACGTGCGCGCCCGGCTTCAGCCCGCGCAAGGTTTCCGCGAAGGCGAGCGATTGCTCCTCCTCGCCGTGGATGACGAAGATCTGCTTGATGTCGCCGGTCAACCCCTTCACATAACGGCTCAGCTCGTTGCGGTCGGCGTGGCCGGAGAAGGAATCGACCGACTCAACCTGCGCGCGCACCTCGTAGGGTTCCCCGAAGATGTTCACCGTGGGCCGCTGGTCCAGGATCAGGTGGCCGAGGGTGTGTTCCGCGCAATAGCCGACGAACAGGATCAGGTTGGCGGGGTTGCCGATGTTGTTGGCGAGGTGGTGGCGGATCCGGCCCGCCTCGGCCATGCCCGACGCGCTGATGATGATGGCCGGTTCCGCGAGGTCGTTCAGCTTCTTCGAGACGGCCGCCTCACGGATGTAGGTCAGGTGCTCCATCCCGAACGGGTTCTCTTTTTCGCGGAGGAACCGGTAGATCTGTTCGTTGAAGCACTCCTGGTGCAGCCGGTAAACCTCGGTGGCGTTCACGCTCAACGGGCTGTCCACGAAGATCGGGATCGGCGGAAGCTGCCCCGCGAGGGTCAGTTGGTGGAGCGTGTAAACGATCTGCTGCGTGCGGCCGACCGCGAACGAGGGGATGATCACCTTCCCCCGGCGCGCCAGGGTGGCGAGCACCAGATCGCGGATTTTTTCGCCCGCGTTCGCCTTGGGCTGATGCACGCGCCCGCCATACGTGCTCTCGATTTGCAGATAATCCACCCCGGTCACCGGCTGCGGATCGCGCAGAATGTCATCCGCGCCGCGGCCGACGTCGCCGCTGAACAGGTAACGGAACTTGCGGCCCTTCTCCGTGACATCGAGCACCACCTGCGCGGAACCGAGGATGTGGCCGGCGTCGTGGAAGGTGACCGTCACCCCGTCCACGACGGGGAAGGGGCGGCCGTAGTTGATGGCCACAAACTGGCTGAGGGCCTTCGTGGCGTCCTGCACGCTGTAGAGCGGCTCGACCGGCGGGAGCCCCTGCTTGGCCCGGCGCTTGGACATGAACGCCGCGTCGTCGCGTTGAATCTGGGCCGAGTCCTCCAGCAGGATCCCGGCGAGATCGCGCGTGGCGAAGGTGCAGTAGATGTTCCCCTCGTACCCCTGGCGGCAGAGGTTCGGCAGGTTGCCGCAGTGGTCAATATGCGCGTGGCTCAGCACCACGGCATCGATTTCGGCCGGTTTGAACGGGAAATTCCGGTTCCGCTCAATGGACTCGTCGCGGTGCCCCTGGTAGAGGCCGCATTCGAGGAGAATCCGACGCCCGTTGACCTCGAGGAGGTACATGGACCCGGTGGTGGTGCGGGTCGCCCCTAAGAAGTGTACACGCATGGGGCCAGCATGGCTCCCGCCGGGGAAAAGTCGAGCGGAACCGCGCGCGCGGCCACGGTTGCCGGTGCTCCCGGTGGCCGAAAGCGCGGGAATGCCGCGCACTCGTGCGCCTGCGAAGGCGCACACACAGCAGGGTGAAAGTCCCTGTCAGGCGGAACGTTCACCCGCCTGTAACCGAAGGCTACTGCGCCGTGGCGAC
>Ga0182030_10016912_pt1 | contig 14140 bp, 10 predicted proteins | sample 812S3MmetaG_FD_121299 | JGI IMG/M metagenome (GOLD analysis project Ga0182030, IMG submission 121299) | Permafrost microbial communities from Stordalen Mire, Sweden - 812S3M metaG (Illumina Assembly) | ecosystem: Environmental > Terrestrial > Soil > Wetlands > Permafrost | place: Sweden...
AGTTCCCGGCGGAACTGTTCCCAGCCCTCGTCGTCGAGCTGCTCGCGCACCGGGACCAGCGCGGTACCGGTGATCCAGTCCAGCACCGGGTGCTCGCCGCTCAGCTGGTGTAGGTACGTGGTCTCCCAGACGTCGACCCTGCATCCGGCGTCCATCAGCAGGTCGGCGTAATGCGTCGGCGATTGAATCACCGCACCCAATCGAAATGGTAAGTCACGCAGGATCTTTGCGTAGGGTTCACGGCGGGCCAGGGTCCGCGCCGCGGAGTGCGATGGCGTCTCGAAGTTGCCCGGAACCTGAACGGCGATCCACGATCCGGGCGCCAACTCCCGGGTCCACCGGACCATCAGGTCGGCGTGCTCCGGCACCCAGTGCATCGCCGCGTTGCTGACCACCACGTCCGTGTCAGGCTTTGGCTTCCAGGTTCGCAAGTCGCCAGTGCTCGCGTCGATCCCACGTTCGCGGGCGGCGGCCACCATCTCCGGCGAGCTGTCCATTGCCTCGATCACCGCGCCGGGCCAGCGCTTGGACAGGTACTGCGTCAGGTGGCCCGGCCCGCAACCGAGGTCGGCCACCCGGCGCGCCCGCTCGGCGCCCACCCGCGACACCAGGTCATAAAACGGGCGGCTGCGATAGTCAGCGAACGCCAGGTACACATCGGGATCCCACATATCGGCCCTCCTGATCACCACCGTAACCAAAGATCACTCACTCGCAACGGCTAGCATCGGGGTTCGTGCCGCCCGACACCGATCCGATCGATAGTCCCGTTCCGGTGCCGGATGTTCCGGGCGGCGACGTACCGTCCAGCGCCGACGGACTACCCCCACGTTCCGCGTTGTCGCCCCGTCAGCGGATGGTGGTTCAGGCCTCTGAGATCGGCGACCTGGCGCTGCGCACCTGGGTGTCGTCGGTACTCGCCACCACGGTGGCACCGGCCGTTGTCGCCGGTTCGCTGCGCGATACCAGACCGGGCTCCGAACGCAGCGACCTCGCCTTCTACGCCGAGCTGGCGGCGGCACAGGATCCGGTCAAGTCGTTCCCCGCACCGACCGAACTGCCCCGGGTGTCGTCGCGGCCGGCCAGTCAGCGCGCGGAGCGGCTCGCGCGCGGCAGGGTCGACGACATCGCGTTCGCCAGCAGCTTCACGGCGATCAACCCCGCGATGCGCAGCCGCTGGAGCGCATGCAAGTCCAACAACATTGTGCGCGCACAACACTGGCGCCATAACGACGGACCGCGCCCCACGCTGTGCGTCATCCACGGCTTCATGGGCTCCTCGTATCTGGTCAACGGCCGGTTCTTCACGCTGCCCTGGTACTACCGGTCCGGCTACGACGTCCTGATGTACACCTTGCCGTTTCATGGCCGGCGGGCTGAAAGGTTCTCGCCGTTCAGCGGCTTCGGTTATTTCGCCGGCGGGCTCGCCGGTTTCGCCGAGGCGATGGCCCAGGCGGTGCACGACTTCCGGTCCATCGTGGACTATTTGCGGCACACCGGGGTAGACCGGATCGCTCTGACCGGCATATCGCTGGGCGGCTACACTTCCGCGCTGGTGGCCTCGGTCGAGGACCGGCTCGAAGCCGTCATCCCCAACTGCCCTGTCGTCACACCCAAAACAATGTTCGACGAATGGTTCCCGGCCAACAAACTCCTCGACCTCGGATTGCGGCTAAGCAACATCAGTCCCGAGGAGTTAAACGCCGGGCTGTCCTACCACTGCCCTCTGAACTACCCGCCGCTGGTGCCGAAGGACCGCCGGATGATCATCACCGGCCTCGGCGACCGGATGGCGCCGCCGGGCCAGGCGGTAATGCTTTGGGAGCATTGGGACCGCTGCGCGCTGCGGTGGTTTCCGGGCAGTCACGTGATTCACGTGAGCCAGCTGGACTATCTGCGCCGGATGACCAGCTTCCTACACGACTTCATGTTTTAGCGGTGCCCGATGGGCCCCCGGCTCAGGCGTCGGCCAGTTCAGCCGCGTCAGCAAGTCGCCCGGCACTTCAGTGTGCCCGTCGAGGCGTTGGGTGGACAGCAGATCCATTGCCAGCAAGGCCGGTAGGTGGTTTCCGCCTTGCCCGGTCAGTCCGGACAACGGTGCCGCACCCGTCGGCTGTGCATCGGTAAGGAACGCTACCGCTACCGCGACCGTCTCGTGGCCCCCGGATCCCGCTATCTCGAGTGCCGTCCACGTCTCGAGTGCCGGATTCGACCGGATCGCTTGCACGACTTCGGGCAACGCGCCATTCGCGCTGACTCGATATGCCGCAAGGTAATTCGAGTTCTGCCGCACCCCATGCCAGGTTTCGCCGGAAGCTGACGAAAGCAAGCGCGGAATGTCGTCGGGCCCGACCATACTGGCCTCCCATCCGATTTCACGCAGGTGGTCCGCGAGTCGGCGCGCCGCGACCTGGGCGGTTTCGTGCAGCGGGATCGACGATGAGCGCCCCTGCAATGCCTTCAGGTTATCGATGGCAGACACGGTGAGGCCGATCCAGGTTTCCCGAACATCGCTGTCGTGGTTGGTGATCCGTATCGAATCGGCACGGATGCCGTAGCGGTTCAGGTACCGGGCGATCAGCGGCAGCGGAAGCACGTTCAGGTCGCTGGCCGGCGGCCCGATCCGCAGCAACGCGGTTGCTCTTGTTTCACAGTCGGTTTCGGGAACCGGCCGGCCTCGACGGCTCATCATCGCCAGCCGCCGACGCGCGATGGTGCTGAAGTGCAGGCCATTCCACCAACCGAACAACACGATTACGACGACGGCGGCGATGCCGAGCAGCCAGTAGCTGCGGGTCGAGTGCCACGGGTACGCCATCGCCGCGGGCACCACGGCGAGCAGCGCCAATGCGATTCGGCCGCTCCCCGGTCTCGGTATCGAACGGTGTTGACTCACAGGGCGGTTTCCTTTCGTCTGCGCGCAGCGATCGTCGCAGTCGCGGCGGTAGCCGCGACAACCAAGGCCAGTACGCCGGTCCCGGCGAAGGCGACGGTCCGCGGTGTGTTGTCCTTCGGAGCCGGTGCCGGCGGAGCGGCCAGCGGCTTTGCGGGCGCCCCAACGGGCCCCTTGCTAGCGGGTATTTCCCAGGTCAGCGCGGCCAACGGGTCCACGCTGCCGGTGCCGACGACATTGGAAGGCGCCCGGGCACCGTTGTGCGCGGTCGAGGTGATGCGGTTTATCACTTGCCCGGCGTTCAGACCGGGGTACTCGCTGCGGACGAGTGCCGCGACGCCCGACACGTAGCCGGCCGAGTAGCTGGTGCCGCTGAGTGGGACCATTTGCTGATGGTCGTCGGGCAGGCCGTTGGCCAGGCCACCGCCGTCTCGATTGCTTACTGACACAACGTTTTCGCCAGGTGCAGCGATCCCCACCCACGGTCCGGCCATGGTGAATTTCGACGGCTGCCCATCAGGTGTCAACGAAGCCGCGGACAACACGTACGGCTGCCACCACGACGGGATGGAGACCGACGTGACGCCGGACCAGTTCCGGGGATCGTCCGGACGGCTCAGGTCAGTCAGCGGATTGGATTCGCAGGACGTTCCGCCGCCGACCAAACCGCTGGACCCGGTGTTGCCCGCGGCGGCCACGATCACCGCGTCTTTGTCGACCGCGGCGTACCGAAGCGCAGCGCCCAGCGCGGCCTGGTCGATGGTCCGATCCGCGGGCAGGCAGGTTATCGCGGAAATGGTTATCACCCGGGCACCGAGGTCGGCCGCATGCACGATCGCTCGGCTCAGCGTCGCGACGTCGAGGGCGGCACGCGCCAGCAGCGGGTCGCCGCCCGGTGTCCGCGGCGAGAACTTGGCGGACGTCACCCTGATCGACACCACGCGGGCGGCGGGGGCGACTCCCGAGAATCCGTCCTCACCGGCCGGGGCCGGCTGGCCGGCGATGATCCCGGCCACCAAAGTTCCGTGGCCGTCGCAGTCGGTCAGGCCGTCGGTTGTCTCTACGAAATCGCCGCCGGGGTCGACATTGGGCAGCCGCGGGCCCGGCCGCACCCCGGTGTCGATGACCGCGACCAGCTGGCCCTCGCCGCGGGAAAACTGCCATGCCTCGGGAAGATTGAGCATCGCCTGATTGGGTGTCAGTGCGCCCGGATCGGTGCCCGGAATGATTCCGGAGCTGCCGCACGGGCCGCGCTGTTCCATCGGCTGCCCAGGGCCCGGAGCTCCGCTGGGCGGTTGCACGCCGGGGTCCACCCCCGGCGGGCTGATTGCCAGTGCCGGCGGAGTCGTCCAAACGCTGCCCATGATGGCCGCCGCGAAAGCGGCTGTCAGGCGGACCGATCCGGCCCGAATCATCGATTGAGGACCCAGCTGAATAGACCAACCAGGTACGCCATAGCCGGGATCAGCGACGCGTCGAGACCGGTCGCGACGAAGCCCAACAGGCGGCGCGCCGGCAGCGAATAGCTTTCCGGCGAGGCGACGCGCGGGTTCAGCGCGACCACGATCCAGACCAGCACGAGTGCGATGAGCACAAGTACCGCGCCCAGAGCGGCGGCATAGCGTCCGGTCGCGGTGTAGAGCACCAACAGAACCCCGGCGACCAGGTAGGGCTGGGCGAGCAGCCAGGCTTTACACGTGGCCGAATCCCACACCCGCGCGCGCAAAACGGTGGCAGCCGCGGTCGCGGCCACCACGTACCAGCCCAAACCGCCCAACGCCTCGGGGCGCAGCGCTATCGCGACCGATCCAAGCACGCTGAGCAGCACCGCGGCGGCGATGAAACCGCTCTGGTGGGCGTCGCTGACGCGCACCCGCCGCGGCAGATCTTCGAGCACCCGCAACGACGGAGCCGACGGTGTGGGATCGCCGGGCGCCGGGATGACCGGCAACGGGAAGCGCGCCCACAGCGCGGAAAGGTGCGCCGCCTCGATGGTGACCAGCAGTGCCGCCACGATCAGTCCGCAGCCGATGGTCGATATCGGTAGTTGCCAAAGCAGTTCGGCACCTGCCGCCAGCAACACGCCCGCGCCGATCACCGCCACCGCGGTGAAAAACCCGACGCTTCGCTCCCAGTCATCGCCGGGAACCAGTAGGGCGATCAGCGACCACGCGGTGGCGCCGGCTGCTGCCAGCATCAGCTGCCCCGGCCCGAACGCTCCCGGTACCGCCAACGCCAACGCGGCGCCGATCGGCACCAGCGCGGCGATCGACAACGCTATCCCCGTGCTTGCCGAACGTGTCCCGACCAACAAAGCGGTCAGTGCGATGACCGCCGCGATCGCAGTGACCGCGAGCAGTCCACCCAGCTCACCGGTGGCCACCCGATAGGTGACCGCCAAGCCGGTCGCCGCGAGAGCCACACCGATCGAAGCGGCCAGCGCTCCGCGCTGGATCTGGGCGGTGCCCCAGGGCCTTGTTCTGGAGGTCGAGAAGATCATGGCGGCGTCGGCGATGTCCTCGACGATGCCTGGCGCGGCCGGACCGATGGGCACCGGCTGCAAGGCGAGCAGGTCGCCGTCGACGACTCCGACGGTGTCCAGGCTGGCATCCAGACTGAACGGGGCGCCACCGATGGGCGCCAGGCTTAGCTGGACGTTCGAGCCGAGGTCGGTGGCCGCGCGGCCGTCACTGTCGGTGTCCCCGGCGTCCCCATCGGGAGGAATGGGTACCACCAAACGCTGCACCGCGGGCAGGATTTCGCGCAATGGCAGCTCCGCGGGCAGTGCTATCTCCGTCAGCCTGCTGTCGGCGAGGACGGCGACGCGGACGATCGGCATCACGGCGCCGGACGTCATCGGACCCTCGAGGAACGCTGGGGCCAAACCTGGGACATCGTGCTCTCTTCTCTATTTGGATTCTGTTATGCGGATTGGGAAGAAAAATCTCGGGCAAGCTGCTGGCCGGGGAACCACTGGCCGTCCGGCAAATTGCCGATCAGCTGTTCGACCGCTAAAGCGATGGCAAAGGGCGTCCCCGGGCTGAACGTTGACACCCACTCGTCATCGAACGCGCGGGACGGGCTGACCAGCACCCGGCCCCGCGTGGTGTCGACAATGCTCACCCCGACCTCGGTAGTCGCGTGCCGACCGTCGCGGTGGCAGCCGGCGACGATCTCGACGTAGCTGCGGGGCCCGGCGAACACCGATTCCACTACCGATCGTGCTGATCTCGGGATACCCAGGTAGTCAAGGACTTCGGCTAGCGGCGCGCCGGACCGCAGCCGCTCGTCGGCCCGCGCTCCGACGCGCGTGGGCATGGTGAACTCGTCGAACTGTGCCGGCGGCCGTTGCGCCAGCCCGACACCGAGGACCGGCACCAGCGCCCGGGGGTCGTCGATGTTCATGGCGGTGAACGTGATCAGCTGCGCGCTGCGCAGCGCGATCACGGTTTTGCCGGTAACGCCCGCGCGCTGCGCGACGATGCCCCGCAGCAAGTCCCCCTCGGCGGGCCCCAGGTAGCGTAGGTCAAGCCACCGGTCCGGGAAACACACCACCTTGATCCACTCGGCGACCGCCGGGTTGACGGCACCGCTTTCCGACACCAGACCCAACTGGGTCAGTTCGGTCTTCTGACGCTGCAGGAACGCAGCCCGTTGCGTGGCATCGCGGTAGGGCGGGGTGATCGCAAGCACCCACGGGAAGGTCCCCGCGCCAATGGTTTCCGCGATGAACCACGCGTGATCCACTGTCAGCTCGACGGCGTTGGGTTCAACGTTCATCGAGCAGGACTAACCGCCCCATTTGGCGGCTTCGGCCGCGTCGCGGGCATACATGGCCATTGTGTTGGCTTCGTGGGTGCTGGCCATCGATTGATAGGCCCGCACCAGGTTTTCCATAGCCTGGTTCCACTGGGCCTGCCACACCTGGTAGCTCATCCCGGTATCGCCCTGCCAGGCACTCGACAGCGCGGCCTGCTCGCTGGCGATATCGGCGCCCAACCCCTGCAAGGTGCCGGAATAGGCCGACATATCTCCGGCGTGGCCCAGCATCGCCGGGTAGTTGTACATGATCTGCGACATCACAAGTCCTTTCGCGGTTAACTAGTCGGTCCGGTCAGATGCCGGTGTAGCTGGACGCGGCCGCGGCATCGGCGGCAACATATGTCCCTGCCGCGTCGCCCAGGTTCGCTTGGGCGATATCCAGCAAGGTGTTGACCTTGGCGGCTGCCGCCACGAAACGGGCGTGGGCAGCCTGAAACGCCGCCGCCGACTCGCCGACATGGAACGCCTGTGCCGCCAGCGCGGACTGTTCGGCTTGACCAATGGTGTGGCGCATCAACGCGGTCTTGCTGCCGAACTCAGCTTCAGCCGCCACCAACTGCGGAATATGAGCATCTAAAAGACTCATAGTGTTCTGTCTCCCTTCGAATTTCTCTGTCGATTCCGTCTACTGACTCTCGCCCTGCTAACCAGCTTGTTAAACAGCGCTACCCCCTCTCCCCGGCTGACCCGGCGCACCGGGCTTTCCGGGGTCCTGGTCCCACGTCCCGGGCACCATTGGCATCTTCGGGCCGCCGCCATAATCGTCGCCGGCCAGCATGGCCAAACCCACCGCCTGCAGCGCGGCGTCCTTGTGCGCGGTCCCGGCGAACCCCAACGCCCCGGCGCCGTTCTCCGAAGGCAGGTAATCGGATTCGTTGTCCGGGCCGTAATCGGGGGTGACTCCGATGGCGGAGTTCACATCCAAGAACTCATCCCCATGCTCGCGCATCGCCTTCCGCCGGCGGCGCCGCGCGCGTGCTTGCGCAGCAGCTGCCGCGGCCACACCGGCAGCCGGGATGGTCGCCGCCGGCGCCTGCAAACCACCGCGGCCGCCCACCGTCGGCCCCATACCGGGTCCCCAGCCACCAGGGCCGCCGACGATGTAGGCGAAAGTCGGCGCCGCCGGAGCGGCGGCCGGTGCGGCACCCGCCGGAGCACCCGCCGCCGGCGCCGGGGCCGGCGCTGCTGACGCGGGGCTCGCCACGGTCGAAGGAGTTGCGGCCGCCGGCCAGTGCTGATCGGAAGTGCCTGGAACCGGCGCCTGGTCGACATCGAAGTCGGGAAAGGCGAACAGGTTGAGGAGGTTGAGAAGCCCCGCCACGGTCGCCGCTAGTCCGATGGCGACCACCGCCGGAACCCATGCAGGCGAGCTGAGGACAACCCCCCACGTGCCAAATCCGACCGGCTCGAAGAACGCTTGGTATGCAAGCGCGAAAAGCAATGGCCCCCAGGTAACCAGGGCTTGCGACGGGTTGGTCGCAAAATCCATCAGTATCTGCTGGGTCTCCCCGATCGGATTCATCAGGAACTTCCAGATCAAATCTCCACCTGGCAGGAGCTTCACGTAGGACTCCAGCAACTGCACGATGACGTTCGAACTGTCCAGTGCCGAGCCTGAATTGGCGGCCGGCGCCGGCGCCGCGGTCTGGGAAGCCCCGGCCGCCGCGGCGCTCACTCCGGCACCGGGTGTAAGAATAACGGGCGCCGGGGCGCTACGCGGGGCCGATGCCAGCGCCGCACCTGAGGCCGCCTGGTAAGCACCCATGGCGACCGCAGCCTGGATCCACATCCGCACATAGTCGCCCTCGTTGAGCGCGATCGGAATCGTATTGAGGCCAAAGAAATTCGTCGCCAGCAGCACACCGTGAATGATGTGATTGGCGGCCAATTCCAGCGTCGTCGGCACCGCCGCCAAGGCGGCGGTGTAAGCGGTTGCGGCGACTTCGTGCTGAGCCGCCACCCCCGCGCTGCCGGCGCTGGCCTGCTGCAGCCACGCCAGATATGGCGCATGCGCGGCCACATACCGTTCGGCACTCGGCCCCTGCCATTCCCCCGCCTGAACGGCCCCCAGTAGCCCACTGAGCTCAGCTGCCGCTGAAGCATATTCGGCGCTGAGCGAGTTCCAGGCGCCCGCGGCCGCAAGCAGCGGCCCCGGTCCCGGACCGGCGCTCAGCAATGCCGAATGCACTTCTGGCGGCGAAGCCATCCAGATGGGCGCTGTCACAATCAGCCGCCCGCGAACCCGTAAGTAGCAGCGGCCGCCGCATCGCCGGCGAGGTAACTGGCGCCCGATTGGGCCACACCCACACCGGCCCGACCCAGCTCTTCAACACCCTGGGCCGCGACCGCGGCATGCTCGGCACCCTGGGCGCTGAACCCGGCGGCGGTCTGTAGCGACACCGGATCCGCCGCCGGCGGTACCACCGCGGTGATCAGTGGGGCCGCCGCGGCATGCGCGGCGGCCAGTCGCGCTGTCAGCGCCTCCACCGCCGCGCTCGTCGCGGCCAGGCCTTCGGGAACCACTCGCAACGTCATGGCTACTCCTCCTTGTCTATTGGTCGTCTTTCCTGTTGCTTCTCACTGACCGTCAGCCGACGAGGCCGTCGCTAGCCCCTTCTATCGCGTTCTCGCCGACCAGCGGGTTGACCAACTGGACATACGTCGGACTATCGCTGTCGCCCAACAGGATCGCGCGGCCGGCCGGCAACCGGTCAAATCGCTGACCCCGGATCTTGCCGCTGTCCTGCGGGTTACCGGCCAGCATCAAAGTGGTCGCCTGCAAGTCGTTGAAGCGGCGCAGCAGCGGGCTGGTCATCAGGCCGTGTCCCGACCCCGTGGCGCGGGCTGTGACGATTACCCGCAGCCCCAAATCGGCGGCTTGCGAGAGCTGGCCAATCAGCGGAGTCCATGGCCGCTGGCCGATGTACGGACCGCTCATCGCCGGTGAATCCGGCACCTGGTCCACGTCGTCGATGATCAGGTAGTGGGTGTGCCCCTGGTAGGTCCAGCGGGACAGTTCGGCCGGCGACAAGCCGGCGGGTGGCCGGCGGGATTCGATGAGGTTGGACAAGCCGAGCATGGCCGGGATGATCCGGTCGACGTTCGCGGTGTACTCGTTGTCGGCGAACAGCGGCTCGTCGACGAGATGCAGCCGCCGATCCAGGACGGTGAAGGCCACCTGGTCGTCCGAGGAGTTTTCCCGGATGGTGCGGATGATGTGGCGCAGGAACGTCGTCTTGCCGGACTTGCTGTCGCCGAACACCATCAGCAGCGGGTTCTCGGTGAAGTCGAGTACCACCGGCGCGAGATCGTCTTCACGCTGGCCGATGACCACCCGCTCGGATCCCCGATAGAGCGCGCCGACCTGATCGGGCGCCAGGTCGGTGGGCAACAACCGCACGGGCGGCGCGGCCACGCCGGGATAGCGGGCATTGATCGCGGCCACCTGATCGAGCTCGGGAGCCGCGATCAGGAAATGCTCGGCGGCCATGGTCAAGCCACGCCCCGGCTGATCGTGCGGAACGGCGTCGGCCGGACGGCGCAGCGCGCCGACCACCCGCACATTGCTGTCGCGCGCGTCGTGCAACTTGAGCTCGAGTCGCAACCCGAGCCCGTCCCGCATCGCCAGCGGCACCTCCAGCCAGCTCGGGGTGGTGATGACCACGTGGATGCCATATGCCAGACCAACGTTGACGAGCTGCGTCACTTTGGAAAGCAACGGATTACGGGTGTTGAACTGGTCGGTGTTGTCCCGGCCGAACGCGTAGAGGTTGTCGATGACCAGGAAGACCTCACCGAACCCATCGTCGATGCCAGAGCCGTCATCCTGCTTTTCCCGGAACGCCTCCCGCCTTTGCCTGGCCAGCAGCAACTGCTCCAGCTCGCCGAAGGTTCGGCGGATGCGTTCGGGCTCCAGCGCCGAGGCGACGCTGCCGACGTGCGCCAGATCCTCCAGCATCCGCAGCTGCCCGCCGCCGTAGTCCAGGCAATAGAACGTCACATCGCGCGGCGCGTGCAGGCTGGCCGCTGACATGATAAAGGTTTGCAGCGCAGTCGATTTGCCGGACTTGGGACCGCCGTGAATCACCACGTTCCCAGCCGACGACGTGGCGTCGAACACCAGCGGGTCGCGGCGCATCTCGAACGGCTTGTCGATCTCACCGAGCGGCCAGCGCCAGTCGCGTTGTGGCACCCCGGCGCGTGCCAGCACCGCCGTCAACGGGATCGGCTCGTCGAGTGGTGGCAGCCACAGCTGTGGTGCATGCGGCCCATAGCGGGCCAGCTGTTCACCGATGGTCGCGATCAGCTTGCGCGGAGGCCCGGCCAACTCGTCATCCTCGCCGCCGGAAATCACGATGCCGTGGTCTTGCTCAACGATTGCGGCCGTGAACAGCTTAGGCTCCGGAACGGACTGGACTACCAGGGTTTTCGCCGTCTTCGGCGGATCGTAGATGCCGTCGACATAGGTACTGCGGAACTTGACCGGTGCGGCACCCGGCGCGGGCACCAAGAAGCCGATGCCCTTGTGCTCTTTGCCGGATTCGACGTGGTAGGCGTCCTCGACACCGATGATCTGGCGGGAAACGCTGGGACTGGCCACCTTCAACCCGATGCGGTACGACGTGTTCTTGTCGATGTCTTTGATCTTTCCGACGTCCAGCGTCTGGGACGCGAAAAGAATATGGATGCGGAACGAGCGGCCCTTGCGTGCCACGTAGTCGAACAGCTCCGCGTATTCCGGATGGTCGGCCAGCATCAGGGTGAACTCGTCAGCGACCACAAAGAGCGTCGGGATGGGCGGCAAATCGTAGTCGGCCGCCGCCGATTCCCGAGCGTTCTCGTATTCGAGCACCGAGTTGAACGCGCTGCCCTGAATCCGGCGACCGGCGTCGCGCAGCAGCGACTCTCGACGGGCCACTTCGCCGCGCAGCGTGTCGGCGAACCGATCGGCCAACGACTTTTTCTCGGCCATGTTCGAGATCACCGCGACGACCTGTGGGAAGTTCCGGAAACTGTCCGCGCCGGCCTCGCCCTTGAAGTCGGCATAGATGACGATCAATCGATCCGCGGAGTGAGTGGTCAACAACGACAACAGAATCGACATCAGCATCTGCGACTTTCCAGAGCCGGTCATGCCGATCATCAGGCCGTGCGGACCCATCCCGCCCTCGGACTCGTCCTTGAGGTCGAACATCAGCGGGTCACCGGTTCCGGTGACACCGATCGGGACGCGCAGCTCGTCGTCGCGGTGTCGCGGCGCCCACAGCGCCGGCACATCCAACCGCGACGCATCCGAGATTCCCAACAGCGTGGTGAAACTGGCGCCTCGGGTGGCCGCCGATCGCAGCCCGGTATGGGTCGGGTTGGAGTCCCACCGCGACAGCTGGCGCGCCAGGTGAGCGGCCTCGTCCACACCTAGCTGGTCGGCGCTGTCGATGTAGGGCTGCCAGCCGCCGGTCTGCCAGCGTTCGATGGCGCCATCCGCGATCCGCAGGATGGGCTTCTCGGGATCCGAATACTGTTCGCGGTGTGGCGAAGTGGTGGAGCAGTGCACGACGGTGACCCCGGCCCGGCCCAGCGCGAGCGCCGTGCCCTTCACGTCGTAGTCGGGATCGTCGACGACGATCAGCAGGTGCCGCAGCGCGTCGGCAGGCTCACCCGTGAACGCCGGACGATCCTCCAGAGCGGATCCCAGTAGCGAGACCAACTCGTCGGGGTCGGTCGCCAGGAAACGTGCCGCACCGACGCCGTCGAGCTCGCCGGGAATGTCGACGTGCGGCAGCCACTTCAGCCACGACCAGTCAGGATCCTCCAAGTCGCGGGTGGCCAGGGCCACCCCAAGCACCGTCGGGTCGTGCCAGGTCACCGCCTGAGCAATCCAGGCGCGCAGCGCCCCCCGCACTTGCGCTGCCTCACCCAAGACGGTGATCCGCGAGACTTTGGTCAGATCGATGCCGGTGGGCACGTCTCGGACGGTGCGTTGGGTGTCAAGCAGGCTGCGCAATGCGCTGTGCGACACCGGTTCCAGGTCGATCTCGGCGGCGGTGTCCTGCACCCGCAGGGCGGTGGCCAGGGGCACCTGGTGACGCCCGGCCCGCAGCACCAGGAAGTCGGAGTCGTGCGGGTCACGTTCCCACTGGCGCCGCGATCCGGGCACCGTTGAAAGTGCCGTCGGCTCAGGATGGGACCAGTGCGCGGCCGCGCGCTGCTCGGCGGCCTGGGTCCGGATATTGTCCCGCACCACCGACAGGTAGCGCAGATAGTCGGCCCGCTCCGCGTCGACCTCCTCGGTGCGCATCTTGTTGTCGTTGCCGCGGAACAACGCGGTGGCCGCCAGCAGCAGCACGAAGGGGAAGAACAGGGTCTGCGGTGAGATAAGCCGCATCCCGGTGGCAACCATCGCGACAATCATGCCGACGATCAGGATCACGATCAGATAAGGCATCGCCCGCCGCAGCAGCGACGGCGGAATGACTCGAGGCAGCTCGGGGGGCGCCTCGATGGTGATGGTGCCTTTACGGCTGCTCGGCGGGGCCAGCCGCCGGCGTGCTTCAAAGATCAGTCGACTCATCGGGGTTCTCCTTCGGCCGACACCGGACGTCCAGGCTTGCTGTCCGGCGCCAGGCCGTCGTGTGCCAGCAGCGCATCGGCGCGCGACAGGGTCGGGCCGGTGGCGAACAACGACAGCATCGACCAGGGGATGGGAACCGGCGGCGCGCTCAGCCCAAGCGCCTCAACGGTTTTGCCATGTGCGGAGGTCGCAGTGCCCGCCTCGGCGCGCTCGGTATCAATGCCGTAGCGGACGCCGGTGTCGGAGACCCAGAACAATGACCCGGTCCCCGGCGACGCCGCGCCGCCGCCCACGGTCTGGGTGAAGTAGCCGGTACCCGGCGCAATGGCGACGCGGGTGGCGCCGTTAGCTGCGCCGACCAGGTCGACGGTGTGCACCACATCAGGCGAGGGCAGCGCGGAGCCAGACAGCAGGCTCAGTGAGCTGGTGCTAGCCCCGGCCGGCTTGCTCCAATACGCACAGGTGACGGGAGCTTTGGCCGCATCGACAAGGGCGATCTGCTGGTTGGGGTAGCGCGAGGTGTCCAGGATCCGCGACACCGGCAGCTTGGCGACCTCGTCGGCACCGAGTCGCGGCGGCTGTTCCAAGCCATAGGAATTGGTGTTGCGCAGGATCGCGGCAAGTACCGGCGAGATCGGCTGCAGGCCGTCGGGCAACACCGCGTAGTAGCGCACACCGCCCGATGTGTTCTGCTCCAGCGCGTAAGACACCACCACGGCTCCGATCGGAGCCGGCACCGGGAAGCCCGCCGGGGCGCCGGCATTCGGGATGGCCGGCGCCGTCAGCGGCGGTCCTTCCGGCACCGCATTGAACAGCCCCTGCGCGATGGGCCGCGGCGCGGGCACCTCGGCACC
>Ga0182030_10016913_pt1 | contig 14140 bp, 11 predicted proteins | sample 812S3MmetaG_FD_121299 | JGI IMG/M metagenome (GOLD analysis project Ga0182030, IMG submission 121299) | Permafrost microbial communities from Stordalen Mire, Sweden - 812S3M metaG (Illumina Assembly) | ecosystem: Environmental > Terrestrial > Soil > Wetlands > Permafrost | place: Sweden...
GAGGGCGCAGAGCGCCGCGCCCGACGTCGTTCGAGTGGCGCAAGCCAGTCCGGCATCGGGGACGCAAAGCGAATCGACGAGCGGCGGGCTGGAAGAAGTGATCGTCACAGCGGAACGCCGGACGGAAGATATCCAGCACACTGCGGCATCGGTGAGCGTGCGTACGGGTACGGAACTCGCCGAGCAAGGCAGGTACACGACTCGGGAGATCCTGCAGGATATCCCCGGAGTTGTCGCCGTCGACAATAGCTCTGTGAATATCGGCAGCGCCGACGTACAAGGCGATAACATCACCATCCGCGGCATTGCGCCCGGAGCCGGCGCTAGCGCCGGGCCAAGCGGGCTTTCTGCGGCGCCCGGCACGGCGGTGTATGTGGACGGTGTCTATGAAGGCGTAGGCAGTGGCTACGATATCGACCGGGTCGAGGTGCTGCGTGGGCCGCAGGGAACACTGTACGGACGCAGTGCGACCACCGGCGTGGTGGCTTTCCACACGCGCAATCCAACCTTTGATTCCTATGGCGGCTACGCCGAAGCTGAGGCCGGCAATTACGATCTGCAGCATTACAGCGCGGCAGTCAACCTGCCTCTCAACAACACGCTTGCGGTGCGGCTGGCGGGTGACTACCACGATCAAGGCGAAAGCTATTATGGCATCGGCGGCGACGGGGAGAGCAAGCGTACCGACGGGCGCGGGAAGCTGTTGTGGAAGCCGAACGACGCCTTCTCGCTCTTAGCGGGCTTCGCCTACGAGAAGAGTGAGGCCGTTTCGGGCGGCAACACAACCACCGCCGCCATACCGACGCTCGCCCTTTTGACCGTGGAAGCGGGTTTATCTCCGGGTCTCAAGGAGCAGCGGGAGTACTGGGCCGAAGCCAACTGGGATGTTGGCCCGTTCAAGATCACCTACATGCCGACGTTTCGTGACTGGTATCAGAACGATCACCTGCTCGTGGCAGCCAACTTCATTGGGAGTGGCGCTCCGCTGCATCAGACACTGCTGACGCCCAGGGACAATTTTGAGACCCAGGAACTGCGGTTCTCCTCGAAGGACGACGCCGCGGTGAAATGGCAAACCGGGGCTTTCTACTACCGCAATACACTGACCAAGTACAATAACGATTTTCTCGCCACCCCCAGCGGGGGATCGCTGGCCGTGCTCTCCAATACGGCCGACGAGAAGTCCACGCGGGACGTGGGGGTTTTCGCCGAGACGACCCTGCCGCTGTCCGACACCACGCGGGCGACGCTCGGCGCGCGCTACGACGATACCCAGGTCGTGACCAGCGAGTCCTTCTACGACGATATTTACGCCCTGTGCGGAACAATTCTTCAGTTTAGCGTGCCACTGCCCCCCGGGGCGACCTGCATCGGGCCGGGGCAGGCGAGCGTGCCTTCGCCGCCGGCCGCCTCGCTCAATGACGTCGTGCTCACGTTCCACAACTTCAACTACAAGGTGCGCCTCGAGCAGGATCTGACGCAGAAGAACATGGTGTACGGGATGGTCTCAACCGGGTTTCGACCCGGAGACGCGGGTATCGCCAACCGAGCGCCTAATATCCTGGGCGTGGAGAAATTGACCTCGTACGAGGTCGGCTCCAAAAACCGCTTTCTCGAGGATAAGCTGCAGGTCGATGCCGATATTTATTATTACGACTATCGGGGCGTTCAGACCGGCTATACCAATAATCCCTTCGCTATCAACGGTACTTTTGCCGTAACCGTGCCTGAACACAATATAGGCGGCGAGTTGGAAATGCTGTATCAGCTGACCTCGCAGGATCGAATCGGACTGAACTACGATCATGTCGAAGCGCGCTGGTACGACAAGCCGGCGGGATTCGCGCTGGCTCAGCCCGAGACAGTTCGTGCGATGACGCCTTATACGATCACCGCCAACTACGAGCACATGTTCAATTTGGCCGGCGGTTCGACCTTGACGGCGCACATCGACGGCGAATACCAGGCGGCGCACCTGAGCGCGAACTTGCAGGCCACTTATTTGGCGCTCGGTTTCCAACAGTACGTGTACGAGGGCGCGCGGACAATCGGCAATCTCTCCGCCAACTGGGCGAGCAATGGCGGGCGGTATATGGTCTCAGCGTATGTGCGTAACTTTACCAACCGGGAATATATCAATTATGCCGCCAACGGCACGCCGAACACGCTCAACGTGACTTGGACCGATCCGCGTATCTACGGCGCGCTGGTAAACGTGCGCTTTTAGTGCTGGCGGAGCGAGCCCTGGCGATAGCTGGGGCTGACGCTGCCATGGCGGTTGACTGACTTGAGCGAATGATGCCGAGCCGGGCCTGATTAAGCAGGCCCGGCTCGGCGGTTCGCGCGCAGGTGGTTGCTGCTGCCTCGGATCGTGACCACGTGCCTATAAAGCGATAGCCGATCCTCAGCCTGGGGTCGGGGCCGTTCTGGATGATCACCGCGCCTTCAAGATCGACGGCCAATGTCTGGAATCTGCCCCCGTGGATCACGACCACCGCGGACCCGGTGCTCTTCCCTTCGGGCGCATATACCGTCATTGTGGGGAGCACAAGGAAAGTCCTATGGCGCTAAGAAGAGAAGTATTGGCTGCCTTGCCGGCGTTGGCTCTGGCGGCGGGGTCCGCCAATGTCGCGGTTTCGCGCGATAAGCCGCCTGGGGGCATCAGCCGCAGGCAATTCGACAAATACGTTTCGCTTTACAACGCAGCCGATCCGGCGTTTACACAGTTCTACCACGACGACGTCGTGATGGAGACAATCCCGCCGCTGACCAGCGCCGCCGCGATCAGTGATTTCCGGCGCGAGCTGCGGGCCTGCGTCATTGAGCACATTACCGTCGAATACTACGTATCCGATGCAACCGGTTCCGCGGCGCAGTTGCTCTGTGAATTCAGCTGTATTCGCGACCTGCCCACCACCGCCTTGTCTGGGCCCTTCAGGAAAGCAGTGAAAAAGGGCCAGATGCTTCGACAGCGCGGCTTCATTCTCTACGGCGTGGAGAACGGAAGATTCAAATGGATGCGCGCAGCGCCGCCGATCATTCTGCAGGATTGGAGCTGAGGCTACCGAGCGCACAGTGCGATGGATACGCTGCCGCCCCGTATGAGCAACCCGGATTTTGCAGCCGCCTTGCAGAAATTTGCCGACGTGGTCGGCGAGGAGTGGGTGTTTACCAGCGCGGAAGACCGCGCGCTGTATAACGACAGCTACAGCCCGTTTGCCGTGGAGCCTTCCCTGCAATTGGTGGCTGCTGCGGCGGTTGCCCCTGCAAGCGTCGAGCAAGTGCAGCACGTGGTGCGTGTGGCGAACAAATACAAAGTTCCGCTCTATACGATCTCGACGGGCCGCAATCTCGGCTATGGGGGTTCGTCGCCCACCCAATCAGGCAGCGTCGTCGTCGATCTGAAGCGTATGAACCGCGTACTTGAAGTGAACGCGGAGCAGGGGTATTTAGTCGTCGAACCCGGAGTGAGCTTCATTGAACTTTACCGCTATATCGAAGAGCTTGGACAGCCGTTTATGGTCGCTACCCCCGAGCCGGGCTGGGGCAGTCCGATCGGCAACGCGCTCGATCACGGTGTCAGTTTCGTCATGGGCGATAACTTTGCCTCAGCTCGAGGGCTTGAAGTCGTCCTGCCGAGCGGGGACCTCCTGCGCACTGGAATGGGCGCTTTGCCCAGCGATCGGCTTTGGCACGCCTTTCCCTACGGATTCGGGCCTTATGTAAACGGACTGTTTTCGCAGTCGAATTTCGGCATCGTGACCAAAATGGGTTTCACTTTGGCGCGCAAGTCCGAAATGCAGGCCGCCTTTTCTGTGAGTTCTTCGAAAAGCGATGACCTTCATCCCCTGCTGGCAACCGTACAGGCCATGCGCGAGGAGGGCCTGCTCTATCTCTCGAGCGCGGCCAGCCCCCTGCGCAGCCCTATGGCGCCGCCTGGCCAACCTGGCCCGTCGCATGTGCGCCGGGCCAGGCAGTTGCTTTACCGCCGCGACGGCGGCACGCCGCAGGAATGGGACCAGCTGAGCCGAGAATCAGGTATCGCGGTCTCGGTCGTGAGCGGCAACGTGCGTGGCCCCTCCAGGATTGTCGAAGCGACCCTGGAGTATGCGCGGGAGCAGTTTGCCAAGATCCCGGGTACGGAATTCCACGTGGATTCAACCCGTCGGTTTCCGCTGGATGTCGATGACATCCTTCCCGATGTGCGGCCACAGTACGGCATTCCGAGCCTGTGGCCCTTCGCCAGTCTCGCAATGGGCGACACCCGACGAGGCATGTACTTCTTCTCGCCGGTTTGCCGGGCCACAGCGGAGGACCTGTTCGCCATCAGGCAAACTATTCGGGAAGTAGTGCTTGATCACGCGGATGAATCCATGCGGGATCCCTTCCTCGGGTGGATATTGGCCAATACGGTCTATCCGAAGGCCTTCATCTTCGCCTATCCCTTTGCGATCAGCGACGACGCCAGCATCAACAGGAAAGGTCGCGAGCTTTTCACCCGTCTCGTCCAGGCGTGCGGCGAGAAGGGGTGGGGCGAATATCGCTCGCACGTCGCTTTCCAAAGTGAGGTTATGAATCAGTATTCGTTCAACGATCACGCTCTGCGGCGCTTTCTCGAATCGATGAAGGATGCCATCGATCCTAATGGCATACTGGCGCCGGGAAAGAGCGGTATCTGGCCCAAACGTTTCAGAGAGTCGCAACCGTGAAGAAGGCGCTCATATCGGCGCGGCTTCGGGCGCTGAGGGCGATCGCAACGGGCGTGGCGCTGAGCGTCTGGGCCAGCGACGCCTTGCCGAAACCACCTCAACAGCTGTTCGAGTCGTCCATCGGCGGCGTTGTCACGGCGTCGCAACTGCCTGGAGTGGTCGGGCAAGGATATCTGGTCTTCGCCAAGTGGTGCGCAGGCTGTCACGCGGCAGCTTTTCAACTGGCGGATCAAGCGGCCACCGAAAAGCTCTCGCCGGTGTCCCGCTTGCCGCTAGGCACCAATCTTCTGCAGCAACGATACAAGGGCGCCGTTCCCGCGGCCTTGGAGCAGCGCGCGGACCTGACGTCGGCCGCCATCGGCTTCTATGTCAGGCACGGCTCAAACGCCATGCCCGCCTTGCGCAAGACCGAAGTCTCCGACGCCGACCTCGAGGCACTATGCGCGTATCTTACGCGGAACCGGCGTCAGCCTGAGCCGAGCCAATGAACATCGGTTATTTCTGTTGTTAGGCTTGGCGAGAACCGCAGTGTGACGAAGACACCTTTTCTGAAGTGGGCGCTGGCGCTCGGTGGAGGTTGGAGTCAGGCGACAAACGCAGCGCTACCGCTGAAGCGTCGCTAAAATCTATCAGAAACTGCAGGCCGCCCGCACCAAACGCGGAAACCGTGGGAACGCCATAGGGCGCATTTCGCCCACTTTCTGCTCTGCGCGGCGATGGTGCTCATGCAGCTCACTGGCTGGCCCATCTCCGCGGCGCATTCACCCGGGGCTCCGCTGGCGCAGCCGTCGAATTAGCCCTCCCTCCTTCGGCGCCGCGCTGTATGAAGCCCGGGACCGCGCCATCCTGTGTCATGTCCGCGCGGCCCTCGAGGCCGCCGCGAGATCATTGCCTGACTGGCTGAATCGTTAACAGCGATGGCAGTCGATAACCATTGAGTTGATCGATTGTTGTCGGTAAGATAGGTTTTAGTGTCAAGATTAACGCTGCAGTCTTCGAAGATTTGAAAAGCGGCCTCTGGGGGTACGGGTGTTGGGCGGGAGTGTCAGCGGGAGCACGGCTTAGACCTGTACCGTGCCCAGCGGAAAAGCATGTGGCACCCATTTTGGCCTGGGCGCGATGGTTGCCGCCCAACCAGATAAAGGTCCGATAAGCGGGAATTAGTTTTTCAACAAGAATAGCGGGGGGAGCAATGATCCATCGATCAACGATGTGGTTTGGATTGGTTTGCGCTATGGGCGCGCCACTCAGTGCGTTTGCACAGTCGGCCGCTCAGCCGGGCAACTCAGATCAACTTGAAGAGGTCATCGTTACGGCCGAACGGCGCGTTAGCGACGTGCAGAAGACGGCGGACTCGATTACCGTGCGCACGGGCGATGAACTGGCGACTGCGGGCAAGTATCAGCTGTCCCAGATTCTTGAGGACATCCCGGGCGTGGCGGGTGGCGCTTCGATTAATACCAGCCTTTCCTCGAATACCGCGGGAACGGACGCGCCTTCGGCAGGAATCACGATCCGCGGCATCCCATCCAACGTCGGCGGCGGCGGACAGGTGGTCTCGGTAGCGCCGGCGGCGGCCTACTATTCCGACGGTGTCTATGAAGGCATCGGCGGCAACTACGACATTGATCGCGTCGAAGTGGTGCGCGGCCCGGTCGGAACCCTCTACGGACGCAGTGCGACTTCCGGACTGGTGGCCGTTCACACGGCTGACCCGTTGCTCGACACGATCGGTGGCAACGCATTGGCGGAATACGGTAGTTATGCCCTGGAGCACTACGCGGCCGCGCTCAGTGTGCCGCTCGTCAATGACGTGCTGGCGGTACGCGTCTCCGGCAATCACTTCCAGCGCAATGGATACTTATCCGCCGAGGAAGGAGAACTCGCCAATACGGACGGCAAGATCAAGGTGTTGTTTAAGCCAAACGAGAGCTTCTCTTTGCTGCTCGGCGCTGCGCTGGAGAACAACAGCATCAATAATGGCGGAGCAAGTCTGGGTCTGGCGGCACCGAACACCTATTTGTACCAAAAGGCGGGGCCGGCACCGGGGCAAAATGAGGCCCGGCAATACTGGGCAGAACTGAACTGGAACCTCGGCGTCGGAACTTTGACCTATGAGCCGGCCTACCGAACATTCGACGAATCCTTCGTCGTCGGTTCCCTGCCCTCGGGCGCGCTGGCTCTTGATCAGACGGGCGCCATTACCAAGGATCACTTCATTACGCACGAATTGCGTCTCGCCTCCAATCCGGGCTCGAAGGTGAGCTGGCAGGTTGGCACGCTCTATTTTTCCAATGCCCAGACGGCGGCTGACGCGGTGCGCGTCACTTTTCCGCCGCCTGAAGCGGGGAGTGGCTTTGATTCGGTGTTCCCGGTGAAGGACTCGGAGGATCTGGCCGCATTTGCCGAAGCGACGATTCCGTTCGCTGAGAGTTGGCGTCTGACCGCAGGGCTGCGCTACGACTACTCGCGTGTAATCCAGTCAGAGACCTACACCGCCAACGCCCCGGCTATTTTGGGAATTCCGCCGACTGTTGTCACAGGCGTCTTCGACCTGGGCTTCCACAATTCGACTTACAAGATCCGCCTTGAGCATGATCTGACGGCTCAGAGCCTGCTGTACGCTTCGGTCTCCACGGCCTTCTCGCCGGGCGACCAGGTCCTGGGAACGGTCCCTGACACCAGTCCAGGCGCGCCTCCAGGGGCGGTGAATGTGGCTACCTTTCCCGTCGCGCCGGAAGTGTTGACCGCCTACGAATTCGGCTCCAAGAACCGCTTTATGGACAATAAGCTCCAGGTCAATGGAGCCCTGTACTATTACCACTATGGTGCCTACCAACTCAATAACGTCAACATCGCACCACTGGGCCAGGCGCCGGAATTTGCTCCACTGGGTGTGCCTGTGGAAGTGTTTGGTGGCGAGCTCGAAACCCTTTATCAGGTGACGGCGCACGACCTCGTCGGGCTCAATCTGGGCTACTCCAATGCGTATTTTGTCGATAGGGCGACCACCTATTTTGGTGACATCAGCCCGCCGCTGTCGGCAGTCACTTGGTTCTCGCGCAATGGGCTGCCCAATGTCATCCCGTTCACCGCCAATCTTTCCTACAGCCACATCATCGTGCTGCCAGGTTCTTCGACGCTGACCTTGCATGGGGATGTGCGTTACCTCTCAGCCCATGACGCGGGCAACCTACCCACATTAGACCTTTCGCTTTATCCCTATATCCGCCAGGACGGCGCAGAGGTGGGCGACATCGATGTTATGTGGGCGATGAAAAACCCCAATCTGTCGGTGACCGCTTACGTGCGTAACGTGGGCGACAATCAGTACAAGGCGTCTGCGGCTCCCGGCGCCGGTATCGGCTTCCAGACCACTGAGTACGATCCGCGGACTCTGGGCGTTGTAGCCAACTGGCGATTCTGAGGAAGAGGCCACGCGGACTGAGTTGCGGCGGCCGCCGTGCAATGTACGGCGGCCGTCCGCGGCCAGACCCGCCTCGGACCTTGAGCGAAGTGTGGCGCTGGCGCGGCACCGGTGTTGACCGGGTGGCCGGGCAGGGCTGCCACGCCGAGTCGCGACTGAATCTGACACTCGGCAGCAGGTGTCGTCCTCTATGGCTCCGGTGGACATCCAGCACCATCACACGGGCACTGACGGCTGCTCCTTCTAAGTGCCTCAACGGCCGCCGACCCGGCGGTCCCATCTCTGTAGTGTGGTTGCCGGTGCCGCAGTAATACCTTCCGAGCTGCGATGCGCCAGAAGTGATCTTCGCGCCGGCGGCTGGCGCTGGCGGGTCGCGCTACCGGCTGCATTCCTATACGTCGGACACTTCTGTTCCTGGCTGAACTGGCAGGACCCGTGCACTCGCGACTATCCGCTTATGGCCCAATGCAGGCATGGGCGACCTTCCCCGGTGGGGCAACGGAGATGGCCGTGGTGGTTCGAGAGCACGGGTCATGTGTGATCCTGACTAAGATGCGGGAGAAAAGCCCCTCGAGTACGATCGGGTTATCATGGAACCGATTTATGGTGGGTGCCATTGCGGCGCTATTCTTGTAGAGGCCGTGCTGACGCGGGACTCGAGTCAGTACGCTCCGCGGGCATGTGACTGTTCGTTTTGCCGCAAGCATGGGGCGGCGTATGCCTCGGACCCCCGTGGCCGGCTGGTGATCCGCATCAGAGACGAGCAGCATTGTCAGCGGTATCGGCAGGGAACTGGTTCCGCACAGATGGTGCTGTGTAGGGAGTGCGGGATTCTGATCGGAGCGGTATATCAGGATGGGGCGCGGCTGTACGGCGCCATCAACGTAACTGCAATGGATCCGTCCGTGAGGTGGGGCGTGGAGGTCACGGCCTCGCCACAGCAGTTGTCAGCTACAGAAAAAATCACGCGCTGGAAGGCGTTGTGGTTTGGGGATGTGTCGCTCGGTGGTGGGGAGGCGGAGTGATTCTGTCCGTTGCCTCAAGTCGCAGCTAGAAGACATCGAGAGTCGGAAACAGATGCGTGGCATGCACGCAGTGCCATAAGTAGATGGCGAAGCCGACATCCCCTGTCCAAAGCGAATACCGGCCTTGCCCGTACTTGCTCCAATCCGCTTCGACCTGCGCAATGCCGTGCATGGCAAAGGATCGAGCGCGGTCCAGCCAGCGGTTATCGCCGGTGCGATGGTAAAGCTTCAGAAACGCGTAGCCATTACCGCCGGTTCCGTGACACAGGTTGGAGCCCTTCCTCAGTGGACCTGCCGTCCAGATCGTCTCACCGGCAGCCAGGAGCAGTGAGTCGAGCGCGGAGGAGGGCAGACCCCCAAGGCAGATCACGAATCCCGGGGCGCCATGACTGAATTGCATCAGAAATCGATCGCCCGTTCCTTCCGGCGGCACGAGGCATGCCCGCCAGTTCACACGATCATCTTGCCAGGTCGCGGTGCGGCTTATTGTATTGATGATGCAGTCCTGCCAGGCGCTCCACTCGGCCGCTTCCAGCAACGCGCGGCCGCGAATGAGCGGTGAGGCGGTGGCCACAAAGCCGTGAACCGCATCCAGGTACGTAGCCCGGTTCCCGTATAGGTCCTGGGTCCAGTAATAGCAGGCAAATTCATCGGACCATTGCAATTGCGCCCACAGCTGCAGCGCAGTTTTGCGGAACCACTTCGCCCAACGCTCGTCTCCGTAGCGCTCATATAGGAACAAAGCGGCCAGCATCGTACCCGGTGCGCCCCACATCAGCTCGCGGGTCGGATGGTCGATGTTCGCGGCGATCAAATTATCCAGCTCATCCGCGATAGCCATGTTTGCGGGATCGCTTGCGTAGCGCATGAGCAAGCAGGGCGTATCCCCCATCAGGTATGCGCCCTTGGATGATTCGTACTGCTTACCCAGCCAAAGCCGATTGTCGTGCTGGAGACGCTCCAGATTGGCTGAATAGTCTCTAGCGAGGGCTGCTGCGCCGGAATCTCGCAAGTGGTGCAGCGCCCACATCACGCCCAGGGCTCCGAAGTACAGCGGCGTTAGCAGTGCCGATGAGCCAGCATCAGTGTCCTGCGGATGTAATGGCCAGTAGCGCTCGGGCGAGAACCGCGCTTCGGCGTCGCCCACGATCTGCCGGATTGCCGACAGCGCCCGGTCTTCGCTCCATGGTTCGGAGTGCAACGCTTCGTGGCGGGCAGGGTCGTAAATCATGTCGTTTCTACAAACATACCTTACTCCAAGCGCAGTCCAGCTCCCGAGTTCAACCGAGGGATGCCACTCTTAAAGTGTACATGGCACCGAGAAGGGCAGCTAAATCGCAACCGGTTGAGCACACCGAGCGGCGGATCTTGACCAACTCCGTAGTCTGGCCGTTCGGCTCCTCGCGCGCGATGATGCCGACCAAGCTAAGGCGGCGGAAGTATTCATCAGCAAGGGAGCCCGGGGTGTCTCACTTGGTTCTTGCGGAAACACCCAGGGTTCTCGGCTCCGTCTACGATCTTTCACGTGCGCAGATCGCGATGGCCCTAAAGATGCTGTTAAGCCACAAGGAGTTGAGCCTTCAAGATGCAGATGTAGTGGCCGCGGCGCCAGCCCACTATCGCCAGCGATCAGCGGTCGATTTCTCCGACTGCCTCGTACTTAAGATTGCGAGATAAGCCGGACACTCGCCGGTTGGCACAATTGACCGCAACTTCGCCAAGTTGGATGAGGTCCAACGCTTGGGGTGACACCTTGCCATGAATACGGGCAAGAGGGCGGCCCTCTGTCAGAGCCGAGCGAAGAATTCTGGAGGCCTTCGGCTTATGTCCCGGCCACTCGTCCATTTCTCCGAAATAGGTCAAGTTTGACGCTCCCCGGCTGGTCCTCATTGACCCATACAGACATTCGCAATAAACGACGTGTAAAGTTCCGGTTTTGAAACGGTCCCTTTTTGCGTGAAGCCGGGCTGCGATTCGGACTGGCCGGAATCGACCGGTGAGCGCCGGTTGACGCCGCCCTGGTTGTCGTCGCAGATTACGTTTGGACCGCGAGTACATATTCTTGGGCGGGAGAAGCAGATGACAAGGATCATTATCGCGTGCTCGATCGCATTTCTGAGCGCCGGAACGGCGGCCGCCTCAGAGAAGACCGACGTCATGGCAGTCGTACATCAAATGGTGGATGGATTTAACAAGGGAGACGTGAGGTCGTCGGTGGCTGCTTGTACCGATCAGGCTGTCATCGTGGACGATACCCCGCCTCATGTCTGGCAGGGATCTGGTGCATGCGCCGCGTGGTTGGATGCCTACCAAGCATGGGCCAAGAGCAATGAGGTAACCGGGATTTTCGAGGCAATCGTTAAGGTGCGTCACATCGACATCAGCGGTGACTTTGCCTACGTGGTGCAATCGGTTGGTCTCTCATGGATAGAGAAAAGCAAGGGGATGTCCGAAAAGGCCATTGAGACCGTAACACTGAAGAAGACCCCCGCAGGTTGGCGCATTACTGGATGGGCCTGGGCTGACTTATAGGGTGCCAAAGTGTCGCCAGGCAGGCGCCGTGCCGCCTGCGGCCGCTGGTGGCGTCATTAAGGGATCGATTTCAACGCATTCGGCGGCCGCTCTTGGCGTATTTCGTACTGTTTGAGCGACCGCGGGCAGCGGAGTCCGACACACACACACACACACACACACACACACACACATACATACATACATACGTACATAGGTGCACTGCTTGCCGCCGCGTCTCCATTAGCCCATCGTCAGACCGTCATCCATTCGGGCGGCGCCGGCCGCCGCAGCAGACTGGGAATATTGCGAGATCTTGAGTGGCTCACTTCCCTGATATGATGAGCCATTGCGATCAGTCAATGTCTTACAAGTTTGCTTATAAAATCGCCTAACGATCAACGTCGTGGCCCAAGCGGGGGATTTCATGTCTCGGCAGATCATCTTTACACCTAAGGCCGCTAAGCCGCCTGCCGCTTACAGCCAAGCGGTGCGAGCTGGTGGATTAATTTTTGTCTCGGGAACAGCACCGCATGATCCAGTGAGTGGCGCATTGGTGGGGGACACCATTCAGGAACAGACTCGCCAGTGCCTAAAAAACATTGAGGAAATCCTGGAAGCCGCCGGCAGCTCACTCGAGAAGATCGCAAGTGTCACCGTGATGCTTGCCGACGAGCAAGACTTTCAGGGAATGAATGAGGAATGGCTAAGATGGTTTCCTTCGAATCCTCCGGCACGGCAGGGAGCAAAACTGCCGGTTAGGATACCGGGCCTGAAGGTATCAATCGCCGCAATCGCGGCAGTCTAAATTACTGCGGTGCCGCTCGCGGATCGATCCGCGTAGCACCCGGCGCCGCATCTTCAGGAATTCCGGCGATGTTTCGCGTCATCGATCAGGCCCCAAAAGCATTCCGTAGTTCGGCCAGCACATGGGTTTGGAAGGAGCGCCCCTGGGGACCTGAGATCCATGAGTGCCGAGTGAGTCTCCTCTACAGAGAAGGTCCAGTCGCCTAAGTGGCAGCCGCCGCCAACGATCTCGGGCAACTGAGACCCGTTGGCGGGACACCGCTTGGCCCGAATGTAACTTGCGACACCGCTGGTCGAGCTCTGATGCAAGACTCACCAATCCTCACTTGCGTAGGGTGTCACGCGCTTCTCATATTTCACTTTGCATGCTGCCAGTAAGATATATTTTCACCGGCAAGCTACGCAGCTGCGATACATAGCCGGCATACTTTCCGTGCAGCCCTTTTAACGCCCGGAATTTCGGGTCGGAGAAACCAGTGCGATCAATCACCAGCAAGAATGCGTTGATCACGGGAGGTGGTAGTGGCATTGGTTTAGCACTCGCCAAGGTGCTCGGCCGCGAGGGTGCCAGAATCGCAGTTGCCAGCACGAATCGCGTGAAAATCGATCGCGCGGTCGCTGAGCTCACTCGCAGTAGAATTGAGGCCATTGGCATCGAACTTGACGTCGCCGATCCCGCTCAATGGCGAGAGGCCGTCGATACCGTGGAACGCCGGCTGGGTCCCATCGATTTCTTGGGACTGAATGCCGGTGTGGCCCCGCCCCCCGCCACGGTCGCGGAAACTGCCTTGTCTGTCTGGCAATGGTCGCTCGGCGTCAATCTGTGGGGCGTAATTCATGGATTACATGCGTGCCTGCCGCGTATGCTGGCTCGCGGAGTTCCCGCGCACGTGCTGATTACCTCCAGCATCGCGGCGTTAAATCCAAAGCCGACCATGGGAGCGTATGTCGTGGCTAAGGCGGGCGTATTGCAGCTGGCCGAAGTCTTGCGCGCCGAACTCGATGGCGGCCCGATCGGCATCTCAGTGTTGACGCCTGCGGCCGTGCACACAGACATCGTCGCGAGTTCAAAGGGCCATACGCCTGTCGGCAATGACTCAGGCTATGCCGCGATCGATGCGGCGCTCTCCCAAGGTCTGGACCCCAGCGTCGTGGCGGAATACACCTTGGCGCGTATCCGCGACGGTCATTTCTACATCCTTACTCACAATGAACAGCGCCCAGAGATCAGTCACCGATTCGCCGAGATCATCGCCTCGATGCAGAGCTCAGCGTGAGTCCCCAACGACCCATTTACCCTTATATAGAGGCTGAATGGAGACGAGGTGCAACGAGGCCCAAGGCGTACCAACATTAAATCTTCAGTTGATGCAGAGTTGCAAGGCATCCCGAGCGGGACCACCGCAGGCCAGCGCGCGCCACCGGGTTCCAAGGTACTCGTCCCGACGGTTAAGGCGGTTTCTTCAGACCCATCCGGTGTGGTGTGATAAGCAGATTGGCTGTGTTCGGCTTAAGATTGCTGGACTTGGCCATTGCTGGCCACCCATTGATCGGCCCCTTGCAAGCACGCGTACAAAACCGTCGGCGCCTTGCAACGCCGGATAATGATACGGCTGTCGTCGCACGCACCCTGTCTTTCCTTCTACATGGTTGGCATCGGC
>Ga0182030_10016914_pt1 | contig 14140 bp, 10 predicted proteins | sample 812S3MmetaG_FD_121299 | JGI IMG/M metagenome (GOLD analysis project Ga0182030, IMG submission 121299) | Permafrost microbial communities from Stordalen Mire, Sweden - 812S3M metaG (Illumina Assembly) | ecosystem: Environmental > Terrestrial > Soil > Wetlands > Permafrost | place: Sweden...
AAATCCGCTTCGGGAAAAAACCCGCGATCCGCCAGCACCGCGTAAAGCGCCTCAACCGAATGACCTTTGCTCTGCACGTAACGGTCGCGGTTTGCGTTGCCGAAAGTTTCCGGCGCGACGTTCAGAATGCGGTTGTAAAGAACGTTCAAAATGTCGAGACACGAAAGCCCGCCGCCGGTGTGGCCTGCGCCCGCGCCGTAAATTGCTTCAAGCGTTTGCTTCCGCAGACGGACGGATTTCAGCGCGAGATCGCGGTCGGATAAAACGGCAATGGCCATAGTCAATCTTGCGGCACGTTATGCTGGTGAACTTCCCAGCCGAAATAATTCCCGAACGCCTCGGCCAGAATGGCGGCGGAATGCGATTGCGTCATGACGACGTGATGCTCGAAGCCCTGTTTGCAAACGTGGTGCATCAATTTTTGCAGGCGCGGAATTTTCGCGACCGCGCGGTTGCCGAACGTGTCGAGCTTGTCGTTGGTGAGTTCGCCTTCGCCGACGTAGGCGCGAATTTTTCCTTCCGCATCGGCCGTGGTAAGACGACCGAAAGTCAGCGGCCCGGCCGGCGTGCGGCCGTCGAGCGCGCCGTAAGTATTTTCCACGCCGAGAATGCTGCCGAGAATCGGCGCGGTGGAAATCTTGATGTCGGGCAAGAATGATTTCGCCCAGTTGCCGCAGTGGAACAGCACGCACTTCTCGTCATCATCCTCGTAATTGTTGTTCCAATCCACGAGCGCGGCGGGCGTGCCGCCGGCGAGCTGCATCGCATACATCGTGAGCACGCCGGTCACGTCCACCTCGCACGCGCTCGGCAGAAATTTTTCGCTCATCATGCTCATCAACGTGCAGACGTTGCAGCCGTAATTTTCCTGCACCGAGGTCCAGCACTGGATGGCCGTGGCGTCAAGATAGTTCGCATCCATCCAGTCGGTGAGCACCACGCCCATCTTCGCCATCTGCAACAATTTTTCCGACGGCACGCCCGGCGCGGGCGCGTAGCCCGTGATTTCCGCGAGCTTGGCTTTGACGGCCGCTGCGTTGGCGTCGAGCTTCGTGGCTTTGCCGAGAATTTCCGAAAGGTCCACCGTCGTGACGCTGATGCCGTTGCTTTCGAGAATTTTTTCCGAATAACGAACCGTGTTAAATGCGCCGGGCCTCGCGCCTACCGCCCCGAGCCTGACGCCTCTTGTTCCGTTCACCACGCGGCAGACGCCCATGAAATTTTGCAGGTCGCGGGCGAAGCTGTCGGAAGTCGGAAGCGAAACGTGTTTGCTCGTCAGCGTGAATATAATGCCCGCTTGAACGAGATTGTTGCTGACGGAAATTTTCCCGCAAAACGCGTCACGCCGGCGCGCGGGTGACAGTTTGTTCAAATCATCCGGATAGCCCTGGATCAAAACCGGTACGTTGAGCTTTGACCGCTTCAACGTATCCGCCACACCTTTTTCATCGCCAAAATTCGGCAGGCAGACGAGCACGCCGTCAATTTCGCCGGCGTGCTGGCGAAACAATTCCGCGCATTTGCGCGCGTCGGCGTGCGTCTCGACACCGCCCAGCTTGGAGTCCGCCTCCTCGAGCTGAATGGCTTGGATGCCGAATTTGGAAAAAACTTTGGCGATGTCCGCGCGCGCCTCGGTGACGAGCTGGTCGGGAAAAAAGTCGCGGTTGCCGTAGATGACACCGAGAGTCGGCGGCTTGGTTTTGAGGTTGTTCATGGATTGGAAAATGGCTGTGACAACAGAATCGTTTTCAGCCCGCCAGAAGCAAGCGGTTTTTTTGACGGATGAACTCTTTGGCATTATTCTCAAATAGTTTGGCGTTTCCAACATGACCCAAAACGGCAAAATAGGGTAAATGTATATGTCCCAACCGAAGTCCATGCGCTTGATTGCTTCACCGCCGCCAACGCCCCGGCTCGACGTCCTCGTGGCGGCGACTGTCGGCGTGCTGGCTTTGGCGCTGCCAATCGGCGCGGCAACAAGCCAGTTGATCCCGGTTCACGCTGCCGGTTTTCAGCTTGGAAAAAATGTTTCCGCCAACGACGGCACGAACCAGTTTGAATTCGTGCTGGCCAATGCAAAATCCGCCGCGTTGCCGTTCGTCCAGTCTGCCGTGAAACAAAGTTCCGAACCGGCGTGGCTGGGGCCGGATCCAAAACAGCCTTATTTCACGGTCCGTTTCGCGATGCCGATTCCGCCGGAAAATTTGACGAATAATTTTGCCGCGCTGACCGGCATGGACCCGGAAGTGTTCACGCACAACCATTCGCCCGGTTTTGAAATTCTGCCGAACGGCGACGCGCTGGCGATATATTTCAGCACGCCGCCCGGCAAGGCGGAAGCGGATGTCTCGACTTCGTTCATTCAAGCGCGGTTGCGCTACGGCGCGGAAGAATGGGATTTGCCAGAGCTGTTTTTCAAAACGGAAAACTACAATGACGAGTCCGGCCTGCTGTGGAACGACGGCGGCACCATCCATTTTTTTGGCGGCGGGCGGGATTTGTCGGATTGGGTTCCATTCAAGATGGCGACCTCGACCGACAACGGCGCGACATGGACGCTTTCGATTCCGCAACTCGGCCAGCCGGCGAAATTGTTCGAGGCGCAGCCCATCACCAGCGCGTTTCGTAGCGGGGATGGCGCGATCTATTTTGCGATGGACGGCAACGGCGCGCACAGCTTTCTCTGGCGCAGCGCCGATGATGGCGTTCACTGGCAGCAAATGGACGGACGCACCGGCGGACGCCATTCGGTGATCGTGCCGCTAGATAACCAAGGTGATTTGCTTTCCATCGGCGGGAAAAATGCCAGCGTCAACGGCTGGTCACCGGAAAATGTTTCGACGAACTTTGGCGCGAGTTGGAGCACCAGCACAGCCTCGCCGTTTCCGCCGCTGGGCAGCGCGCAACGGCCGTCGCTGATCAAGCTCGCCGACGGAAATTTATTTTTTGTGAGCGACGCCTATTTGCACAAGCTGCAACGCCCGCCGTCAGACGGCTGGAAAAATGGCAACGGCGCATTCGTCGCGCTTTCGACGAACAACGGGGCTTCATGGCGCATCAAAACTTTGCCGGTGCAGTTGCCAAACCACGAGCGCGGCACGAATGGCACGCTCGGCTACGTTACTGCGCGGCAGGCCCCGAACGGCGTGATCCACATTTTGACGACTGAGTCGCAACCGTGCCTACATTATGAATTGAATGAGGCTTGGATTTGGTCGGATGCCGACGACTTGACACCGGAAACTTCGGGTGGAACGATCAAAAAATTTTCAGAAAACTATCCTAATGGAAAAGTCCGCTCAAAATGGAGCGCCCGGATTTGTCCGGATGGACGTTGCCTGCTCGACGGCCGGGAAACGGATTTTTACGACAGCGGCGCGAGGCAGCACGAAGTCACTTACAAGAACGGCCGTAAAACCGACGAGGAAACTTTCTGGTCGGCGGATGGCAAAAAACTTTGGAGCTGGGCGCATGATTTGAAAAATAACGTGGCCGTTTGGAGACAATACTGGTCCAACGGGCGCGAAAAATTTGAATCCACTTGGAACACCAAACCGACGGCGCGCGATTTGAACCGCAGCTTTTTCGGGTTGGTCGCCGACGGGCCGGCGAAACAGTGGAACGAAGACGGTTCGCTAAAATTTTCCGGTAACTTTTCCAACGGTTTGCTTAAGAAGGAAGCGAGAAATTGACATGACCGCGCTCCGAACATTGGATTTGATCGTCATCGCGATTTATTTCGCGGTGATCGCCGGCATCGGCTTCTGGTTCGCGCGTCGGCAGACCTCGACCGAAACTTATTTTGTCGCGCGCCGCTCGATTCCGGCGTGGGCGATGGGGCTTTCGATGTTTGCGACGATCATCAGCAGCATTACGTTCATCGCCTATCCCGGTTCGGCGTATGCCGGCAATTGGAACGAGTTGGTTCCTGGTTTCATGGTGCTGGGCGTTTTGGCCTTGGTGGGCATGGTCATCATACCATTTTTCCGCCACGCCGTTGGCATGAGCGCCTATGAATATTTTGAAAAACGGTTCGGCTACGGAGCGCGGGTTTACAGCTCGCTGGCATTCATTGCCTGGCATTTTTCAAAAATGGGTTTTGTGGTCTATCTGCTCGCGCTGACCATCACCGGCATGACGGGCTGGAACATTTACGCCGTGATTTTGTTTTCCGGTTTGGTGACGATTTTCTACACGCTGTTCGGCGGGTTGGAAGCAGTGATTTGGACGCAGGTCATTCAAGGCATCGTCAAAGGGGTCGGCGTGCTGGTTATCATCGGCGTGCTGCTGTGGGTCATGCCGGGCGGCGCGGGTGCGGCGTTTCATCTGGCGTCGGCACAGGACAAATTCAGCCTCGGCTCGTGCAGCTTGGATTTGAGCCAGAAGGGAAATATTTTTGTGATGTCGCTTTACGGCTTCTTTTTCTATCTCCAAAAATACACCGCCGACCAGACGTTGGTGCAGCGCTACCTCGTCGCCAAAAACGACCGCGAAGCGCTGAAAGGCGTGGCACTTGGCGCTATTTTGTGCGTGCCGACGTGGGCCGCGTTCATGCTCGTCGGCACGCTACTGTGGGCGTATTACCAGCTTTCCGGCGAAGCGCTGCCGGCGCATCTCCATGACGCCGCCGGAAAAATCATGCCGGACAAAGTGTTTCCTTTTTTCCTGGCGACGAAAATTCCCGTCGGCTTCGCCGGTTTGTTCATGGCCGCGCTGTTGTCCGCCGGCATGTCCACCATGTCGTCGGATTTGAACTGTCTGGCGGCCGTTGGCGTGGAAGATTATTACCGCAAGCTGCGGCCGGAATCGTCCGACCGCCAGCGGCTCACCGTCGGCAAAATCATCGTGGCCGTCTGCGGCCTGCTGACCCTCGGCATCGCGGCGCTCATCGCTTGGAAAAGCGACCGCTCGCTTTCATTGTATTACGCGGTGTCCTCGATCATCGCCGCCGGGTTGGCGGGGATTTTCCTGCTCGCGTTTTTGAGCCGCCGCGCCAACCGGCAGGGCTTATGGATTGGAATTGTCGCCGCGCTGCTGTTCACCGCCTGGGCGACGCTGACGTGCGGCAAATATCAAATGCTTTCACTCGGCGCGTGGAATTTCACCTGGCCCGAAGTCATGATCGGCGTAATCGCACACGTCATCGTGCTCGTCGTCGGCTGGTTTGCGAGCCTGCTGTTCCCGGCGGAAACAAATTTGAAAAAAGAATGGACGCTGTGGGGCTGGCTGGAAAAACGGAAAACCCTGGTTGCGGAACAAATCATTTCGCCAATGGCGGCGGAGGCGAACCCATGAACATCGTCACCTTACTCCAACCCGCGCGCATCGTTTTTGGCAATGGCTGCGCGCCGCAGTGCGCCGAATTTCTCGCCCAACGCGGCGTGAAACGCGTCCTGCTCGCGTCCAGTTCGCCGGTGTTGCCGACATTGGGCGAAGTGCAAGCGACGCTGAAAAAAAACGGCGTTGAAGTGATTCAAGCTGCGTCGGTGGATGCCGAACCGACCCAGGCGTTGTTTGAAAATGTTTTAGCTTTCGCCCGCGCTGAAAAAATTGACGGCGTGCTCGGCATCGGCGGTGGCAGCGCGATCGACGTGGCCAAACTTGTGGCCGCGCTGGCCCGTGGAAAACAAACCGCGCCGGAGGTTTTTGGCATCAATCTTTTGCATGGCCGCGAACTGCCGCTGGTTTGCCTGCCGACGACTGCCGGCACTGGTGCCGAAGTTTCGCCGAATGCAATTTTATTGGACGAAGCCGACGAGTTGAAAAAGGGTGTTGTCAGTCCGCATCTGGTTCCCGACGCCGCATTCGTGGATCCGCTGCTGACCATTTCCGTTCCGTCCGCCGTCACCGCCGCAACCGGGCTGGATGCGCTGACACACTGCATCGAAGCCTATGCCAACAAATTTGCGCATCCCCTTGTGGATGCTTACGCGTTGCAAGGCATCAAGCTGATTTCCAAGAATCTGGTTCGCGCCGTCCGCAATGGCGGCGACGTCGAAGCCCGTGCCGCGCTGGCGCTCGGCAGTCTTTACGGCGGCCTGTGCCTCGGCCCGGTCAACACGGCGGCGGTGCACGCGCTTGCGTATCCGCTCGGCGGACGGTTTCACATCGCGCACGGCATCTCGAACGCGCTGCTGTTGCCGCACGTCTTGCGCTTCAACTTTTCCGCCGCGCCGGCGCGCTACGCGGAAGTTTCCATCGCGCTGGGCGTGGCGCGCAACGGTTCCACTTTGACGACGGCGGAACGTGGCGTGGATTTTCTGTCGCAGCTTTCGCGCGACTGTGGCATGCCGCAAAAACTTTCCGAGCTGAACATTCCGCAGGAGGCAATTCCGGCGATGGCCAAAGCCGCCATGTTGGTGACGCGCCTGTTGAAAAATAATTTGCGTTCGCTCACCGAGGCGGATGCCGCGCAGATTTACCAGGCGGCCTACTAAAAATGAGAACTGGATTAAAATATCATGGGGCGGTGGTGCCGCTGGTGACGCCGTTCACGGCGCAGGGAAGCTTGGACGCGACCGCGCTGGATCGCTTGATAGACTGGCAGATCGCGGGCGGCGTGGCGGGCATTTTTGTTCTCGGCACAACCGGCGAAGGCGCGCACGTGCCGCGCGAAGTTCGCCGGCAGTTGGTGGCGCGAACCGTCGCACGCGTGAACAAGCGCGTGTTGGTTTACGCCGGTCTGGGCGACATCCGGGCCGCCGATTTGACCGAGGCGAATGAGTTTTTTCAGGCCGGTGCGGACGTCGTCGTGGTGCATCCGCCGATTACAGAAAAGCTGGCAGCGGAAAAACTTTTGAGCTGGTATCAGCTGCTGCTTAAGCAGGTGAAAGGGCCGTTGATGCTTTATAATATGCCGTCCACCACCGGCGTTTCCATCCCGCTCGATGCGGTGGAAAAACTGTTCGGCCACTCCCGGCTTGCGGGCATCAAAGATTCCGAAAACAATCCGAAACGGCATGAGGAACTGCTGAAACGCTTTGGCGGTAAAAAAGATTTTTCCGTGTTCATCGGCGTCGGCGCGCTGATGGAAAAAGGGTTGAAGCTTGGCGCGGACGGCATTGTGCCGAGCGTCGGCAATCTGATTCCCGAGGTTTGCCAGCAGCTTTGTGACGCGGCAAAAAAAGCCGATTGGAACGCCGCAGAGCAACTTTCTGCGCGGATGAATGCGGTCGCATTGCTCTACCAAAAAGGCCGCAACTTGAATGAGTCGCTCGCTGCGCTCAAGGCGGCGATGCATTGTCGCGGCCTCTGCGCGCCAACGGTTTTGCCACCGCTGCGCCGGGTGGCCGAACCCGAACTGGAAAAAATCCGGCAGCAGATGGGCGAGCTGCATTTGCTCAACGGAAAATGAAAACCGCGCTGCCAGTCCTTGGCCTGACGATGGGCGATCCCGCCGGCATCGGGCCGGAAATCTGCCTGCGCGCGCTGCGTGAGCCGGCGGTCCGGGTGCGCTGCGCGCCAGTTTTGTTTGGCGATGCCGCCGTTCTGAAACGCTTGGCCGAGGCGACCGGGCTTTCTGTCGGAGACACCCATATTATTTCGTTGGCGGAACTGGAGAATTTTTCATCCATCAACGAACCGCTCATCGTGGATTGTGCCGCGGTGGACGCGATGAAAATCGTTCCGGGACAAGTTTCCGCGGCGTGCGGCCGGGCCGGTTTCATATATATTGAGCAGGCCATCCAGGCGGCGCTGGTGGGCAAAATCCACGGCGTCGTCACCGCGCCGATCCATAAAGAGGCGTTGAGCCTGGCGGGCGTGAAATTTCCCGGCCACACAGAAATTTTCACGGCGCTGACGGAGGCAAAGCGCAGTTGCATGATGTTATATTCCGACAAGCTCACCGTGAGCATGGTGACGACGCACATCGGTTATCACGAAGTTCCGGCCAAACTTTCGGTCGAGCGGGTGTTGAACGTGATCGAACTCACGGCCCAGACAATGAAACAGATTTTGCAGCGCGAACCGCGCCTCGGTGTCTGCGGCTTGAATCCGCACGCGGGTGAACATGGCTTGTTCGGTCATCGCGAAGAAGAGCTGATTGTCGAGCCGGCGGTGAAGCTGGCGCGCGAACGTGGCATTGATGCCACGGGTCCGCTGGTGCCGGATGCGGTTTTCACCACCGCGCAGAGAAAAAATTACGACGCCATTGTCACTTTGTACCACGATCAGGGCCACATCCCGTTCAAGATGCTGGCGTTTGACACCGGCGTGAACCTCACGTTGGGTTTGCCGATCATTCGCACGTCGGTGGATCATGGCACGGCCTTTGACATTGCGTGGCAGGGCAAGGCCGATGCGACGAGCTTGTATTCCGCCATCAACGTCGCCGCAGACCTCGCGGCGGGAAAAACGAAAGGAGTCGCATGATTGGCGTGATCGCAGACGATTTGACCGGCGCGGCGGAACTTGGCGCGGTGGGTTTGCGGCATGGCTTGCGTGCGGAAATCGTTCGGCGTGGTGAGCCGAGCGGGCGCGCGGACTTGGTTTGCGTGGACACCGATTCGCGCTCCTGCGAACCGGCGGCGGCGGCGAAGCGCGCGGCGGCGGCGGCGAAAATGTTGCGCGCGGCCGGCGCGAAATGGATTTACAAAAAAGTGGATTCGGTTTTGCGTGGGCAGGTGACGGCGGAAGTCGAGGCGGTGATGAAACAGCTCAAAGTGGAGCGAGCGTTGCTGCTGCCCGCGAATCCGTCACTGGGCCGGACGATTCGGGACGGCCAATATTTCGTGCATGACAAATTGATCCACAAAACTGAATTTGCGCGCGATCCGGAATATCCCCGCCGCTCCTCGCAGGTGGTTCGCCTGCTGGCGGCGCCGGAAAATTTTCTACTGCGCGTGGTGAACGGCGACCGTTCGCTCGCAGCGGGAACCATCGTCATCGGCGAAGCTTCGACCGCGGCGGATGTGCAAAGTTGGGCGGAATATTGCGATGCCAAAATGTTGCCGGCGGGCGGCTCGGAATTTTTTAATGCGTTGTTGGCCGGGGAAATTTCCCATCCGCCAACCGCTGAACATTTTTCCCCCGCAACGGCCGGTCGCGAATTTTTCATCAGCGGCACTTCCACGCACGAAGCGCGGCAGTTTGCGCTGGCGGAGAAACGGCGCAAGACGCCGGTGTTTTCCCTGCCGCAAGAACTGGCGTGGGGCGCAGAATTCACGCCGGCCGCCATCGAAGCCGTAACCCAGCGGGTAGTGGCGGCCTTCCAGGAAAACCAGCGGGTGGTTTTGGCGGTGGGCTTGCCGCCGGTGCGCGACACGGCCATTGCGCGAAATTTGTCAAAAAGCATCGTGCAGGTGGCCGAGCAGGTGATGCGGCAGGTGACGGTGGCGCGTGTGTTCGCAGAAGGCGGTGCGACCGCGGCGGAACTGGTGCGACGCATGGGCTGGGCGCGGTTGACGGTGCTGCGCGAACTGGCGCCGGGCGTGGCCACGTTGGCGGTCGAAGGCGGCGAATCCATTCTGCTGACCATCAAACCGGGAACTTATGCGTGGCCTGCGCAGTGGACAGCCGGCCTTGCGGTCTGCTAAAAAATGGCCATGGACACGCCCCCCAAATCAACGGACAACTTGACGTTTGTTGATCCCTCGCCCGTCGCGCGGCGTTTGCTGTGGCATTTATTTTCCATTGGTTCGCGCCGCGTGGTTGACGTGGAACGGCACGAACGCTTTGAAAAACCGGGCGCGCATCTGTTCTGGGTGCAATCGGGCGAAGGCGAGCTGGAATATAAATCGCGGCGCTTCCAACTCCGGCGTGGTCAGGAAGTCTGGCTCGTGGACATGGGCAAGCCGCGCACCTATCTGCCGGCGGTCAACCGGCACCTGACCATCACCGGCTTTCGTTTCGGCGGGCCCGGCTTGGAATTCTGGCACGAGGCTTTTCGCGACGAGGAGAACGCCGAATTTCCGCTGGAAGATTTGAAGCTCGTGGCGCGCTCACAAAGCGAATTGCTCCGGCTCGTCCGCCGCCGGCCCACCGGCTGGGAATGGCAGGTGCATGTTGTCATCACCAACCTGCTCGGCAAACTGCTCGTCTCGCGTAATCTGCTGGATTCTCCCAACGCCGAACTGCCCGTGCCCGTCGTCCGCGTGCTCAATGCCATTTCCGCCAACCCGCTCCGCGACTGGAAGGCCAAGGAGTTGGCCGTCGTCGGCAAGGTCAGCTATTCCGGCCTGCGCTCAGCGTTTCAAAAATCCGGCCAGGGCACGGTGCACGAACACATTCAGCGTGCGCGGCTGGACCAGGCGCGGTTGCTGCTCGCCGACAAGCGGCTTTCAATCAAGGACGTCGCCGGCCAGTTGAGTTTCTCCAGCGAATTTTATTTCAGCCATTTTTTCCGGCATCACACCGGCATGACGCCGACGGATTTCCGCAAGCATTTGAAAGGGTAAATGATTTAAATGAACGCCGCTGCTGAAAAAGAATTGAACCGCGAAAGACGCGAACCACGCGAACAAAGGAATCGGTTCGCGTATTTGGCGTGTTTCGCGGTTTTATTTTTAATTTTCGGCAGCAACGCGGTTGCGCAGGAAACGGAAATCCAAATGCTTTCCGGCCACGGCAAGGATGACGGCGTGCCGTGGAGATTTTTCTGCACCAGCGGCGCGCATTCCGGCTGCTGGACCAACTTGCCGGTTCCGTCGGAATGGGACGTGCAAGGTTTCGGCGAGGTGCATTACCAGAAAGACCCCACCAACGCATGGGACGAAAAAGGCCTTTACGAGCATGAATTTTCCGTGCCGCAAAACTGGTCGGACAAGCGGATTTTTCTCGTGTTCGACGGCGTGATGACGGACACCGACGCGAAACTCAACGGCCAGTCCGTCGGGCCCCAGCACCAGGGCGGTTTTTACCGTTTCAAATATGAGGTGACCTCGCTAGTGAAATTTGGCGCGACGAATCTGCTGGAAGTCACCGTCGCCAAACATTCCGCGAACAAGTCCATCAACAGCGCCGAGCGCAACGCCGATTACTGGGTCTTCGGCGGCATTTTCCGCCCGGTTTATCTGGAAGCCGTGCCGCAACAATTCATCCAGCGCGTGGCGATTGATGCGAACGCGGATGGAAATTTTTCCGCAGATGTTTTTCTCAGCGGCATCACGAACGCCTGGGATGTGGAGGCGCAAATTCAAACGCTTGATGGGAAAAATATTGGGAAGCCATTTCATGATGGAATTGTTTTCGGCGGCGCCGGATCGGCAACCGCAAAACTAAAATCTCAAATTGATTCACCAAAATTGTGGACGGCGGAAACGCCCAATCTTTACCGCGTTCAAATTCGGCTCAAGCAGGACGGAAAAATTATCCACGAGATTTCGCAGCGCTTTGGTTTTCGCACGATGGAAGTGCGCGACGGCGACGGCCTTTACGTCAACGGCCGTAAAATTATTTTGCGCGGCATCAACCGCCATTCCTTCTGGCCGGACTCCGGCCGCACGTTGAGCGAGGCGGTGCAGTTGCTCGACATCAACACGATGAAGGACGCGAATATCAATGCCGTCCGCATGTCGCATTATCCGCCGGACGAACAGTTTTTGGATTTGTGCGACGAGCTGGGTCTTTACGTTTTGGATGAGCTGGGCGGCTGGCATCATTTTTACGACAACGAGGTCGGGCCGAAGCTGGTTCACGAAATGGTGGTGCGCGACGTGAACCATCCGTGCATTCTTTTTTGGGACAACGGCAACGAAGGCGGTTTCAACACGAACCTGGATCACATTTTTGGCGAGCTGGATCCGCAGCAGCGACGCGTGCTGCATCCATGGGCGGCATTCAGCGGTTTGAACACGGCGCATTATCTCGCTTATGACAAAGCCGAAATCGCGGCGACCGGTAAGAAAGTTTATTTTTCCAAAAATCAGGAACTCGTCGCGACAAACGATCTGACGAAATATATTTACCTGCCGACGGAATTTAACCACGGGCTTTACGATGGCGGCGCGGGCGCGGGCTTGGACGATTACTGGCGCATGATGATGAGTTATCCGCGCTGCGCCGGCGGCTTCATCTGGGCATTCCTCGACGACGGCCTAAAACGGCCCGACACCGCCGCGATTGACGTAGTCGGCAACGAGGCACCCGACGGCATTGTCGGCCCATATCGTCAGAAGGAAGGCAGTTATTTTGCGATCAAGGAAATCTGGTCGCCGATCCAAGTGGCGAGTCATTCGATTGGCGTGGCGTCGGCCACGGTCACGCTTGAAAATCACTATGCGTTTACCGATGCGGCAAAATGCAAATTTATTTGGCAGTTCAAACAATTTTCCAGCCCGGCTAATAAAGCAGCCAACCCGGTTGTTGACGAACAAATTGCGGTGTCGCCAACCATTCCCCCCGGCGGCCGCGGTGAAATTAAAATCGATTTTCCGGAATTTAGGGCGCAACCCGACGCACTTTCGCTGCGCGCGGAGGATCCGGCCGGCCGTGAATTATGGACCTGGGTTTGGCCGCTCAAACCATGGGAAAGTTATCTCAGCGACTTCACCCATGAGCCCGCAGAACATCACGCCGTCCCGGTAGAAACCAATGGCGTTATTGAAGTGACGGCGGGCGAGCTGACGGCGACGTTCAGCAAAGAAACGGGCCTGCTCGTCGGTGTGCGGCGCGGCGCGCACATGTTTTCGCTCACCAACGGCCCGCGTCCGGCGGTGGGCAGCGCGACGCTCCGGCAGATTCATTTTGACGAGGACGGCCCAGACGCGTTTGTCTCCGCGAAGTTCGACGGCGATTTGAAGTCAATTGACTGGCGCGTGAACGGCAACGGCTGGATTGATTGCGATTACACTTATGCCGCGGAGGGCACGAATGATTTCATCGGCGTGCTGTTTGATTATCCCGAGAATCTCGTGACCCATAAACGCTGGCTTGGCGACGGACCGTATCGCGTCTGGCAAAACCGCCTGCGGGGCGCGACGCTGGGTGTCTGGGAAAACAATTACAACAACACCATCGCCGGCTGGCGCGACTGGATTTATCCGGAGTTTAAGGGCTGCTTTGCCGGCGTTCGCTGGCTGCAGCTCGACACGGCGGAAGGCCAGATCACGGTCCTCAACCACCGCGCCGTGCCGTTCGTGCAGGTGCTGACGCCGGAATTTCCGCCGACGAATCTGGTCGGGCAGGCGTTCGCGCCCCTGCCGCATTGCGGCCTGGGTTTTTTGGACGCCATTCCGCCCATCGGCAGCAAATTCAAGGCGGCGAAATTCAGCGGCCCGCAAGGCCAGCCAAACGTGGCGCATGGGGATTATTCCGGCGCGGTGAGTTTTTATTTTGGAAAACTACCTTGACCGGCATGAGCTATTTTGTTGAACCAAAACTCAAACCCTGATAAAAAAATAAAACTATGAAAAGACCACTCCTAGCGTTTACCGCCATTCTCCTTGCTGCTGCTTGTTTCACTCGGACGGCGGCGGCCCAATTGAGCACGCCCGCTGTGACCGACGCGGAAAAAGAGGCGTTTTACGCCACCACCATTGAAAACCGCGTGGTGGATATTTTGAAAGCCCTGAACCTGTCCGACTCGGCCACAGCCAGCGCCGTGCATGATGCCCTCGTCGCCCAGTATCACGATTTGCGCGTGCGCGACGCGGCGATTGACACCCGGCTCAAAGTGGACGGCAAGGAAGTCAATTACGCGAACCGCGCCCCGCAGTTGGCGATTCAATCCAAGCCGTTGCACGACGCGTTTCTCGCCAAGCTCGCGGCCAGCCTCAAGCCCGAACAGGTCGAGCAGGTCAAGGATTTGATGACCTACCACAAGGTCAAAGTGACTTACGACGCCTATTGCGTGATTGTGCCCGGCTTGACCGACGCGGAGAAGGCGAAGATTTTGGAGCTGCTCAAGGCCGCGCGGGAAGAGGCGATGGACGGCGGCAGCGCGCCGGAAAAATCCGCCATCTTCCAGAAATACAAGGAGCAGATCAACGCCTATCTCGACGCCCAAGGCCACGACACCGCCACGGCGTTCAAGGATTGGGCGGCTAAAAACCCCAACACCAACAGCCCGGTGGTCAAGTAAGGGCGTGTGCATAAATAAACGCTTCACATTTGGGTATCGGCGGAGTATGAAATGGGGATGGCCGGATTGCGAACAGGCATTCGCCGACGTTACCAAGAACTGAGCAAGGCCCTCGACGAG
>Ga0182030_10016915_pt1 | contig 14139 bp, 10 predicted proteins | sample 812S3MmetaG_FD_121299 | JGI IMG/M metagenome (GOLD analysis project Ga0182030, IMG submission 121299) | Permafrost microbial communities from Stordalen Mire, Sweden - 812S3M metaG (Illumina Assembly) | ecosystem: Environmental > Terrestrial > Soil > Wetlands > Permafrost | place: Sweden...
AAAAAAAAAAAAAAAAAATTTTTTTTTTTTTTCATATATATTTGAGTAGCTCCACACCAACAAGCCTTTTGCTTCCCATGGTCTAATTTTGAACGAAGGCGCTCAATTCAGAGTTCTTTGGGCATCATACAGGTAGAAATGACAAATGTTCTCTTGCTCCAAAGATAGAAGTTTTCTTCGCACTCGTATTATGTTGAATCAAAAGCCATATAGATGTCACGTCATCGATACAAAGTTTGTGAGAGTTCTCACCCCTACCTTAAATCTAGTTTCTATACCTAGAGGGGTTCTAACATGATAGTAAAGGGTAACGATCGGCCCTACTACTTTGGTATAATGATGGTCTTGAGATAATGGAATAGTCCCTCACAGGCAAGATTTTTCAACTCCCTTGAATTGAGTTTTCGACGGAAGAACTCATTTGTCGGGGCGAAAGCATGGCGAAACTCTAGACTATGGCTTACCTAGACGACTTAAGCCAAGGCCTTTCGTTCCTTCTCAAATGTCGAGTCAGTGTGGCACACAAAAATCTCTGGATGGATGATAGGATTAGGGCAGCGGGGTTGGAATTGAATTAAAGGTAAACAATCTGCTGTGGTCTAGGGCTGTGGCTGGCCAAGCGAGGCAGGGATGCCTCTGCCCCTCAACCAACAAGATCTGCGAAATCTGAACTTTGAAATATTTCAACTGACAACAAAATTCTACTATGTTGAACATTGATACCCTGGAAATTTCTCAACTCTTAAGAAAGATTCTCTAGGTAGCCAAAGATCAGATCAGGGAAAAACTCACAACCGCGCATGTTAAGTAGCGAATATCAAGACCGATGAGACACGGCATAGTAAGACACAGCTACCCCTCGGTTCTATATACTTGATGCTAATCAAAATCTTCCTCTAGGCCGCCTTTAATGACGCAGCCCGGAGGGCAATTGCCAAGGGAGAGTCTAAGACACCACCAAGCCAGTTTTGAGACCTGTAATTCAGGAATCTCTGCGCAACTCCCAAAATGGCTGACAGAAGGTGAGACAGTTCGGTTCTAAGTTATGAGATTGGGCGGCAGGAAGTAAGCTGCAAGTCAAAACAGTCCTCCAACAAAGTCAGGCCTCAGGGTTGGAAGTTCTTGCAGCCGGGCTGCAGATGAACAGATAAAGATACTCGTACATGAGTACCTTAGCTATGTCTGGACTCGCATCATACGCCATCGATCACCGGTCATTCTCGGCCTTGGGGGTTTCGGAGAGTCTGCCAATGGACTGGAGTTTCCCTTCCGTCGTGTTCATCGATGGATCATAGGTGCTTTGACCCGGACCTTGCGTAAAGCTTGATTGTACTAAGCTTTCAAATATATTGCCGCCCAACTCTGAGTGCTGCGAATATTGAGTGTACATTTATTGGGGTGCAACCTGGCTTTATTAATGTTGTTGTCGTTGTTGTCTTTTGAGCATGGCGAAGGATGCAATGCTTGTTCATTTTCGATTTTGTTTTCAAAATTTGTATGAGTTTATGTCTTTCGGACAAACAGCAGTGGATCGTGGGCTCCACCGTTCTTTCGCCCACGGCTTTTTCGTTTCTTCCCTTCTTCGCAGTACTATTGATTCGTCTTCTCGCCAGCTATGATGTGACAGTGCTACATGCTTCAACTGCCGCTGTGCTGAATTTCCGTCAGTTCTGAACCACATCTCGGAACAATGTTACAGTTCGGTATGTATTGCTCTAGATGGGCTTGCGCGGATTTACCCAAGTTGGGCTGAATCCTCGCTAGTTATGACCTAGAACTGGTGTAGTGTGCGCCAAAAACCACCCCGCTAGTGGGCGGCAGGGGGCCGGGGTTACATGGCTCATGGAGGGGCCGCGAAGCAGCCCAAGAAGTCTATTTGAAAATCGAAGGCGTGCTATGATTGCGAATTATTAAGTTTTCAGGCGAGAAAGTTTAGTTACCTTTGTGACAATTACTACAGCGTAGCTTGAGTAGCCCCACAATAGTTCGTTTGGCGCTTGCCCTTTCAGCTGCGATTAAGAGCCACTTTTACACCAAAATTAGTTCGTCTTGCCAAAATCCCAAAAAGTCTTATCATCTTTGATTATTTAAATGATCTTTTAACTGATTGATTCGGAAATAAGTTAATAAGTTTTATTATTTCAAAAGATTGTTCAAATTTAAAGAAAATAATTGTCGATTTTAATATATTATTTGTAAAGTTATAAAATATTAAAGCTAGGGGAAATGTGGCTCTTTATCGCAGCTGGAAGAAGACGCGCGAGCCCGTCTGGCAACTTCGCGTCTCCATGTCTAGAGGTAAGTCCAGGCCCCATGATTCCCGCTCTCTAACAGCTTTAGGAAAGTTGAGACGCGGATAGCAAATAATGCGATCCTTTCGGGTCTCATTCCATCAATTTCAGCTGTCAAGTTTATCAAGGCGTACTTTAGTTCGGTGCTGAGTGTATGTGACAGAATATCGAAATTTGCAATGGAATACAAGGGAGAGTTGAGTATAAAGCTCGCATCATACCTACCCTTTACATGAACCAGAGCCTTCAGACTCAATTGCATTTTCGAATCGTCTCGCCTCATAGTTTCCAAAGTTGAGTTACCCATTTACTACCATGGCTGGAGGCACTCAGGATGCCCAAAAGGACAATGTTGTCCAATTCCTTGCTCCGAGTGAAACTCGGGTGCGACTCGAAATCGACGAGTTCCTTGCGGACAATGAGTTGACAAATCTGTTGCTTCTCGCCTTGAGTGAGATACAAAAGGAGCCATCGAAGGCGGAGCTCGAGAAGCGTAAGCTTGAAGAGGACTGGTGGACTGCCTATAGTCTTTCGAGTTAGTACTTCTTGATTTTCAAGCAGTTAATATTCGCATACTAAGATATCCAAGCTATCCATGGACAGCCTGTTGAGTCCTGGGATAAAATTGACCAAAAGTCATCCAATTACCCGATGAAAGGTTACTGTACCCATGGAATGATTCAGTTCCCAACATGGCATCGGGTTTACGTTGGAATGTTCGAGGTATAAGCTTACCATGTTGACTATATTTTTATAACGCTAATATTGAAAAAGCAATCTGTGGCCAACAAAGTCCAGGAAATTGCCAAGCGTTTCACCAAAGAGCCCGAAAGATCGATGTATCAAAACGCTGCGGACAGATTCCGACTTCCGTTTTGGGATCCTCTCCTGCCAAGGAACAATCCTCCAAACGATCCACTTCTTCCAAGGTCGAACGTCCCTATTACTAAGTTCTCCGAGGACTTGTTTGGTATACCCAAGATACTTGCTGCGCCGACTGTGCATGTCAAGATTCCTCAGGAAGACAGCTCGGTGGTAGAGGACCATAAGTTTACGAACCCCTTATACTCCTTCAAGTTCCCAGATGTCAAACTCCTGAAAGAGAAGAATAGAAAGCCTATATCATGGCCCGGAGATGTGGTGAGTAATATTTAGAAACCTCAGCAGCCAGTTTCTAATTTATCAACGCAGCTCGAACCAGGCAAACTAGCCACTGTCAGGGCACCGAGCTCTAACGGTCAATCACATATCATGGGAAACGAGGACAGTGGTGCTCCACATCCTAAAAACCCCCTTATGCCAAACGGCAAGTGGAGCTTGAATCTTCGCATACAACGCCAGGTAATTACTTATGCCAATAAACTTTGGAAGTTGCTTTCTCCGTACGATAGGAAGGAGCCGCGAAAATTCGAAGCATTTGCAGCTCATTACACGCTTGACCCCAAAACGGGTGACAAAGATCCCAAAAACCCCGACTGGGTTGATCCTTCTGTCTCACTTGAAAGCTGGCATGATCTCATTCATGTTCTTGTTGGGACCGGCGATGGCAACGAAGGCCATATGGCGGATCCTGCCATTGCAGGGGTAATTACCTTCCTACTCTTCTTCAACACCTATTAATGTCGTTTAGTTCGATCCCGTGTTCTTCCTCCACCACAAGTAAGTATTTAAAAGCAAACTTTATTTTCAATCCTGACTTGGATCACAGTAACATCGATCGGCTATTCGCCTTATACCAAGCGCTGAATCCAACCTCGTGGTTCCCTGACAACTTCAAAAACAAGACTACCGATCCTCTCTACCCTTTCCGAAAGTCCAAGGGTAACTCCAAGGACGACTTTTGGACTGCTGATGACATTAAGGATTGGAAGAACCTTGGATTTGCCATTCCGGGTCATCAAGATCTTGACAAAAAAGGCCAAATCCATGTCGCGGAGCATATTAAGGACTACTATGAGTGGTAAATTTGATTCTAATCAACTCTAAAAGCTGATTTACTCATCTTTTTTTTAGGATTGGCGAGAAAAAGCCTCCTCCAAAATCAGTCTGGGAAAACTGGCCAAAGGATCTGAGTTCCTCCTATGCCCTTCGTGGAGCTGAGGCTCGTGTTGTCGATCAGCCTACTCTAGTATTCGAAGCTATTGGACCCAGCGCTCTTATTCATAGGAGCGTCGCCATCTCAACACCTGAGAGCCCTGAAGTCTCCGTCGAAGATGAAATAAAAAAGGTTGAAGTCATCCCAACTCCAGTGAACTCAGCACCTAAAGGCGTTCTTGAGAAAGATGCGAATAACGCCACCACCCAGTTGACTTGGAACGCCCGGGTTAGGGTCAAGAAGTTTGCTTTCAACGGCTCATTCGTCATCAATCTTTTCCTTGGTGAAATCAACGACAGCGAGCCAGTTCGTTATTTTACCAAGAAGAACGAGGTCGGCTACACTGGTGTCTTCGCGACGGCCTGGGAGGCTCCTTGTGCCAATTGCGTCGAGCAGCGTGAAGAAGGCCTTGTGTATGAAGATGCTATTCCCATAACTCCGGTCCTTACCGATTACTTGGCCAGCAATAATGTCCCGGAAGCCGATGGACCGAAGCTAGAACTGCGGACTTTGGAGGGGTTCAGCGAAGATCAAGTAGTCCCGTTTTTGAAGAAAAATCTTCGTTGGAGAGTCACCGATACTTCCTCCCGCCCGATTGAGGAAGGTCGGTGGGGAGATGCTGGTTTGGAGATTCGGGTCTCTTCTCGCAAGTTTACGTTGCCAACGCCGGAATATCCTCTCGGTATTTATCATCCTATAACACCATACCCGAGTATTACGGAGAACTTAGTGGGTGGATATGGATATGGCGGTACTCCCACAGATGATTAAGGCGAACACTTTAATAGCGTTCAGTTATTAAATCTCTTTTGTTAGGTAGTTCAATGAAATCCCTTTAAAAATCAGGTATGAACCTGGTTTTGCACTAGATTCGAAGAGCCAGAGACATCCAGATAATATCATTATTTCACTCCATCCTCTCTTGTCGATTTTACCTACTCATCCCTTTGCAATTGATACCTAATTTCTTACCTATATTTCCTCTTGGGTTTCTCTTCTACCTACCTAGAAGAAACTCCTCAAGCCAAATAACCAGCTTGCTTTCTCTAAACCATTTTAATCCCTTTTATTTCTAATTTGCGATACGTAATTTAGTACTCGCGTTCATATTTTTAAAAGTTATTAAAAATGCCGGGGGAGAAAGACTGAAAGGAATTATGAATATAAAAGAAGAAGAAAATTATATTAAATCATAATATTAGTTATATAAATTGTGCTCTCAGTACGAAAATGTAGGTTGTCAACAGTATTGGCATTAGGTAATTAATAAAAGAGAAAATTAGTTAGGAATAGTTTCAGTAATTGAAAATTCACATAATATAGAGAGCTACTATATGAAAATCTATAACTTTTAAACTAAAATACCAATCTCTTTACCTTTATTGCAAATGAAACTTTATTTAATATTTTGTTGTTTCCTTTTTGTTTTTAAATGCTACATAGTTCTAATTGTTTTATATAACTTACCTACACAGTAAGGGGATTATAACAAACAACCGCAGGGTCTTCGTGTTTCATCACATTTTATAGCAGCTCGAACACGAAATGGGTCTATTTTAGTGAAATTTTGATTTGAGACACCTCGGAGCTTGTTTGGGCTTTCTGGTGGGTACCTATTTGAACTCAACAAAAAGTAATAACCAGCCTACTTATACGTAAAGCTAGGGATGAGTGATGGGATGGGGGAGCGAATAGAAGATATATGATCAGGTGCTACTCAGGTTGCTCAGGTGGGCTGGGCGGGTTGGGAGTGATTAGGGCTTGAGTAGAAGCAGCAAGACTGACTAATAAACCTTGGGCGAAGGAGAAATACTGTTGTGTCAGACCAACGGGGTGCTTTGCGGGGGTGCTAGCATCGATGTGGGAGAGCCCGAAACTCACATCGTTCGAAGCGGAAGAACTGGAGCTAAAGCGGTTTCGATGGCTATATGAGGAGTACTTTGGGCGATATAGAGAGCTCTTCGGGGTGCCTCTAACTTAGACGAATAATGGTAGAGTGGTATGATGTATAGTCGAGTTTTGAGCACTTTGTACGATATAGAGCACCTGTTATTCTAAAGCTGCTGTCTTTCCTCCGTTGGTTCCACGTTTTGTATTTAGCGATCATAATGCAATCGTCAACCTGTGATATGTCAGTCACTACTCAAGTATACAAATAAAATCTTAAAACCTTCTGAGTCCCTCCTCCAATTCCTCCTGATTCAAACTCGCAAAACAAATCCGAAACCACCCCGGTAGTTGGCAGTGTTCTTCTCCCGGATGAAGAAAGACCCCGTTATCTACCAAGTGCTGCGCAAGCGCATACTCTCGTTCTAGTTTATCGAATCCTTGCGGTAAATATGGAGACAGATCCGCATAAACAAACAAGCCCGCATTTCCTCCCTTCATATAGCTAATTCCTGCACCATTGAGCACCGAAGTTATATATCGATATCCGGTTGCAAGGTGATCCCTACTTCTCGCAAGAAACGCCGTATAGAATTTCTCATCCTCAAGGATCGCCGTCCCAATCGCAATACTAGGACCAGATGGATTGTGGAACCTCCTACAAAATTTATTAGCAAACCACTATAATCGCGATGAATTACTCACATAACTGCTCGACACGCCCCCATGACCGCCTCACTCCTAGTAACCAAACACCCTAGCCTCAACCCGGCAGCCCCGAAATCTTTACTCATTCCATACAAAACATGCACAAACTCTTTACCAATCAACCCTTCAGCATTAATCGCCAACACGCTAGTAAATGGTATCACATCATTATCCCCAGTCTCAAAAACTGTTAATCCAAATACCTCATCACTAATCAAATGCAGCCCCCTCACCCCACAAAACCGCATTATTCCCCTCAACACACCCTTCTTATAACACCTCCCTAAAGGGTTACTCGGATTAGCAATCAACACCGCCCTGATCCCAACTCCCTCATCCTTTGCCCTCTTCAACGCCTCTTCAAACTTCCTTACCAACCCCTCCTCATCCAAAAATGCATCCACATCTCCCATCTCAGCGTACACAATCTTGGCCCTAGCCTCGTTCCCGAAATCAAGCTCGAATCGTCCGTAGATAGGGCGAGGGACGAGAATACCATCGCCGGGGTCAGTGATGCTAAATGCGAGCATGTTCTCGATTGGCGTTACACCGCTTGCGGTTAGGATGTTGGAGGCGTAAATGGGTGTGAAGGGGCGGAATTGAGTGTTTAGGAAGTTGGCCATTGCGGTTGGGAAACGGGGACCGCCTGAGGAGGAGAAGGAGTACATATATGCTTCGGGTGGGATTTTGACGTTCTCGTGGACATATTTGGCGAGTTCTTCTTGGGGCCCTGCCTGGAGATCGTTAATTGGGTGGTGGGATGGAACGGGGAAGTGGGGGCAGACATGTTCAGCGGTTGCGAAGGAGATTAGGCCGGAGTGGTTGGTGGTTTTATTGTATAGTTTTGCAGGAGGAGGAACAAAGCGCCAGGGGATATCTAAGCCGGAGAGGTTCTCGCGACCACGTGTTGAGAGTATTGAAGCCATTCTGGTCTGTATGAGGTTTTTTAAGGGTATTAATAAGTGTTTTCAAGAGGCCTGTTAGAAATATTGTTTTGAGGTTAATATTACTAAAACCGGATGTTTCACTTCTCGACGGTGGACATCTTTGATATGTCAAGAATTCTTCGTTGTCTTTACTATTCAGGTGTTCTATTTATACTAATATCTCGTGATCTCGCCATATCACGGCAATATCTGGAAAACCGCGGTTAAAAGCTGAAAAGTGGGAGGAACCTGTTCATTTCTACTCACACAATCACCTGGGAATACTTACTCCCGTGATATTTAAAACAATACACTTAATACCCTTATTTTTGAGCACTAATATTACGGATAATGCAAAGCTTCATTTCACCGACTAAAAGTGGAGATCAAAGTCTTGGTGATGGAGGTCTCAATAAACAGCTTGCCAAGGTGATCATTGTAGGAGCTCCTGACATGTGATGCGATGGGAAATTCTAGCCCACAACGTAGGTAAGATCTTACTTTTATCAACGAGGGGTGACCAGAAACGGATAAGGGTCGAGGATTGAAGGGATATGCAGGGCTATACCTAGTCTTATTGCTAGAAGATTCTTGGAAATAGCAAGTCTGGAAGCATTACCAAAATAGGAAAATGCTGCTTTTAAGCTTAATTCATGGAGGGGCTCGCTAATGCAATAGTTTAAATTAAATTAGTGAATAGCTGAAGTAGACCAGGCCAGCTAGAATGAGGCCCCTGAGCTTTCTGTAGTTTTAGCGAGAATAGCTAGAGATAGCCGCGAGGCTGAGACGGTTCATGAATGTCCTCTTGATGGGTTTCTTCAATTCGTGTAATGGCTGCCGTAATTTGCTCAGCCTGGCGAAATTTTTTGCGTGTCTTGGCAGAAGTGGCCCACTTATCCAAAGAGCCCTAGTTATGTGGAGTGATCGAGAGAATGAGGGGTCTTCTTCCACTTATAACTGTTCAGGAAGCTAGAGAGCCGACGGTTCTGGAAAGACCCTTCCAATACGTAGCATCGGTAGGGGGTGGGGGAATAGCAAGAGCTCAGGGTCTTACCAAGTAGCTTGAAACATATCTGATTGATGGACGAAATTATCATCTGAAAAGCATTTGGTTCAGAGCACAACGGACAGGATATCGACTTCATTAAGTTTGGTCTGTTTTTTGCTCCGAATCTTGCCTCGTGCCTCTCCACACAAATTTGCACTCCGATTCTGAGGGTCCCCTTCGATGTTTTTAATAGTGCTAGCCACTCGATTAAACTCTTGGGAAGCACTATAATCGCTCTAAAATAAACGAAATTCTGTAGGGTTAGCTCGAACAATGTGTGAACATGCTCTATAACAGGAAAAGTGGGGTCAATCAACGTATCTGGGTCTCCCTAGAGCTGTAGCACCGGTGGTGTCCATCGAGGTTCTAATGGCCCACTCCGACATCTCAACTATGCCAGAAGTCTTGGAACCCGAATTTTCAGCTTGCCGAGCAGAATTTGTGGTTGAGCACTGGTATAAATAAATCGAGAGTTGTATTTCTCGCGATCCAATCCCCTTGGGATTTTGGTCTCAAGAAATTGATCTACGGCGGGGACTAGTGCTGCTTTTTCTTCCACTGAGATCTCCCATTATTTGGCAACCCTCATCTAGCGTTCTTGAGATCTCAAAGCCCTGGTTCTGTGGATTTATGGAATCCTGGGCATCATTAACACATCTGACTAGATGATGCTTTTGAATTTTGCTGTTCACCTCTATGAAGAAGGAAATCTTTCACCTCCAGCAGGAAATCTGGCGGCATCTGCGGCCAGAATCGAGAGGTCCAAGATCCAATTTCTAGAGACTTCAATTCTCCTCCTCCACTTTCCCGTGCCTCATTTCTTAAAGCCTCCTGTGCCTTCTCTATTAGTGTAGTCCCGAGCCCTTTGCTTCGAGATTCTAGCAAGACGCCAATGGTAGCTATCTTGCCGTGTTGTCCATCTATCAGATAGGAGAGACAGAATGCTTTCCCGTGAATGAAGTTTTGGCTGGGGAGTTGATGAAGGATTTTCTCTAGTCGTGGTCGTGAGATCGGCCGTTTGGGAAACATGGTCTATCACATCTGCCATATTTTGTTAAAATCTTCAGGGAAGTCAGTGAGGTCTCTGATTTCATGCTTGGTCGGCGTTTTCTCCACAGAACCTGATCGTATGTTAATCTCGGTGTGCTCAGTCATATTGGAGAGTTACCAGTATTAGTCTGATGTGAATCTCGTTATGGTTTCACTTTTGGGATCACGGGGCAATTCTAACAAGTAGCGTGGCGAGAGTAAAGTTAAGTAATAATCAATAGCGCAAAAACAACGCGAAGAGGAGAATTCGGATAAACGGGTAGAGGATGAGGGGGGCGGAGGGAGTGTGGATGGGGAAGAAGAGGGGTATTTCGGCGAGATCTGAGGTTTTTTATAAGTGAGTTTTAACAGTTAGGGTGTCGTAAGATAGTGATTGATACCTACCCACGAATTGATCTATGGAGTAGCACTGAGTTGACGAAGCTAGGAGTCTCAAGATCAGTGTTTCGCATATTGTTTGGCCACCGTCAACATAGTTTTCACTGCGCACAAATTCCAGAATTCCATTCGGACATTACATGCCTTCTTCACTAGCCATATTCTGAGCCAACATGCTACCTCAATGTAGCTAAAATAGGCACATGGTACAAGACGTGATTTAAAGTGTCTAATCTCATTAGACATCATCCTCTGCGCCAAGAATAGTCCTTCTCACTTAGTGTGTAATCTCATTTCCGTCCTCATCAAGAACACGACCTCCCTTCTGGACGTCGTGAAGTCCAAGGTGCACTTGCTCGTCCAGAATGACGTCGACTCTGTTCGTCAAGTACTCTCCCACGTTCCTTGTGAAGGCAGCGCAGATCGTACCGACCGTACCAAACGCAATAGACACAAGATAGATGATCTTGAATGTATGGGCGTACGTTAATTTTATCGCCATAATTCCAGCAGCTAGAGCTGCAGGGGTGGCAAGAGCCAAAGCTGGACTGGTCGTATCTCCCGTTTCGAGGGCTCCAGAGACGGCGGGGATGTCGGCGACAGGAAGCCCGGCTTCTGCGAGAGCGGTTGCGACGTTGGTTCCCAAGTTATCGGTTAGCTGGTTGGTGAGAATCACCTCGTAGACTGTCGTGCTGACGGATCCACCGACGTAGCGGAATACGGTGACCAGCTACACCAATGTACTGATGAGGTACGCGGAGCTGGATCATTGCGTTGATGACTACGCTCACGGCGCCGACGCCAATCCCGACACAGACAGTAAGGGCGCTTGAAGCAACGTTGGTGTTGGGACCTATGATGATGTTAAGACTTGCAGTAGAATGAATGAAGTTAAATGTCTCATCGCGTGAGACTTGTAGATGGCATACCAACAATAGCTGAAGAACCAATGATAATGGTCAAGAAAAGGGTGATTGCAGCCAGGGTATATCGTGCCTGATTGACCCTTTGTATAACGAAGCCTGCCACAATGGCACCGGACAAAGCACCCCATCCGTAACACATCCCGTATTCGCCAATCTTGACAGTAGTGGTGGCGTACAGAGCTGAAACTTGGAGTGGCCAGAGTTCCTGCTGACTTCCTTTGAAATTGTTAGGATGTCTTTGCTTTCTGTGTTGGAGAAATTTACCATGGGAGTTTTCCGCCACCGAAAGACAGGCCAATTAGGAATAGGCAGATCCCGATAGTGAACAAGACGAATCCCATCCAGTCCAGACTTTTGACTTGATCCCACCTACTCTTTCACTTTTCCTTGATGTACTGGTTAACTGGGTGGTAGAAGAAAAGTAGGATGGGAATTGCAGCTCCGTGGAAGGCGAAGGACGCCCAGTAGATATTTCGCCATCCCAATGTAGTGTGACCTGTCAACGACAGACCTACAAGGTGTCAATGAGATGCAATCAATCCCCACGTGCAGGTTCGATCACTTACCTACAAGCGTACCGATAATGGGCGCTGGGGTTTGAGAGGCTTCAAACATGCCAACACACACGGGTCGTTACTTCTTGGGCACGATTTCTCCCACGCCAGCCCATGAAAGGAGATCCAACGAAGCACCAAAACCAAGGATGACAGCCCCGACGACGGGAGCAGTGATATTGTGAGCAGTGGCGGAGACGATGCAGCCTATAAAGCACAGCACGTTTCCCAGGATTATGAGATATCTTCATCCAAAAATATCGCTGAGACGTCCTACAGGGGGAGCGGTAATGGAGACGACGGTGTAATTTGCGGAAATGGCCCAGACGTAGCTCGTAGATGGGCCTGGAGTCATGGTTAGGCCGCATCCTTGGAAGAAGAGCAGAAAAAGGCTTACCGATATCTTCGTTGATGGCACTGAGAGCGGAAGATACGCATGCTAAGAGGATGTTGTCTCCGAAGAAAGTAAAGGCCAAACCCTAATATCAAGCAGTCAGAGAATTGGCAACCAGATAGCTTTCTGTAAGAGTGAATTACGATGAACGTACCAAGAAGACCAAGACCCTGGTAAATCCAAACTTGAAATCTGGATCATCTTGTGGATCAAAACCTGTCGAGACGGTGTTTTTGGTCTGGACGTTCTCGAGCCCGTAGTGAGAGCCATGTTGCTCTTCCAGGTGTTTTTCAGATATCTCGGCCATGACTGTGGTCTTAGTTCAGGCAGTTGAAGTTCTTGAATTAAAGTAGAGATTGTTGTAGGGACAGGCCCACAATACATCTATTTGTACCCACATACCCCGCAAGATAGATGCGGCTATTTAGGCTCACTGACTCCGTAGGCAGAGCATGGGTAAAGGGAGCCTACCTAGGGCCCGGCTACTTGATTTTGGTGGCGTCGGGTAGGGCAAAACACATGTCTGGCCGCTACATTCAAACTAGTGGTAGGTGGCGCCTAAGCCTTGTTGTTCCCATATAATGATAGACTTTGATTAGGACCCCAAATCTTAGTTCTACTAGATGTGGATGTTTCGCGGGGCCCCAGTTTTGGGTTAATGGCTGAAAAGACACTAGCAGAACATCTGGCCCAGAATAGCTCGAGGATAGTTCAAATGGCTTCGTGCTTCCCGAGAAAGACCCCAAATCAAAGCGGTACCTGCTCGGTTCCCCAGCGAATGACCCAAGGCACTGGTAAAATACACCTCGGACCTAAATGATCACATAGCAAGTTATCCAAAATCTAGACAAGCAAGTAACGGGGATGGTTCACACAGACCTCTATGACCTGCGGTGGAGCAGGGGTCAGGTCATTTGCAAGCTCGAGATAAATGACTCAAGGTGAGGAGGCATTTGAGAAGTTTGGGAAGTCCGTTTCTAACGTAAAGGAGAAATGAAAGAGTAGGAACGACCTGCCAGATGAGAAAGAGAAACGCCGTGGTCGAGAAGAGATCCACAGCGAGAGATGACGAGAACGATGAAGAGAAGGAAGAAGAAGAAACGGGTAGAATAATTCTAAGCTTTTGTTTCGAGTGCCTGAAAGGTAGTAATACACAAACAACAGACCTGCAAAGCTTCCTCCCAGCCCTCATATTTCATTGGAGCTGCCTTTGAGGAGCATTAAGACTGATCCGAATGAATTTGAGGGATGTTTCGAGGATCTCCTTCGAAGTGTGAGCACTTGAGTACAGTCTTGGAGAAGTGATTCCCTGTGAAGCAAAGAAATGTCTGCTCAGCCCAGTTAGTCATGTGTAAGGGGTCTTGACTGCTCACCATGCAGTAGGTGAGTGTTGAGCTAATGGCAATTCAATCTACCAAGTCTTCCACAAGAGAAGCAAGGGGCATATCTATAATCTGCTCTGCTCTTTTAACACCAGTGCTCCGGCCTTCACATCATAATGCTTGCCCTTCTCCCACCCTGCCCATTCTCTCAGTGCCTCTTCTCCTCCGTTACCTGGTTTCATCGTCCTATCGCTCCAAGCCATATCAACTGGTCTAGCAGGCGACTTGGTCAATCCAACCACATGCCTTTGATCATACCCAGTAGCCTCCAACTCTTTCATCTCCAGCACGGGTACACAGCAAGCGTCCGTTCGATCGAAAATGTCTTCCCACTCCTTCCGCGTCTTGGTCTTGAAACATCGTGCAAACACTTTTCTCATGCAAGGCCAAGCCGCCTTGTCCTCACGACTTATCTTGCCTGGCACAACCTCGTGAATGCTCAAATCTAGTCCTTTCAGCAACTCAGCGAAAAACTGCGGCTCCAGGCTCCAATAGACATA
>Ga0182030_10016917_pt1 | contig 14137 bp, 12 predicted proteins | sample 812S3MmetaG_FD_121299 | JGI IMG/M metagenome (GOLD analysis project Ga0182030, IMG submission 121299) | Permafrost microbial communities from Stordalen Mire, Sweden - 812S3M metaG (Illumina Assembly) | ecosystem: Environmental > Terrestrial > Soil > Wetlands > Permafrost | place: Sweden...
CCGCGGTCGGCCGCGACCACTCGTCCCTCCACCCGCGCGCCCCGCTCGGCGATTACAAAGCCATCCGCCACGAGCTCTTGATCGAGCATCGCAAGGAAGACATCGCCGGGGACGGCCCGCTCCGAGGACAGCCCGTCCACCAGGCGCACCGGCAACAGCAAGCCGGCGTTCAGCGTCGCCTGGTGGGGCTCTGGGGCGGGAGCCGCAGAGACTGGCGGAGTTGCCGGAGGCGCGTGCTCCGGCTCGGTGCTCACGGGTGGAGGGGCTATTGTCGGGCTCGTTGGGGGAGGCGTTGGACGCTCCACCGGTGGCGGCTTGGGAGCTTCACGCCGTACCGGCATCGGCATCGGCGACGGTTTCGCCCTTTCGGGAACCACGGCCGGAGCAGGTTCGGGCTCCGGCTCGGCAGACGGGGCCTGAACCGCGGCCGGCGCGGGCTCGGGTTGCTCCGGCGGCGCCGTGGCCGGCAGACGCAATGGCACCGCGGCGGCGACCGGAACGGCCGGCTTCGCCTGGTGCGCCACCTTCATGATCAACGCGCCGCCCAGCGCACCGGCCAATAGCAAAACTACGATGTGCACCGGTCTCATCCGTTCCGCTCCCGTGGGAACTTCCCTAACAGTAAGGATGCATGCCGGCGCAGTCCCGTTTCTATGGCGTGAAAGGGCCGCCCGGCGTTGGTTATACTGAAAGCAATCCCGGAGTTATGAGCAAGTTTCCCACCCATTTTTCGATCGGCCCGGTGAACATCGCTCCGGCCACGGTACTGGCGCCGATGGCGGGGGTCACCGACACCGTGTTCCGCCGCTTCATCCGCAATCTGGGCGGGTGCGGACTGCTTATGACCGAGTTCACCAGCTCCCACGGAGTGAGCGCGTCGCTGGGTGCGCGCAAACCCACCAGGACCCTGCAATACCTGGCATTCCAACCCGAGGAGCGCCCCATTTCCGCCCAGCTTTTCGGCAGCGATCCGGCCGTCATGGCCGATGCCGCGCGGGTCTGCCAGGATCTCGGGTTCGATATCCTCGACCTCAATTTCGGCTGTCCGGTCAACAAAGTGGTCAAGTGCAACGGCGGTTCCGGGCTGCTCCGCGACCTTCCCCTGGTGGAGCGGTTGCTGCGCGAGGTGCGTAAGGCGATCACCATCCCATTCACCATGAAGTTTCGCGCGGGGTGGAACGATCGCGAGCTAGTGGCCGTCCGGATGGCGCGCCTGGCGGAGGATTGCGGCCTGCAGGCTGTCGCGCTTCATCCGCGGACGCGCGAACAGGGCTACAGCGGGAAGGCCGACTGGACGCGCATCGCCGAAGTGAAGGCCGCGGTGAAGATCCCGGTGATCGGCAATGGCGACATCGTGACGCCGGAGGACGCTATCCGCATGGTCCAGGATACCGGCTGCGACGCAGTCATGATCGGCCGCGCGGCCAGCGCCAATCCCTGGATCTTCCGGCAGATCGAAGAGTATGTGGCCACCGGCACTTACCGGCAGGCTACTCAGCAGGACCGGTACGAGATGATGCGCCGCTACTACGGCATGTTACTGGAGCGGCGCGAAAAGGACAGCGTCGGTAAGATGAAACAATTCGCCACTTATTTCACTCATGGAGTGCGGTACGGAGCGCAGCTTCGCGCCTCCATCTACCAGGCGCAGGAGCCGGCGGCCATCCTGGACCTTGTGGATGCCTTCTTTCTGGCCGAACCGGTGCTGGCGCAGTGAGGAAAATCCAAATTATTACCGACGGCGCCTGCTCCGGCAATCCCGGACCCGGCGGCTGGGCTGCGATCTTGCGTTATAACAGCCACGAAAAAGAGATTTGGGGTTGCGCGCCGCACACCACCAACAACCGCATGGAACTGACGGCGGCCATCGAAGCGCTACGTTCCCTGACGGAGTCCTGTGAGGCGGAAGTAGTCACCGATTCGGAGTATCTGAAGAACGGCATCACCGTCTGGATCCACGGTTGGAAGAAGAAAGGCTGGCTTACCGCGTCCCGGAAGCCGGTAGTCAACAAGGATCTGTGGGTGGCTCTGGACGAACAAGTGGCCCGGCACAAAACCAACTGGGTTTGGACCAAAGGGCACGCCTCCAATGCCGACAACAATCGCTGCGACGAGTTAGCTACCCGGGCGGCGAAGCAGCAGAACTGCTCCGGCTAATTAATAATTAGTTTCTGTCGCGAAACTTAAGAAACCGCTCCCTTGCGGTCGCGGCTCGGTAACGCAGTGATGATTCCACGGGACTTGTTACTGAGCCGCGACCGCCAGGGAGCGGTCTTGCCGTTACGAGCCGGAGTTTCGCGACAGAAACTAACTAGCCTAATGCCGCCTTCCGAAACTCCGCCCCGGACTGCTGGACGGGGACCGCGAGGGCGCAGGCGCGGGGTGATAAGTCCGCGCGGGCGGCTGCGACGGCGCCGCGTTGTGGCCGAACGTCTTGGGACTATGGTCCGCGTTCGGATCCTTCGCCGAGGGCGACGCGTACTGCGAGTTGCGATAGCTGCCGCTTTTGTTGGCGTACTTGGAATCGCGGAAGCCGCCGCTTTGCGCATAAGTGCTGGAGGAATAGCGGCTTTGCGTGGCCGCCCCTTGCGAGCCATACTTGGGGGCGTTGCCCGGGCCCTCGTGTCCGTAGTAAGTCTGACCCCGCGTGGAGTAAGTGCGATAATCTTCCCACTCGTAGCGGTCGAATGGGCGATAGTCGTGGTTGGAAAGTAGATCGCGCAGCAGCGCGTACTGCCCGTAGAAGACCCAGAAGTCGCGCCCGTCCCGATGGTCCCAATAACCGTATTGATTAGAGCGCTCGGTGGGCGGAGCCACGTACGCCATACCGGCCGGCTGCGCCACGTGGTCCGCTTCATAATCGTACTTGCCGGCTGGTTTGTGTTCGGTCGCCATGCCAAGGTCGTTGCGCATGGCATCGTAGGTAGTGTGCGGGACCGCGGTCCACTGCTCCTCGCTAGTGACGTCGCCCGACTTGGCGGCGGCGTCGGCCAGGCGCGTGCGCACGGTGCGGATCTTCTGGTCGTACTCGTCGCCGCGGGCCCGCATGTCCACCAGCAGCTTGTCCCACGAGGTATAGAGCTGCGCACTGAGAGTATTCAGCTCGCCGGCCTGCTTCGGCAGATCGGCGGCGCAAGTTTGCAGGCTTGCCTCAAACCCCAGCAGCGCTCCGATATCCGCGCCCGTCAGATTGCCGGCGGCAGCCTTCCGCCGTGCCTCGGCGGTGGATTGCCAGCGGGTGTCGGCCTGCGTCACGATGGCGCGCGCGGAGGCGAGCCGCGCTTCCAGGTCGGACTTCTTCTCCGGCCAATCGGTCGCGGCGCGCTCCACCGCGGCCGTTAGGGGGCCCAGGTCGAAGCCATGGATCGCCTGGTAGTTGCGCTCCATTTCGGGAATCTGTTCCGGCAGATGGTTGCCGGCGTCCACCCAGTGGGCCGCATCTTTTTGAATGGCAGTGGCGTCCGCCAGCGCTTGCGCGCGGAGTTTCCCTTCGTGCGACAGCAGCGTTTCCACCTGCTGCCGGTCCGCGCGGCGATCGCGCTTTTCGATGCGCGTGAGCTGGTCCACATCGTCGGCGGCCGAGCGGAGCTGGCCCGCGGCCTGGCCGAAGCGGTCTGCCCATTCCCGGCCGAATGGCAACGCGTCGAACAGGTCGGGCGCCGCCTGCACCTGGTCGGCCACCTGGCTGCGGGCCGCGCCAAGCTGGGACTGCGAGGTAACCAGCGCGGCCCTCTCGGCATCGATGTGTCCGCGCACACTGCCCGGTAAGTGGTCCAGCGCGTTGGCCGCGACCACCACGATCAGCACTATCAACAGGGCGGCGGCAATACGTAATTGAGATCGGCTCATAGCTTCCTCACCGCGGCCTCTAAGTCCGGCCGCGGTAAACCGTGACATCCCCCGCGGGAATTCCGGTGTATCGCGTCACGGCAAACGGTTCCCCTTCGGCCTTCCGAATGCCGATCGACCCTTTGCCATTCTGCTCCTGAAATTCCCAGTAATAGAAACCTGTGGCGCTGGCCTGGTCGTCGCGCGTCGATTGCACTTCGCGGCTCAGCCGGTATAGCCACACTTTGCCGTCGAACTCAAACGAATCGGCGGTATTCTGGCGTTGGTCCATTTCGGCCAGATCCTCTTCGGCCAGCCCGAGATCTTCAATCGTCACCTTGCGGGCGTCCGAATGGAGGCTTACTTCCACCTCTTCGTCACCACCCACGCGCACCGCCACGCGGCGCTCCAGGTACGGGCCGCCGAGTTCGAACCAGCGGCGCGTGCCGGCATCGTAGCGAGTCACGCGGTCGACCGTGAAATCCAGGTCGGCGTAATTCTCCCCCGCGCCGGAGATGGAGAGGGCATCTCCGGCGCGGGCATCGGACACCTTGAGGTTGGCCAGGTCCGCGGCCGGCCCGGCGGGCGCCGGCGCCGTTTTCTTGAAGAGTTGCATCAGCACAGTCCCCAGTAGAATTCCCAGCGCCAACAGGATGAGCAGAGTGAGCATTCGTTACGCACTCGTATTGCCCGTGGAAACACCGGCCCGCAATTCCTTCGGCATGGTGGGCGCGGGCAACTTACTCTTCTGCCGCTCCGCCTTGAGCGCCGCTAACTCCGAATCCACGCTGTGGCTGCCGAGCTGCGCGAACTGCGCTTCCAGATCGTCATCCTTGCCGGCCGACGCCAACTGGTCGAAGGCCTTGGCGGTAGCTTCTTCCTTGGCCACCGATTGTTCGAACTTATTGAGCTGCGAGAAAGCGTTATCGGCGCTGCCCAGCCCGGCCATGGCTTCCGACACCTTGCGCTGCGCCATGGCGGCGTTCTTGCGGGCCACCAGCGTGGTCGCCGTACGGTCGCCTTCGTCGATCTTGCGTTTGAGATCGGCCACCTGCTGTTTGAGCTTCTCGCTGGTCTGCTGCGCGGCCGTTACGGCCTGCTGCATGGAGGCCACCTGCTGGTCGCATTCGGCCTTCTTGGCCAGAGCCCTGCGAGCCAGGTCCTCATTGCCGGCGTCGAGCGCGACGCCGGCGCGATCCTTCCATTCCTGCGATTGCCGCACGTACTTCTGATACTCGGCGTCCAGGCGATTGTAGTTACTCATGGCCATGGCCGAGGAGTTAATCACCTTGTTCAATTCGGTCCGCATGTCGGCCACGGTCTGCTTCACCGTGGTTTCGAACGTCGCATCTTCCAGCGCATCGACGCCCGAGTTCGCCTCGCCGCGGGCCACACGGCCCACCCGGCTGAATATATCGGATAAGAATGCCATATCTCTTCCTCGTCCTCTCCTTTATTGAGCGAGGCTGCCCAACAGGCGCCGCGCACTCATCACATCCGCCAGCAGGAAATGCACGCACGAGAGGATATCGTCCTCATCCTCCGGCCCCATGTCCTGCAGCTTGCAGAAATTATTCAGGCTGACGGCTACCTGATCGCCGCCGGCCTCGTACAACTGAAAGTGCGAAGTGGAAATGCCGTTCTCGGCGGCCAGCATCTGTGCCATGATGGCGGGCGTGACGGCCGCGCGCGGGACTACCGTACAGACCAGTGAGAGAAATAAAATCTCGCCGGCAAGCACGGCCTCGACCGCAATGCCGCTGCCGGTTTCGCGGATTTTCAAAGTGTCGGGCGCTGGTTCGGAGACGTCGTAGCCTCGCTCCGCCAACAGCGCGTGGATCTGGCCCAACTGCGGGCTGGTTGTCGCTGTCATAAGTTCAGTATCTGCTCCTCATTTTTCTGCCGCCACATCTAGACTATTGCAATATGTGATAATGATATTGCAAATTGCGATTGCTTGTCAAGTGGAAAATAGCGCCTGTTTTCAGTGGCATACCGAAACCTCACCGGAAAGCGGCGTGCGGCTGGGGATTGCGTGGCACAGGCGCGGAATACGCTCCTTGCCCAGATCGGTTACACACCCATCGAACTCGTGAAATCTCCCTCGCGTGGACCCGCGTGTTATTCTGAAAGCTCCCACAGGGGCATCCCTCCATGCGCCAACAAAGCTATACGACTCCCCACGGGATTGTGGTCACGCGCGCCGTTTCAAAAGTCGGTTTCCGCAAGGGACTGGCACACCTTCTGCGCGAGTTGGACCAACACCGTGGCATTTATCTTTCTTCGGGATATGAGTTCCCCGGAAGATACTCGCGCTGGGATATCGCCTCCACCTGCCCACCGCTCGAAATCGTCTCCTACGACCGCCGCGTGGAGTTTCGCCCGCTCAATCCGCGCGGACACAAGATCGCCGAACTGTTCCACGTGGTGCTGGCCGATCATCCGCACTGGGAGGAGTTCGCATTTGAAGACGAAATCCTCGCCGGCCGTCTAAAACCGCTGCCTGCGCTGTTTCCCGAAGAGGAGCGCAGCAAGCAGCCTTCGGTCTTCTCGATTCTGCGCACGCTGATCCATGAATTCCGCGGCGCGCAGGATTCGCGCCTGGGCTTCATCGGCGCGTTCGGCTACGACCTGCTGTTCCAGTTCGAGCCGATTCAGAAGAAGCTGCCGCGCCACGGCCACAAAGACCTGCACCTCTACTTGTGCGACGACATCTGTTTCATGGATCGCAAGAAGGAACAGATCGAGCGCTTCCAGTACGAATTCGAGCGCGGCACCGTGTCCACCCGCGGCCTCCCGCGCGACGCCCGGAAAATCGTGCCGCCGCCCGCGCTGCCGCCCAGCCCCATCGTGTGCGACCATCGGCCGGAAGAGTACATGGCCGCGGTGGAAAAGGTCCGCGAGGGCATGCGCTGCGGCGATTATTACGAAGTGGTCTTGCGCCAGACCTTCCGCACTCCGTACTCGGGGAAGGCCTCCGACCTGTTCCAGCGCGTGCAGCACGCCAGCCCCAGTCCTTACGAGTTCCTGCTGCAATTCGGCGAGGAACAACTGGTGGGCGCCTCGCCCGAGATCTTCGTTCGCGTGGAAGGCCAGCGCGTGGAGACTTGCCCCATCTCCGGCACCGCCCAGCGCACGGGCGACCCCTTGCGCGACGCCGACAACATTCGCGAACTGCTGAAATCGACCAAGGAAGAGTCTGAGCTGACCATGTGTACGGACGTGGACCGCAACGACAAATCGCGCGTCTGCGATCCGGGCAGCGTACACGTGATCGGCCGGCGGCTCATCGAAAGCTACGCCGGCGTCTTCCACACCGTGGACCACGTGGAGGGCCGCATCAAAGATGGCAACGACGGGTTGGATGCGTTCCTGACTCATATGTGGGCGGTGACCATGATCGGCGCGCCCAAGAAGGCGGCGGCGCGCGCGATTGAGGACCTGGAGACCAGCGCGCGCGGCTGGTACGGCGGCGCCATCGGAATGATCTCGCTCAACGGCGACATCAATACCGGCATCCTCATCCGCACCACTTATCTCAAGGACGGCATGGCCTCCTACCCGGTGGGCGCGACGCTGCTCTACGATTCCATCCCGGAGATGGAGGAGCGCGAAACACGCATGAAAGCCACGGCTTTCTTCCGCACTTTGGGAGTAGAAGCGCCCAAACCCGTGGCGGCCGTTCGCGAGCCCGTGGGCGCCGGCGTGAAACTGATGCTGGCCGACAACGACGATTGCTTCATTCACACGCTGGCCAACTACGCGCGCCAGACCGGTGCCGAAGTGGTGACCTATCGCGCCGGGTTCCCGCCGGAACTGATCCGGCAGGTGGCTCCCAGCATGATTTTGATTTCGCCCGGCCCCGGCCGTCCGCGCGATTTCGGCGTACCCGATCTGGTGCTGACCGCCGTTCGTTTATGCGTCCCGGTCTTCGGCGTTTGCCTGGGTCTGCAAGGAATCGTGGAGGCTTTCGGCGGCGAGTTGGGAGTGCTCGACTACCCCATGCATGGCAAGCCGTCGCTGGTGCGCCATCGCGGTGTGGGCGTGTTCGAAGGGCTGCCCGAGGAGTTCCAGGTGGGCCGTTATCATTCGCTGTACGCGCGGCGCGAAACTTTCCCGGCGTGTCTGGAAGTGACGGCGGAGACGGAAGACGGCGTCATCATGGGCGTCCGCCATCGCGAGTTGCCGATCGAGGCGGTGCAGTTCCATCCGGAGTCGATTCTCACCGCGGAAGACGGCCACGGGCTGAAGCTGATGGAGAATGCCGTCAGGCTGGGGAAGCCCCGGCTGGCGCTGCGTTAGCGGCTTCGCCGCGGGCGATCAGCTTTCAGCTTTTGAACTCCCTTACCTGGTTTCTGTCGCGAAACTCCGACTCGTAACGGCAAGACCGCTCCCTTGCGGTCGCGGCTCGGTAACAAGTCGCGTGGAGTCATCGCTGCGTTACCGAGCCGCGACCGCCAGGGAGCGGTTTCTTGAGTTTCGCGACAGAAAGTAGTTGGCGCCCCGGCGCGTGAGGCGTGCTGAAAGCTAACCGCTCTCCTCACGGCATCTGCGGGCTGGCGCTCTTGAGAATCCGCGCGATCCAATCGGCGTGGGGCCGCCCGCATTCGGCAAGCGCCTGCAATTCGCGCTCTACGTCATACTCCACGCGGCGGATCGACGCCTGCGAATCGTCCAGCAGGAGGTATGCCGCGCGACAGTCGCCATCGTGAGGAAGACCCACGCTGCCGCTATTGGCCGCTCTCGGGACTGGCATGCACCAGCGCCAACGCGCCCTGAACGTAAACCCGCGGCAGCCCGCGCAGCCAGGCCAGCCGTTCCTCGCCCAGCGTTTCGCGAGCCGCCGCGGCCATCTCCTCAATCGCGTCGAACATAGACTTGAGATGCGGCAACGGACCGGCGAAGCGCGCCAGCGATTCGGGATCGAACAGCATCTCATCCGTGTTGCCGGCCACGCCTTGCCAGCCGAGATCGCGAATCCGGTCCACAATTTCGACGGGGCTCGATCCGTTATCGGCCAAATCTCCGCCGTGGAGGATCAGGTCGGGAGAAGTCTGCCGCAGGTCGGCGAGGACCGCTTCGAAAGCGGTGCGGTTGCCGTGGATGTCGGAGACGATAGCGATGCGCACGGCCACTATTCCAGCCGGCGGCGCTTCAACTCTTCGTCGTACGCCCGGTTGATACGTTCGATTCGGTCGTAGAGGCCGCAGAATGCATACTGCGGTTCCATCACGCGAAGCTCCGGGTCGGAGAGCATTTCCAGATGAGCTCGCCACTGGGCCTCGAACTCCACATTGAAAATGTCGCGGTCCAGCACACTGATGGCCCGGTGGACTAATTTGCCGGGCACCAGAACGCGCCAGCGATATTGCACTTCTCCATCCTGCGCCGCTTCCTCGCACATCTCCAGGTGACAGGGAATCCGGGCGGCTTGCAAAGCGTCACACGCATCGACGGTGTCGGGTGTAGGATCCGTGCCCCTGCTCACATAACGCGAGAAAGCTTCCGCGGCATCCTCCAGCCAGCCGGGCTCGGCATCGTCGCCCGACGGCGCGCCCGCTTCGACATCCTCCTCCGGTTGATACGGCGGCCTGGAAGCGCTCTGGGGCGGTGCGGATAGCTTCCGCGCGCGGACCTCTTCATCGTAGATCCGCTGCGCCGCCTCCACCAGGTCGGCGCGGTCCATCGCATGGAGCTCCTCATCGGAGAGTGAGGCATAATGCCGGCGCAAATATTCGGTGTCCAGTTGCATGGTTACAAGTTAACGCGAATCGCCGGCCTCCGCCGCATGCCGCCACAGGAAGCGCGCCGGATGGCGCCGGAACTCGTTCCATAAAGCGACCACCAGCTTGCGGCGTCCCTTGGTACCCAGGTTCCTGGCCCGCAGCGCCAGCCACATACCCAGAGCGAAGGAGACGCCGAAGTTCAGCAGTCCGGTGGCCAGCAGGCCCAGCGCCGCCCACCCGGACTCGGACCATGGCACCGCTCGGCCCCACGCCAGCGAGCTCATGTCATACGCCAGCGACGCGCCGGCCAGGGTGATGTGGCGAACTTCCAGCGGAATTCCGGCGAAGACGCTCACGAAGGGAAGCAGTCCCAACAATAAGCCCAGACAGACGTAACCGGCCACGCCGCTCAGATGATGCCTCACCCCGTGCGCCAGGCGCAGCGCCATGCCCGCGCCCAAAGACCGCCGGATTCCGCGGCTCTGCGCAATCCCTTCGGGCAGGCGGTTGACCACCATCCAGTTGGCCGTCCATCCGGCAACCAGGCTGGAGAGCCACAGGAAGCACCCGGTGAGCGCGGCATAAAGGATGGTCCAGGATCGCCACAGGTGCATGGATTCCACCCCGTGCAGCGCGGCCGCCGGCGTCAGAAAGGTATGGCCAAACCGCCAGCGAATATACAGGTCGATGACGATGGCGGCCGGGATGGCGCCCAGCAGGTTGCCGGCGGTGACCACGGATTGCGTGCGCGTGATCGCCGCTACCAGATTGACTTCGGAGTGCATGCCGTCCTCCTTCTCCAATGCGTCGCAAAGGGCCGCGGCGGTCATGGACGGCATCTTGGACGCCAGGCTCCATCCCAGAAACTGCATCAGCACGAAACTCGCGGTGTAATTCAGACTGTGCGCCACGCCGGTCCACAGGGGCGCCATCGCCATGCCCGCGAGAATGTACTTGAAAAGTGCGGTGAAGGCCGTGATCGCGCCGGCGCCGAGCGCCCCGTACCCCATGCTCACCCACTCCCGCCGGGATCCGGCAATGTAGTGCTCGCCGCTCTTCCCGGTGTGCGTCACGATGTGCCGCGCCACGCGGTTGACGCTGCTGCGCAGCAGACTGTGGACTCCGCGCTCCTCGGCAAACGCGCATATCAGCATGGACGCGAACCTGCGTCCGTCTTCCTGGCCGGCAATCACGCGCAGGAGCACGGCGATCCGCTCCAGTTGGGCGTGCGACAGGTCGAGCCGAAACACCAGGTCGGAGGAGACGCCCTGTTCTTCCAGGCGCGCGTGAGCCAGACCGGCGGAATAGCGGCATTGGAGCACGAGTTCCTCCAGCCGCTCGCGGACCTCGGGCTCGGCGGGAGACTGTTCGAAACGGCCGGCGGCGTCCACCAGGTCGAAAAAGGGAGATTCCGTCTCCCACCGGTGCGGCATCACTTTCATGACTGCGCGGGAGAGGCCCAGCGACGCGGCCCGCAGCGCAAGCAGCCGGATGGCCACCGGGAAGTCGCCAACCGACCTGCCCAGCAGAAGTCGCCACCCCGCGACATCCTCATCGCCGAGGCCGGCGACCCATTCAGCGTCCTGCTCGTCGAGGCCGGCCATGTGGAGCGCGGCATAGATATCGAGATCGTCTTCCAATTGGGGCAGCAGCCGTCTCTTCACGCGTGTGAACACCTCGCGCGCGAGCGAAGTAGCTTCCGGAATTCCCGCCTCGGAATACAGTCGCGGAGCGAAGGCTTTCGCCCAGAGGCGCTGAAACCGGTCCTGCGCCGTGGGATCGCGGCGAAGGCCGTCCGCCAGCCGGCGCAAGCCTTCGCTCCGCTGCTCGGGCGGAGTGGACTTGAGCCATGCGAGGGTGTTCTGCAACCATTGCCGTTCGACTCGTTCGTCCTGGTCGAGCGGCAGGAGCGCCAGGGCCTGCACCGGGTCCGGAGAGACATCCTGCATCTATAGATGATCTCGCAAAAATGGACGGCGAATGCTCGGCCCGCTTCAACCCGGCGTAAGCGGAACCAAGAGGAAACGCACTGTCAGAACTCCTGATGTCGGCCGGGGATTTCGGATAGTTGGGGAAATTGGGCTGAGCCATGACGTGGCGCAGACACTCGTGTCTGCCGCGCCGAGACTCATCTCGGCGCTCCGGGACGGTGGATGCCGCTCGCGAAGAGGGTCGAGATGAGTCTCGACCCAGCAGGAGTGCCTGCGCCACATTGCCGCCGCGGACAATGTGAGGTTATTATTGCGTGGTTCCTTAGTAACTCAGCGTGCCGGTGCGCGGTTCTTCTTCGGCGTTGGGCAGGTAGAGAGTCTTACAGTGCTCGCAGCGGTAGATCTCCGCCTCCGCGCCGAACTTGGACTTCACTTCGTCGCCGAAGAAATACCAACGTTTGAGATGGCCCGCGCAGAGCTTGCCCTTCTCGTCCTTCTCGTTGCACGCGCGCATGCGCGGCGTGCGCCGTTTGACCTTGGTACCGTCGCTGAGCGTGGCTACCAGTTCCGCAACCGGTACCGGCTTGTCGGAAGCCGCGTATTTCGGATTCGCCATATCGAGAATGATGAGTATATCAGGTAGCCCCGGTCATTTGATGGGGACCCTCACCTCCGATTCCAGCCCCAAGGGCTTGCCGCCGGGGACCAGCACCACCCCGTCCGCCATGACACCACCGAATCGTCCAGGACGAGCAGCGAAATTCCGCAGGCCGATGCGATCCTGAGGCGCCGCGTCATGGTCGCTCGATGCACGTGGGGCAGGCCTTCAGCCTGCGGCGGGCTTCAGCCCGCCCATGCCGCACCGCGCCGCTATGCTGCCGGTCGAGCGTCTCGGGGCAGGGTGGGCTGAAGCCCACCGCAGGCTGAAGCCCGCCCCACCTCGATTACTTGATGGGAAGCACGATGTTGTATGTCGTACCGCCGCCGCTAATGGAACTGGGCGACGTCTTACCGCCGATCGCGATTGTGATAGGCTGATTCCCGCTGGTGAGGCCCGTGGGAACGTATACGTTCACCTGATACAATCCCACGAACCCCGGCGCCAGGCCGGCGAATTGCACGGTGGCCTGCTGTCCGCCGATCATTACCACAGGCTTCGTAGTGGTCTGCGCCAACTGCGCCAACGTCCCCGACGGGGCCGGATCGCCACTCGCCGGCTGGTTGGTCACCGGACCTAGACCGTTGACGTAGAACTGCACCAACGCCCCTTGCGTGGCCGGACAAGAAGTCCCGATGATGTACGGCGCGGGGCAATTGACTCCGTCCACCGCGTCCGCGATGTACACGCTGCCGCTGTTATACATCAGGAAGGCCGGCGTGTAGTTACTAAGTGGCACGGTCACCACGTTGCTGGGAATCGGCACCGACCCCGCCGCCGTCATCTTCACCTGCACCGAGGGGTAGTTTTCCAGTTCCCAGGGCGTATATAAGTTGATTTGGTTGGCGCCAATGTAATAGACGTATCCCGGCAGGCTGATGGCCGGCAGATTGCCACTGGCAGGGGCGTCGAAACTGACCGTGATATAGTCCCACGTCAGCGGTAGACGCCCGTTGCTCAACGTGGTGTCCACGCTGTCGCCGGTAGTGGGATTGATCATGTCGTTGGGGTCCACCAGGTTCGCGCCGAAGAGCGTCACGTACGAGCCTGGCGCTATGGTGGTTCCAAACGCTCCCGCATCGACTACGCTTGTCAGGTTCGGCTGGGCGATGATCGTGAAATAGTTCGTAATGTCGCCCCCCGCCGCGATGGTCGCATCGACCGCGGCGTTGGTGGTGTAATCGACCGTCTTCGGGCCGTTCACCGCCTCAACCCAGGCGATGCCGTAACTGTTGGTGGTGCACACCAGGGAGGACGAGGAACTGCTCGGCGAACAGCTAGATGGCTGGAAGGGTACCAGGTTGCCGGTGGTGCCCGGGCTGCCCGGGACGGGTTTCAGAGTCATGCCGCCGCTGGGAGTTACGGTGTAAGTTACCGCCATGCCAGCCACGGGCACGCCCCAGGAATCGAGAACTTGCACGGGAGCCGGTCCAAGGTCCTGGTTCACCGCTCCGTAGGATTGGGTATATCCGCTACCTTGGTAGTCCGGCAGGTCCCACAGCGGAATCGGATATGGGTTTGAGCCATCGCCCACCATGAACATATACGGCATCCGCAAGGTAATCGCCGGGCTCGTGGAAGTCAGCGTAACTGCCCCGTCGTACTCGCCCGCCACCGGCACGGAGCCGGTCAGCGATACGTTGAGGGTCGCCAATTTCCCGGCAGCTACGGTGAGGCTGGTCTGGTCGGTGGTCACGGTGGCGCTTGTCGTGGTGTTCACGCCTGGCACAACCTTGACGGTCAGCGTGACCGGCGCCGCCCCGGTGTTGGTTACCGTTACGGGAATCGGTTTGGGGAGTGCCACACCAGTGGCCAGATAGCCGAACGAGAGAGTGGATGGAACGGCCGTTACCGAAGACGTCACGGCGGCGTTGGCGTCCAACCGGCCCGCGCCGAGATTCTGGACATCCACGGTATCGCCAAAATCGTCCGACGTTACGTCCTGGGCCGAGTAATTCACCAGCGCCGACTTGATCTGGAGGGCCGTCCATAAG
>Ga0182030_10016918_pt1 | contig 14137 bp, 16 predicted proteins | sample 812S3MmetaG_FD_121299 | JGI IMG/M metagenome (GOLD analysis project Ga0182030, IMG submission 121299) | Permafrost microbial communities from Stordalen Mire, Sweden - 812S3M metaG (Illumina Assembly) | ecosystem: Environmental > Terrestrial > Soil > Wetlands > Permafrost | place: Sweden...
AGACTCCCATGGGTTATTGCTTTTCAAAAAAAGTTTAGCACGAGTTCCGCGTCCGAGGCGGTTCGAATCGCAGCGACGCGGATCAGCACTGATCCCTCGCCGGCTCAAACGGCTGCTTGTTAATGTCTTTTTCGCGAACGTATGGCCGTCCTTAATCCTACGGCGTAGACCGACTTAGGGGACATGCTGCCCCGTCTTGTCCGTGTGAATTCCGTGTGATTACCATGTGCCTCCAGGTGCTCTCGTGGGGCTGATTCGGGATTGCAACGGCCACTCGCCCAATATTGACGAAAGTTAGAAACACAAGACAATCAATGGCATGAGATCAAACCGTGGAGGAAAATACAGCCGCTCTTCGCCCGGGCCGGTTATCGGGCGGTCGCAGTCGACTTGCCTGGCATGGGAGCGTCGGATTTTCTACCGAGCGCAGTTCCGTACGATACCGGGCACGGCGCGCACCTATTGTCTTCGGCTATGGATAACGCCGGCATCCAAAGTTTCACCTTGGTGGGTCACGACGTCGGCACGTGGGTCTCCTAAGCCTGCGCGACTCGCCAACCTCGGGGCATCGAGCGCGTTTGCCTCAGTGAGGCCTCTGTGCCCGGTGTAACCCCGGATTCGGTCTTCAGCATCGACAATGCTGCGAAAGTCTTTCAATGCTTCTTTTGCGCGGTACAGGGACTCCCGGAGCTGCTCACGCGAGGGCGGGAACGCCAGTTCTTTGAATGGATCTTTGAAAGCAAATCGATGGTCAAGGGTGCGGTCGACATCGACGAGTACGCGCGCAGCTACAGCAGGCCAGGCAGGATGAGCACAGGCTTCGAATACTATCGTGCCGTGCCGATCTCACTTAAGCAGAATGCGGCTGCACCGGTGCCGCAGATGCCGTTGCTTGCCCTGGGAGGGGAGGTCTCGCTGGGAGACAACCTCTACAAGGCCATGAAGGCCAAAGCACCGCAGACGCAAGGCAGCGCCATGCGATCGGTCGGGCACTGCGTGCCGGAGGAAGCACCGCCCCAGAGCGGAGCGCTCCGGCATTGCGCACCGCTATTCCATTTTCGAGATCTCACGATGGAGAGCGCGGAAGATTTGCGGGGCGGGACAACTCGATCAGGGTCGCCGACTATTCGTTAGCTGCCCGAACTGCCCGCAAAATGGCGCCCGTCCGGCAGACGCGGCATGTTGCCTGGACAAGTCAACATTCACCAGCCAAATCATCTATCCTCGCGAGATCGAGCACCGCTCATAGAAGCGCAATGACTATCGCAGTGTTTGACGCCTCCTCGGCTTCCGGCCGGCTGGCCGAATGCGCGGCCATCACGGTGAATAATCCATGCGAAAAATTGGCGTAGTAGTGGGCATTTGTGTGGCGCTGCTGGTACTCGCCTTCGCAGTATGGATATGGAGTCGGCCGGAACGGGGCACGACGGGCCAGGTAAGCACGCGATTTCGGTTATTGGGGCCAAACGATCGAATCGCGGTAGACGGGTTCGATGACCCGAAAGTGCAGGGTGTTGCCTGCCACATCAGCCGAGCGGTAACTGGCGGCATCAAAGGCGCGCTGGGAGTGGCAGAGGATACGAGCGATGTCAGTATCGCCTGCCGCCAGATCGGTCCGATCCATATCACGGGTGATCTGCATGATGGCGAGACCGTATTCGACGAGCGGCGCAGCCTTCTGTTCAAGCAATTGCACGTGGTGCGCTTCTTTGATCGCGGCAGGAACGTACTCGTATATGTGTCCTACAGCGATCGCGTGATCCAGGGCAGCCCGAAGAACTCCATCAGTTCGGTGCCCATAATGGGTTGGGTGGCCCCCTAGGCTCTGGGGGTCGCGCTAAGCCAGAAGCTCAAATCCGGCTGTCGAGGCAGCGGTTTTGTCGAATGTGACCGAGCGCTTGCAAGGTGCGGCAAGTGCGCACTCCATGATGAGCGCATCGCTGAAATCCGCTTTCGATTTCTCATAGCGGCGCTTGGCACGCCAGACCAACTCGGCCGAGTCGACGCGAAGCTGCTCCGTTGTCAGTAGTCCGGTAATGATTTCCGCGACACCGGCGCGATCGACGGAATAGAGCGAGACCAGCACCCACAGAACCTCGGCGAGCACGATGAGCGAGATGAATCCGGGATCCTCGGTGGAAATCGTGCTCTCCATGAAGCGGGTAGCAATCGGGGATTGCTTGGGATCGTCTTGCGTCAGGTATCGGACGACGACGTTCGTGTCGAGGCCGATCACGGCATCCGGCCCATCTTCGCGATGGACTGGTTCATCTCCTCGATGGTGACCGGCTTCTTCGACTTCGGAACGATCCCCTTCAGCGACCGGATATCCCGGGTTGCTGGCACGACGAGGAATCCTTCCTCAGATTCAACGAATTCGATGCGATCACCGGCCTCCACACCCATGCGGTCGCGCACGCTCTTCGGCAGCGTAATCTGCCCTTTACTCGTCAGCGTTGCGGCGGTCATGGCGACTCCAGTGGGAATTCCTTACTTATAGGTAAGGAGTATATCGCGTTGCAGAATAATTGGGAAACCACGGTACTCCGGCACACCGATCGGCGACATCGACACGATGATTGCGGGTCACGCTATCGCCTACGTGACCCTTCCCGGAGAAACCTCGCCGGTCACCGCGGGACGATTCGAGCTCACAACCGACGCCCGAGGCATAAGCTTGCGCGACCCGATGCGGTGCCGATTGATCCGATCGAATTCAAGCTCGAGGAGCGAACATTCCAGACGGCCCACCTCCACGGCATGTTCGGCGCGCTCCGGGACGCGAGCCCTGACTATTGGGGCCGCCGACCTCATCGTGGCGGAGGAGGACCTATCGGAGGCAACGACTGCGGATCGAGCCGATCTGACTCAGGTTCAGGGCCTCTTGCTGATTGGTACTGCGCTGGGGGGCGCGAGACCGAAGGCGGTCGTTGAGGACGGGGAAGAACGATCAGCGCGGGAGTAGCCAACTTTCTATCAAGCATCATTGACTGACGGGCGCGCAGACTCAATTAGATGTCCGACCGGTTCCACCATAGCGGCTGGCGACGGTATTGTGTGCGGTACTCTTATAAAAAAACAATGTTATCAATTTGTTACGACACTGCGAGATGATTGAGAGGGGATCATTCGTCGGCGGGGACTTGCTGCGTTACGCGTTCTATAAGAAAATGCGCGCTGATCTCTTATTAAACGCGTAACTCGGCATTTCCCAATGAACCCTGAAATCATCGACACAGCAGTGGCGAAGCAGCTCATCCAGGCACACGCGCTTCGCAGCGCATCGATTGTGGGCCAACCGGGTGGCTGGTCCGTGGTGTTCAAGCTCGAGGCGAGCGAGAAGGTCCTCGCCGCCCAGCGTTCGAAACTTGTACGCGTCTGGCGTTCACTTGATCGGTGCGTGGCCTTCATGCGCACCGAACTTGGGGTGGCGCACTTTGACGGCCTCGATGCGAGCCATTACGCGGCCGAAGGCCCCATCCGTAAGACTCGGACCGATGCCTCGAAACGCATGAGGCGCGCTCATGAGGCTGCGGCCCATGACGAGTGGTTTCGCGCACAGGTGGGAGAGGGATTACGTGACCTCGACGCCGGCCGTGTGGTGAGTGAAGCGGATCACGACACTCATTGGGCCAAGCGGCGGGTGGCTCTCGAAAAGCGCGTGGCGGCAGCAAAACGCACAGCCTGATTCGGTAGCAGGTGAAAATTGAGTGGTCCCGCCGAGCAGATCGCGACCTTGACTGGATCGAGGATTACATAGCGCAGGACAGCCCGGCCGCCGCCTTGGAAATGCGCGAGAGGATTGAGCGCCAAGTCAGACTCCTGAAGAAACAGCCGAGGATCGGGCGCCAGGGGCGTGTGCGAGGCGCGCGCGAACTCGTGATCACGGCACTGCCGTACATAGTCGTATACCGGGTGAAGAGCAAGGTCGTCCAGATCGTCCGTGTGCTGCACGGCGCCCAGCAATGGCCGCGATAACAACAACTCTTCGTCCGCGGAAATCAATTCAATCGGATAGTGCAAGGGGCCTGAAAACCGTTCCACGGTAAGCGCATGGTAAGCGCAAGAGTCGGCTTTTCGTTGAGCTGGGCCACAGCTTCTCGCCGCTGGTCTGGCGCCAAATGGGCGTAGCGCCGGGACATTCCGACTGAGCTGTGACCCAGCAGATCTCGCACAGTGTTCAGCGGGACGCCTCGCTGAACAAGGCGCGAAGCAAAGTGATGGCGCAGATCGTGCCAACGAAACTTGGCGATCTCTGCGCGCTTGAGGAGGTGCGACCAGGCCTTCTTGAATCCAGTTCAAACCCCAAAGACGCTCTAACCACTACTTGATTGCTCGCGCCAGCGCTTGAGCATGCCCATTGCCTCGTCATTGAGCGGCACATGACGCGTCTGGCGATTCTTGGCAGTTCGGCCTTCGACAGTGAGGAGCCGACGATTGAAGTCCACGGCGGCCCAACGCAACTTGAGAACCTCGCCGCGACGGAGTCCCGTGTTCATAGACAACAGTACAGCAGGCGTCAGATGATCGCCAAAGTGCATCAGCGGCGGCAGTAACTGCACGTGTCGTTTTTGCCGCCGGTCATTGGCTACGGTGCGCAGATTCCGCATTTCCGCATCGCGCTCCATCAGGGCATTCCGGAGCTGCGATTCCTCGGCCTGATCTAAAAAGCGCACCTTGCCTCTGCGATCAATGCGCGGCTTATCGACGTGCCGCATGGGATTTTCTGTCAGTTCATCGGCTTTAACGGCGTCTGAACACGCTTGCGGGCGTGAACAGGTCGCGCAGGGGTAAGTGGCAGGCCGTCTGGCCGCTCGTCTTTCTCGAAGGCGCCGGTCACGAGCACGAGAATGCACGGGATCGCTCGCTTCTCACCGACTCCGCATCCGCCGTAGTTTCGATTCAGGACCGGGACGGCGCCGCGGCAAGGGCGCCGCACCATGAGCTATAACGTGGTAAAGCTCGGTCATCAAGCGCCGGGACGCAATATTGTCGGCCTCGATGGCCTGCCGCTGGAAGCCATCCGCACTCAACGACAGTTGTTGCACCGCATGCGCCGTGCGTGCGAGAGCGAAGACGAAATCTTCCGCGCCCCGTAAAAGGAATCGGACCTGCATGAGCTGGCCTCGACGCTCAAACTGAGCCTGGGGCTCATGGACCGCAAAATTACGGCGCCGTCCGTTACCCCGTGATCAGGAGCCGCTCCAGCAGAGCCGCCGGCATCGGCTTGCTGTGCAGGTATCCTTGCCACATGTCACAGCGCATGGCGCGAACAGCCTGCAGTTGAGGTCCGGTTTCGATGCCCTCGACCACGGTGGTCAGATTGAAGGCCGAGGCCAGCCGCAGCACGGTATCGACCAGCGCGACGCTGGCCGTATTGTCAGGCAGTCCGCCGACGAAAGATTTGTCTATCTTGAGTAGATCGACGGGCAGCTTGGGCAGCAGGCCGAGGGCGGAGTAGCCGGTGCCGAAGTCGTCCAAGGCAATGCGCACCCCCGCGGCCCGCAGTTCCCGCAGTTTGCTGCTGGTACCCTCCAGGTCCTGCAGCAGCATCGATTCGGTAATTTCAAGATCCAGTCCGAACCCGGTGCACGCCTGCAGCCGCTGGCAATGGCGCAGGACCTGGGCCACGAAGCTGCGCTGGCGCACCTGCACGGCGGAGACATTGACGGCGACGCGCATGGGCGCAAGACCCATGCGGAACCAGCGCTCGCAGTCCTCGACGGCCCGATTCAGTGCCCACTCGCCCACCGGGAGAATCATGCCGGTGGATTCCAGAACCGCGAGAAACCGGCCCGGGGCGACGACGCCATCCTCGGGGTGGTTCCAGCGCAGCAGGGCCTCGACGGCCTCGATCCGGCCTGATTTCAGATTCAGCTGCGGCTGGTAATAAAGTTCGAACTGATTGGCCGCAACGGCCGCACTGAGCTCATGTTCCATCGCCAGGCGCTCAGACATCTGGCTGTGCATGTCCAGCCGGTAGTGCAGGTACTGTTCCCCCAGCTCCTTGGCCTGCTTGAGGGCGGCCTCGGCCCGCTCCACGAGGACGCTGGCCTCGGTGGCATCACGGGGGTAATGCGCCACGCCGTAGCTGCACGACAAGCGCAGGCTTTGTCCCTCGATGTCGAATGGCTCGCCGAACAGATTGGTATCGAGCACGGTCCGCAGGCTCTCATCGCCCGCATTCAGCGGAGGCTCCACCAGCGCGAACGAGCCACCCCCAAAGTGGCCGATGTGCATATCGCTGCGGGCGTATGCCTTCATGCGCTCAGCAATCCGCAACAACACGATATCCCCGAAGTGCCGCCCGTAGGTGTCATTGATGCGGTTGAGGCCGCGAACGTCGAAAGCGATCACGGCGACTTCGTTGTGGGGGCCGCGCTCGCTCTCCAGCAAGCCAGAGAGGCGCTCGAGGAACAGGGAGCGCTTGGCAAGGCCGGTCAGGGGATCGAAGTAAGCCAGATACTGTGCGGTGTCGGCATGCTCCTTGGATCTCAATGCGAAGGACAGGCTGGACACCATGTCCTGCAGCAGAATCAAAAGCTCAGTGTCCGCCAGCAGGTCCGGGTCCCGCGTGGCGAGAACCAGTGCCCCCACCCGCCGGCCTTCGACAATCAGCGGCAATGCGGCCATGGACTTGTAGCCCAATTTGACCAGCTGTTCGCGCATGGCGACTGGCGGATCCGCGAGTGTCAGATCTTTGCTGACGGCAATCCGGCCGGTGCGCAGCGCGCGAGCGGAAAGGTTGCTTTCCAGTTCGGAATGATCGCCGATCGGCAGCTGCAGCTGCAGCTGCAGCTGCAGCGGTTCGGGGAGATCCGTCGCATTGCCAGCGCGGAAGCGCGGGATGGCGAATTTCCCGCTGGCGTCGACAACCGAAAACACCGCGCGGTCGTAGCCGCCCACGTCTGTCGCCAGCCGGCAGGCCTCCTGCAGCAACTCCTCCCGGTCCTGGATGCGCAGCACCGCCGAGTTGATCCCGCTTTGCATGCGCAGGATGCGCGTCAGCCTTTCGATCTGCTCGCGCTGTCGGCGCCGCTCGGTCATGTCACGGGACACCCCGGTGATGTACGCTTTGCCGCCGTGCTCGATGTATCGCAGGCTGAACTCGACCGGAAATGTCCTGCCACTCTTGGTGCGATACAGGTTCTCCATGACCATCGTACCCACGGCCTTGATGTGCGCGGCACGCTGCTGCCAGGGTTCTTGTGCCGCCACTACCGAGAAGTCCGATATGGTCAGCTGCAACAGCTCCTCGCGGGTGTATTCGAGGTTGCGCGCTCCGGATTCGTTGGCATCCAGGATCCGACCGCTGCCGGCATCGGCCACATAGATCATGTCCTGCGTGTGCTGCAGAAGCGTACTGAACAGCGCCATCTGCTCTTGGGCGAAGTTCCGCTCGGTGCGTGTGCGTAAGGTCTCGATGCCGTAGGCCAGATCATCGGCAAGCTCGGTGAGAAGCCGGACTTCCGAGCTATCGAAGGCGGCTGCGTTATTCGAATAGATATTCAGAGCGCCGATGCGGCCGCCGGAGGTGACCAAGGGCAGGGCGATGGAAGAGGCATAGCTGCGCGCTTCGGCCTCCGTGCGCCAGGGAGCGAACAGCGGATCGGTACCAATGTCGCGACAGATTTCCGCACTCTGATTACGAATGGCTCGTCCCGTAGGGCCCTCGCCCCAGGCCGAATCGCCCCAGGAAATGCGGCTGTGGCCGACATAATCCGCGTCGAGCCCTGCAATGGCGACGGGGCGTACGGACTTTTCGGCGTCATCTTGGGCAAAGCCGACCCAGGACAGCTGGTAGCCACCACCTTCGACTATGATCCTGCAGATAGCCTCGACGAGGCTCTGTTCATCCAGCGCCCGGATAAGCAGTCGTTTGCAATCGCTCAGCAGTCGCAGCTCGCGATTGAGCTTCTCGAGCGCCAGTTCCGTCTGTTTGTGGACCGTGACATCGACGCCGGTGGCGGCGATCTGCACAACCTTGCCGCTGGCATCGCGCAGCGGCGTGAAGGTGCAGTCGAGTACGGCGGTTTGCCCGCCTGCAAAGTGTGCGGTCAGGTCTGCGCGGGCACTTTCACCCGCTGCGGCTCGCTTCAGGAGTTGCGCCGCCTGCGTGGCGGCCTGCGCAGTCAGCACCCGCTGTGCGACCTCTTGGAAGGTCGCGTCAAGTATGTCGTTACGCGTCAGTCCGAACGCCGTGAGCGCAGACTCGTTGACTTCGAGCATGACCCCGTCCGGCGTGAGAATGGCGACCAGGACGAACAGTCCGTCGAGGAATTCGCGCCGCAGGAATTGCGCGCGTTCCCCCTCTGAGCTTGGATTGTCAGCGGATCGGGCCATGCCGCCTCCGCGCGCGAGCCGGAAGTCTGCTCAGGTGCAAAGAATTTGGTTCTTGCCAACAATTTACGGTACGCAGTTGCCGCAGAGGAGTGCAGCCGCGTGACATGTCCTTGCAGTGCACACGATATTCGTCCTGGGTGCCGGCAATGTCGCGCTCCTCCGCGATAATATTCACAATACTTCCGCCGTCATCTCTGATGGGCGTTAGAGTAAAGTCGACGACTCTGCGCGAATCGCGCGCGGATGAATTCCTGATCTGGAAGCGAACCAGGTCGCCTGCCGCGGCTTCAGCGACTCCGCTCATGATCCGCTGTTGAGTCTCCGGCGCGTCGAGGTAGGCCGGCATTTCCCAGATATTTGGACGCGACGGGATTTCCCGGTCGAGCCCCGGTTGCTGATACGGATCATGACTTGCATCGAGCAGTCGCCCGTCGGGGCGACCTATGCGGTGGTCCACCGAGTAGGCCTCAATGTCCCCCGCGATAAGTTTCCGCCGTTTCTCAAGGACCGCGTCTCAGTCTGCCGGGTGGATACGAGTGGCCCATTCTATCAGACCGCCAGCCAGGTCCTTAGGGTCGACTTGTATCAGGCGCGAGAACGAGCCGTTCCGCGTTACCGCACCTGACGGGACGTGCAGCTTCCAGAACCCGATGTCACCAAGGTCAAGAAGGCGGTCAAGCTTGTCAATCGTCAAACTCACGGTGAGATTCGCCTTTCCTGATGGTCGTGAAGGTATAACGGTTCCTGCGTGGTCACGTTTAGTCCAACGTCAGGATGTGTCGAGCGGTAAGCGGTCCATTTCCAATACCCCCGATATTTGTTGCCCGTGATGTTCCAGGGCAGCAGCGCCTCGAAGTCCGCGACGCTTCAGTGCCAACAACCAACAGCCGGTGCCGCGTTCGCAGACCTTCTTCAACGTGCTTGCTCCCGGGGTAATCCGCTATCATTTCACCCTCGGAGGAACCTGGAACCTGGACGCGAAGAATGAGATCGACTTCGACTACCAGCGCGCCTTCCGCAGCGCGGTGAATGGCCTGGATTCCATTCCGCCCGCATTTGGCGGCGGCGAGGTCAATCTGAATCTGGAGGAGAACTCCTTTGGTGTCGGATATAGCCATAAGCGTCTGAGGCGCCGCTGTGGCGCTCGCTTGCCGGTGGAGCGTTGATCGGCGCCGGTTCCGCGGTACTCATTGTCGCCAACGGGCGCATAGCCGGTATCAGTGGCATCCTGGACCGTCTGCTGCATGGCGCTTCGGGCCCGGGCGGCTGGCGCATCGGATTTCTGGCGGGACTGGTGATTCCAGGACTGATCCTCGGATCCGGCAATCCGGTCTTCGGGTCGGGTCCCTGGACCCTGGACCCTGGTCGCCGCAGGGCTGCTGGTGGGATATGGAACACGTATCGGCAGGGGCTGCACCAGCGGCCATGGGGTCTGTGGCATGGCCAACCTCTCGCCGCGCTCTGCGGTCGCCACGCTGATTTTCATTGGCGTCGCGATGGTGACCGTGTATGGCGTGAAGCATCTGGCTCTTCCATGAGCTTCCTGAGCGCCCTCATCGCAGGTCTATTGTTCGGCGCCGGACTGCTGCTCGGGCATGACCAATCCCGGTAACGTGCACGCATTCGCCATCTTTGGCATCGGCTGGGGATTGAGTGGCATCTGTCCGGGTCCGAGCCTCATCCTATTGACGCGGCCCGGGTTGCACGCGGTCTCGTTCTTCGTGGGCGTCGTGCTTGGCACACTGGTTGCGAGTCGGCGGCCGCGCTCACAAGGCGTGGTAACGGCACGGTGACATGCCAGTCCGAATCATCTGTATAGCAATACAGAATTGGACGAAGTCGGTGCTCGAGTCCAATAGTGGCACCATGCCAAATCGACGCAATTGGGCGCAGGAATCATTCGACCATGCGAACACCGTCTACGGCAACGCTCAAGGCGTTTGAGCTCGCCGCACGCACGGGAAGCTTCAGGCTCGCGGCACAGAAGCTCTCGATCACACCCTCGGCTGTCAGCCACCGGCTCAAAGCCCTGGAGGGATATCTCGGAGTGCAGCTCTTCAACCGCGGTGCGCGTGCACTCACCCTCACGGCGGCGGGATCGGTGTACTTCCGGCAGATCGAGGAGCTCTTTCGCGGACTGGATGCGGCAACGCGCGAGCTCATCGCACGGTTCGGCCGCCGCTCATTGCGCTTGCGCGTGGCGCCGTTCTTCGCCTCGGAGTTCCTGCTCCCGCGTCTCGAACGGTTACACGCCAGGCACCCCGAAGTTGATCTTCGGGTCGAAACGAACAGCTCCCCCGTGAGCCCGCTGGAGGACGTCGATCTGGCCATAGTGCTCGGCGCCGGACCGTGGCCGCAGGCCGAGGTAGTGCGACTTTTCGGCCAGTCCTATGTTGCGGCGTGCGCACCGGGTTTGACCGCGCAATATCCCATTCGCGAGGTTGCCGATCTCAATGGGCACGCGCTGCTCGTGCACACTGCACGCAGGGATTCCTGGGAGCGTTGGGCGGAAGCGGGCGCCGTGGAACCCCCTGCGGCGCGCAAGCGCGTTCTGTTCGACACCATGACTGAGCTGGTGCGGGCGACTGAGGGTGGTCTGGGAGTCGGGCTGATCCCGGTACCACTTGCCATCCAGCGAATTCGTCTGGGACAGCTGACCCGGCTGTTCGATCACGCATTACCCTGCACCGAGAGTTACTTCCTGCTGCATCGTGCCGAGGATGCCTCGAGAGCCAAAGTGTCGGGGTTTCGAGAATGGCTGCTCAAGGAACTGTCGACCGAAGTGCGGGAGCTCCTCAAGAATGAGACCCGGGCCAGCGCGGAGTGGGAAGCGCGCTCCCGGGCCCGCCCGACCACCACTTACTCGTCGGCGGAGTGAGGATCGACTTCGCGGATCGGCAGATCGTAGTGCGCGACAGTAATGCTCCAGCGTTGGTTCTCTTCGCGCTTGAACGTCGCCTGGTCGGGAAACAGCTGCTTGGGCAGGTCGTGGGACTGGGTGGTCGCCACGATGTCACGGTAAGTGATCACCACCCGATAGTCCCAGCGCTCATCTTCGCTCGTGTGCAGGCCGGGCCGATACACGGTGTAGTTCAGGACCCGCCCGAGCTGCTTCTCCTTGTCCAGCAGCGGAATCTGGTATTTCCTGAACAGCCGCCAGAACTCATCGGACTCGCCCCATTTGACGCGATAGACCCATTCCACCAGATAGGGCGGCAGCGAGCCCTGGGCGACGGGCGCTTTCGGCGCCGGGTCTGCTGCGAATGCGAGGTGACAGATGAGAGTGGCTGAGACCGCAAGCAGCAGCCGATGCGGCAATGAACGATTCATGGGATCACTCCTTGCAAGAGACTTCGCACACGATTGGGCCGGGTCGGCAACACGGGGTATCAGTGGGCAAGCACGGGTCGCGATCAAGTCGGAATTGGAATGAGCAAATTCCCAAGAATGCGCATGCTTCCGGCGCCTGCATTTCGGTTACCCAGTTGTGACCGCACCGGAACCGACACTACAACCGCCGCCGCGAATCTTGCCGTTCCCCGGTTTCCACGATCTCGGCCTCTATGGCCAGCTGGCGCTCCTCGCGGCGTGTCTTGTTCTGCGGCGGCCTCGAGCAGCAGGCCGTAGGCCTCCGCCGAGCGTTGCCGGGCCGGTGCGCGCAATGCGTGCGCGCCTGGGCAGACGTCGACTTCACACGGCGGCCGAGCGCAATTAGGGCAGATCGGCGGTCTGATCGGGGTGGAAATCGGGTGACAAACCGGTGGCGCCGTCCCGCCCTCCAAGGTGACGACGCGGTCACAGCTGTGGTGGCTACCCCGGCGCGCTGAATCGAGAAGCAGAGGGGGGGCTCTAATGTCGAAGAACGCGCCGGGGAGCCAAATCCAGCTTACGGGGAGTGTCGGCACTTGAGAAACAACTTCATTTTATATGCACATGCCGGAGTTGAAGGCATCCACGCTTGGACGGTGAGTCCTGGACTCTAGCGCTTCGCCCGCTGGCGTGAAGGGATGTCCCCCGATGAGTTCGCGCCGTAGCGCAGCCCATCTACAAGCAACGCCACCATGCGCCGTGCAGCACGTGGGTCGTCATCGTGAGCTGACATACAGAGCCTCGCGACCGCCCGTAATAGGTCGTCTGGCTCGACATCGGCACGCACCTCGCCCGCTGCGGCGGCAGCATCAAGCAGGGTTCGAAGGGCGGGCATCATGGGCGGTCTGCTGCTGCTGTCTGTAACCGGAGCCGGGAAGTACTCCATCGATCGGAGATAAGCCCTCAAGGAACCAGCTTGCGCAGCGCCGGCGTTGAGACATCGTCAATGTGCCGAAATGCGGATGCGATTTTCTCCATTTGATCGGTAGGCACTTGGTATTCTTCGAAGCGCACCTTCCACTCGCGCACCGTTCTCCAGATTTTTGCGATGCTCTGAGCGGCGGCCTTCGCGGTTATTTTCTCGAATCACACGCGGATGGCAGTCGCAGGGTTGCCGTCTCCACAATAGGAACGAACCGTCGCCTTCGGGCGCGCACCACCTAACGGGCTGCCTTCCGCAAAGATTGTTTCGAGATCTGCAGGAACGGGTAGACCCTCATCGAGGCGCCGGGCGGTCTCCATCAGGTACTGAAGATTGTCCCAGGTGCCATAGCCCACCGTGGGGTCAGAATCTCGGGAAGGGCGAATGTCGAGGCCAGCAGCTTCATACCATCCTCAGCCAGAGTGAGCTGGCCGCAAGGCGCCCGTTGCGTATCGATATGGGCGAAGACATACAGTTTCTGTTCCGCCGCGGCCATGGCTAGAAGTCGATCTCATCCAGTTGGCGCTTCGAGAGCTCCCTTGTTCGGCGACGCTGTTCCTGCGCGCTGCGGGCGGCTAAGGCTGGATCCGTTTCAGACAGGAGTTCGAGTAGCGTCTTGCCCGGCACAATGGCGTCGAGGTAGCGCAGGATTTGGCCCATCGCGATTCCAGGACTGCCCCTTTCCAACCGATATGCCGTATTTCGTGCCAGGCTGCCCCAGCTTTTTTGCCTCGGCAACGGCCGTCTGAAAAAACGCTTTAGTATCAAATACTTAAGATAAGGCAAGGCACTCATAATGCCGGGGTAATTCAAAGCCGTGATTCGGCAGGCGACGCTCCGGTAAAGTAGGGTCAGGTGCCAGCTTTTCCTTGAAGATTTGGATGTATGAGCAATAGCGAAACCCCGGGAGACTTCAGAAAAGTCCGCAAATTCGAGCATCCGGGCCGCGGCAAGGCACGGGCGCGTGCGGTGCCGAAGGGTCGCACGGTCGACCCGCATGCCACGGCGCAGGTCCGAGCGCTCCTCGGAGACCGGCCGCGACAGCGCGACCTCCTGATCGAATATCTGCACCTCATTCAGGACGAGTTCGGGCAGATCTCAGCCGCGCACCTGGCCTCGCTGGCGGAAGAGATGCGATTGGCGTTTGCGGAGGTGTTCGAGACCGCGACCTTCTACGCGCACTTCGACGTCGTCAAAGAAGACGATCAGCCGGTTCCCGCACTGACGGTCCGCGTCTGCGACAGCCTGACGTGCTCGATGCTCGGGGCCGAGAAGCTTCTGGGTGCGCTGCAGGAAACCCTGGGACCGGGGGTTCGGGTGGTCAGGGCGCCCTGCGTTGGACTGTGTGACTTCGCGCCGGCCGTGGAAGTGGGGCACAACTTCCTGAAGCGCGCGGACGTCGCGGCGGTGAAGACAGCGGTGGTGCACGGGGACACGCATCCGCACATTCCGGACTACATTGACTACGACGCCTATCGCGAGGGCGGCGGCTATCAGACCCTG
>Ga0182030_10016919_pt1 | contig 14136 bp, 5 predicted proteins | sample 812S3MmetaG_FD_121299 | JGI IMG/M metagenome (GOLD analysis project Ga0182030, IMG submission 121299) | Permafrost microbial communities from Stordalen Mire, Sweden - 812S3M metaG (Illumina Assembly) | ecosystem: Environmental > Terrestrial > Soil > Wetlands > Permafrost | place: Sweden...
CCATCGAGCGTTTGCGTTTCGGACACGAGGTCCGAGGTGTTTCCGGTGGTGATTCGCAGTCCCGCGGTGAACGAGTCGGTGATGTCCGAATCCACTGCAAGGCGCGCACGGCCGCGAAAGCGGGCGCGATCCACATCGACATTCTCGAAGGCATTGAGCCCCGCCTGCGCGATGCCGCCCGCGCTGTTGATGGCATAGTAATTGAGATAGTAGTTCTGCACGTTGTCCTTGGAGAAAAGAATATCTTCCTCCCGCAGTGTGAGACTGCCGGACAGACGCGTTCGGGTCAGCCAGTCCGCCAGTGCGCCGGGCACCCCCCACTTCTCGGTTTTGGCATCATTCACCACATCGGCGACCACGGCCGGCTTGACCTCCTCGGCCACCTGCTTGGCAATCTCGTCTTTGACGATCTGCGGCACATAGGGCACCCGCACAGCGCCCTCATCCGCCTTCGCCGCAGCCGCGGCGTTCGCAGCAGCCTTCTCCTGTGCGGATTTGACCATCTGATCGGCCTTGTCGCGGCTGATGACGCCCTGATCCACCAACGTCTGCAGCAAATTGATGACGGTGTTGCGCAACTCCTCGAGCGATTGACGCTCGTCTGCGGCCATGCAGGTCACGACCGGCGCGAGTGCGAGCGTCAGTGAGACCATCACGGCCTGCCATGTTTTCGCCGTCAGCATGTTCATCGACTCCTTAAGTCCTCGAAATCAGATCCGCGCAACGATTTTGATGGTGACCTGTTCCGGCATGCCCGGCGGCAACGGGTCGCTCAGGCGGGGCAGGGAACTCAATGCGGTGTCGATGCAGTGATCGACTTGGCTATTGCCCGTCGTGGTGGCCAATTGCACTTGCTTGAAGCGGCCGTCCGCGTCCAGGAGCAAATGCAGAGACAACGAACCCTTGGCAGATTTGGCACATGCCGTGGACGCCAAGCGTTCGCGAATCGCATCGGTGATTTTGTTCGTATACCAGGCGAAGGGTGCGCTGCCCGTGCCGCCCACCAGGTCGCTCCCGCCGCGCCGCGCAGCAAGACCGAAGGCGTCCCCGCCTGCCGACCCCTCGGCGTCGATTCCGAGTGGTTGATCGGCGGGAGCCGGCGTGTTGTCGGGCTCGGGCTCGGGCTCGTCCTTCGGCAGGGGTTGCTCCGTCTTTTCCGGCGGCGGCGGCGGCGGTTGGTCCGGCGGAGGAGGAGGCGGCGGCGGGCGGATCAGCTGCACGACCTGCACCTGGCGCTGCGTTTTACCGGTCTTGGCGCCCATCATGGTCTGGACGAAGCGCATGAATCCCAGGATCAGCAGAATCGCGAAGACCGCACCGGCGAGGCGCGGGAGATTGCGACGCAGGGTACGCTTGTCCGCCACGACACACTGCTATTTGACGATGCGTTGGGTCACTAACCCAAGTTGCGTGATTTCGAGCCGCCCGATCACATCGAGAACGTCCACCACACGCTGGTATGCGATGGAGGAGTCCGCCTTCACGACCACGGGAAGATTGGGATTGGAGGCCTTGTACTGACGCAGCAGCGTTTCGAGCTCCGGCAGGCTGACCGGATACGTATCGAGGTACATCGTCCCGTCCGCCGTGATCGTGATGGCCTTGGTCTGCGGCTTCGCGAGCGACGGAGTGTCGCTCGCCTTCGGCAGATTCACCTTGATACCCTGCACGGAGGCGGTGGTCATGATGATGAAAATGACCATGAGCACATACGCGAGATCCAGCATCGGCGTGATGTTGATGTCGTCATACACGTCCTTTTCGCCGCTATCGATCGAGCCTGACATGCGCGCTCCCTCAGCTGTACTTTTCGGCAAGCAGCGTGACGAACTCGTCCACGAACACGCGGTTGTCCGCGGTCACCGACTTGATGCGGGTGTTCAGCCAGTTGTAGCCGAACAGCGCGGGTATGGCGACGGCCAGCCCGGCGACGGTGGCGGCCAATGCAGCGGCGACCCCGGGCGCGATCGCGTTGACGTTCACATCACCCGACAGCGCAATGGCGGCGAAGGTGATCATGACGCCGATCACCGTGCCGAGCAGCCCGAGGAACGGACCGCCCGATATGGCGATCGTGAGCAGCACCATCTGACTCGACAAGCTCTGCTGCAGGCGGGTCATGGTGCCGTCCAAAGCCGCGCGAATCGCATCGATGGATTGCGGCGACAGGATCTCCGCCCGCGCCGCACTCACCGACTGCGCCGGCGGCACGCGCTTGTTCACTTCGCGCACGCCATGGTGATAGAGCCGGTAGAGCGTCGAGGCGCCAAAATCCGCCTGATCATTCGCCAGGGTGGCCATCGAGGGGACGTCATCCAGGTCCTCCTGGTCCTCGGCCGCACCCCGATCGAGTGCCGTCGCGTCGGCTGCACTGAGACGCCGAAACTCCTTGAGGAACTTCGCATTGGCACGCTCGACCCGGCTCAGGTAAAAGGCCTTGACGACCATGATGCCGAGCGCGATGACCAGCATGGCCATGCAGATGCCGATCACCACCCAGCCGTCGGCGGTGAGATTCTTGGCGATCGTGACGAAGTAGGTAGCCTGGCCGCTCGCCTCGCGCTGGCCGTCGGCTCCGTACAGGACCACATTCGAATCCATGCCCTGCCCGCGCGCGGCTATCTTGATCCAGTCGGCGCTGCGCCCGACTTTGGACACCTCCACTTCGTCGACGTCGCCGGTCAGGAATTTCCCGCCGTTCACGGCTCCGACCGAGAAAGTGCCGCCGATTTCCTGCAAATCGACCGGCGCGCTCGCCGCGACCGCGCCGTCGACATAGAGCGTGAGCTTGCCGCCCGCTGCCGTGAGCGCCAAATGATGCCACTGACTCAAGGTGAGATCCGCCGTACCGGCGGCGACGGCGGCTGCACCACCAAAGCTCGCTCGCGCGACGGGCTTGGCGCCATCCAGGTCGATCTCGATGGACTTTCCCTGGTCCGCGAGAGCCAACACGGCGGCCTGTTGCGCCTGCTCGATGCGCAGCCACACCGACGCGGTGAAGCCCTGGTTGGGCAGCAAGCGCAGCGATGCGGATGCAGGCACCGTGATGCTTTCCTTGCCGGCAAATTTGGCGCCCCCGGCGATCAGCGAGGCCGGCGTCAACGCCGCGGTGGATGCGGACGGGTTGTTCTTGTACGCGGTCGAATCCATCGGCAAGCCGCCGGTTTCGGAAAACTGCAGCACCAGCGCTTGTTGCGCATCGTACGTGCCGGATACGTCGGCCGCAGAGGGCGCGTCGGAATTGCCGTAGTACGCGTAGATCTTGTCGGCCTTCGAGCCCCCGGTGACTTGCGGCACCCGCACCCAGAGGAACGCCATCTGGTCCTGGGGATCGTATTTCTCGAAATGGAACTTAAGCGGCGTCTTGTCGTCGCCTTCGACGAGACGAAAGTCCGAGCCGTCGGGTTTCGTGTCGTTGAAATAGCTGAAGTTCGCGAGCGACAGGCGCACCAGCATCAGATCGTCCTGCGTGGTGGCCGCCACGTCGGCGCCGGCCGGGGACATGTCGAAGCCGATTTCCTTGCGGTACTTCCAATCGTTGTTCCACCAGGACGCCGCAACCGCCAGTGCCGGGATGAGCGCCGCCGCAAGCACCAACGATTTCTTCCATCCCTTCATCGACGTGGTTTCCTCGGACGATCGGCAAGACGCGCAATCGACGATTGTCGGCATCGCGCATGATCGTTTTATGACAGCGGTTGCCCAGGGAATGGTTTTTGGCAACGCGCATCCCCGTCGAGATCACGGGGCGCCACTGAACTGTAATCCCATTTCGCTAGCCTAGGCCAGCCCGGCTCAGCCGGAAGTCCCCGTGCGGGATCGAGCGATGCCGCCTACAGCCGCATCGTCGCGCTCTCTTTAATCTTCGGAGATATAGTTCGTGACCATTTTTTTCGCGAGGATCATCAAGGCATCGACGACAGTACGCGTCTGCGCGGCTTTTATCCTGCTGGCGGGACCGATTCGGCCGGCCGCGGCCGGCGCCGGCGGTGAGGAACTGCTGCGCGCCCACTGCAGTGCCTGCCATCAGGAAAAGTCGGGACGATTCGAGCACATCAGCGGCATTCGACAAACCCCGGAGGGCTGGCTGATGACCATGCAGCGCATGCGCGAGCTTCACGGGCTGGTGGTCGACGACAAGGTGCGCGATGCGCTCGTACACTACTTATCCGATACGCAAGGGCTTGCGCCGGGCGAGACTCTCGCCGGCCGCTTCGCGTTGGAGCGGCGCCGCAACGCGGCGGATCTCGATCTCGGGGTGGACATCAACACGAATTGCGGACGTTGCCATTCGCTCGGATGGATTTCGCTGCAGCATCGCGAGGAAGAGGAATGGCGCGAGCTCGCCCGCCTGCACGTCGGACCCCGGGCCTCGCTTGCGCACCAGGGGGCTGCGCCCGATGAGGCTTGGCTGCGGATCGCTGCCGGTGCGGTGGCGACGCAGCTCACTGCGCGATTTCCTTTGCAAACGGTGTCCTGGACGGCATGGAAAGATCGGCCGGCCGCCGATCTCAGCGGTCTTTGGGCGGTGGTGGGCCACGTGCCCGGTGGCCAGGATTTCCAAGGCACGGCCAGCATCGAGCGCAACGGCGCCGGCGACTACAGGGCCCGATACCAATTGACCGACACGGCCGGCGCGGCTCTCCACGGCGAATCGCAGGCCACGGTGTATACCGGCTACGAATGGCGCGGCCATGCGAAGATCCGCGGCCGTGCACTGCGCGAGATCTATTCGGTTGGCCCGAGCGGCAATCAAATCGCGGGGCGCTGGTTCGACCCGGATCATGCCGAAGATGGCGGGGAATGGCTGGCGTTCAGGGACAACGGCAAGGCTCGGATGTTCGCGATGCTGCCACACGCCCTGCGCACGGGCACGAGCACGGAGGTGGTCATCGTCGGCACGGGCCTCGAGAACCAGCCGGGACCATTGTCGCTCGGAGAGGGAACGGTGGTAACCAACGAACAGCGTGATTCACACTCAATTCGCGCGCGCGTGACAATCGCAGAAGATGCCCAGCCCGGTTCGCGGAACGCGACGGTGGGCAGCGTAGGGGGACTGGGCCTGCTCGCCGTGTACCGCCAGATCGATCAGCTCGAAGTGGCGCCTCAGAACGCCACCGCGCAATGGGGCAGCGGCAAGGCCGCGCCCGTGTCGGCCCAGTTCGAAGCCATCGGCTCGACGCGGCTTGCGAACGGCGCGCTCTTGTCGTTGGGTCCCGTGGCCGCCGACTGGAGCGCCGTATCGCTCGATCCGGCGAAGCGCAGCGAAGATGAGCATTTCTCGGGGCAAATCGACCAGCGCGGCCGGTTTCTGCCGGCCCCCATGGGCTCGAAACCGGCGCGCGGGTTCTCGGGCGAGCACGTCGACTTTTCGGTTATCGCGAGAAGCCGGGAAGCCGATCACGCCGAGGGCCGAGCTCAATTGATCGTGACAGGAGAGAAAAAGAGCACTGCATCGATTTACTGAGCTCGCCGGGACGCTTGCCACGAGAGATCAGTCTTCGCGCCGTGCAATCAATTGTTCACGGTGTGCCGATATGCTCGCCCACCGTTCCCGTCGGGCGAGGCTAAATCGATCATGACGAATTGCAGGCACTGGTTGGGCGTTTCTTCGGCTGGGATGTTCGTTCTGTTGAGCGGCGCTCCATTCGCGCTCCCGGCCCAAAACGAGACCGTGGCCACCATCGGCCAGCGCCCAATTCTGATGTCGGAGCTCGATGCGCGTACGACCGCCAAAGTGCAGGAGAGGCAGGCGGCCTACGATCTCGAGCTGCGCCAGATCGCGCTCAATCACAAGCGCGCGCTCGCCGCATACCGCGAGAGCGAGCTCAACGACCTCGTGGATGAACGGGTGCTCGAACTGGAGGCGGCGCGGCGCAAGACCACGAGCCAGGCGCTGCTCGAGGCGATCAAGCCGGCGCCGACGAGCGACCCGGAGGCGCGCGCTTTCTACGATGCCCAGCTGGGGCAACTGGGCCAGCCGTACGAGAAGCTCGAGGCAAAGATCAAGGAACACCTGGACACGCAAGCGCGAGACGCGGCAAAGCGCAAATACCTCGACTCACTGCGCACCCGGTTCAAGGCGGTAGTCATGCTGGAGCCCGAGCGGGAAATCCTGGATGCGAGCGGACCGGAACGCGGGCCCGCCGCGGCGCCGGTCACCATCGTGGAATTCTCGGATTTCCAGTGCCCTTTCTGTGCGCGCTACGAGCACGTGCTGAAAGCCGTCATGGCGAAATATCCGGACAAGGTGCGGCTCGTCTACAAGAATCTTCCGCTGCCGCAGGTTCATCCGGATGCCGAGAATGCCGCCGAGGCTGCGATCTGCGCCGGAGACCAGGGGCGTTTCTGGCAGTTCCACGACCTCTTGTTTCAAGATCAGCGGCTGCTCAATGTGGACGCGCTCAAGGACAAGGCGAAGACGCTGGGCCTGAACGTGCCGGCCTTCGATGAATGCCTGGATTCCGGCAAGGCGCGCGAGGCCTTGAAATTCGACGAGCGCGCCGCGGAGCAACTCGCGCTGAGCACCACGCCGACCAGCTTCGTGAACGGCCGCATCTATCGCGGTGTACTGACCGAAGAGCGTCTATCGGCCCTCATCGAGGAAGAATTGCGCCGGTAGGCCGCGAAGGCCGGGCGCCGCGGCTTACTGGCCGGGCTTCTTTTGACGCTTCAGGCACTCCAGGTCATCCGGCTTGCAGTTCTCCTCGCCGAGACCCGTCACGAACACGTCCAGCCATGACAGCGCCGCCTGCGAGAGCGGCGCGGCCGCCGCTTCTTTCTCGGCGTTCGACGCGGCCGCGCTGGTGGAGGAGTTGCTCGCGGCGTTGGCGGTGCTCGATGCGCCGGCCAGCGAGACGCCGATATTGCTCACCTGCGCCGGCACACCACTGGCATTGCCTCCGAAGGTGATGTTGTCGAGACCCACGACGTGCAACGCGGAGATGTTGATGTCGCCCGCCGCGCCGATACCCGCATCCCCGGCGTTGACCGTACCCTCGGGTGCGACGAGGTTGACGTTGCCCGGGTTTACGCTTGGATCGATCTGGATGGTGCGTATGCCGCTGCCGGCCACCGCGCCGGAGAAGCTCAGGGTAATATTGCCCGAGGAATCCACCAACACCTGCGGCGGCGGCGCGGAGACGGAAGACTTGGATCCGCGGCCGGCATCGATGCTGCCTTCGTCCGACCAGATCAGAATGTTGCCGCCGCCCAAAGTGAAGATGCGCGATGAATTCACGTTCACATCGCCCTGGGTGTAGATGTCGACGTCCCCGGTCCCTTGCGCCACGATGCCGAGCTCCGCCGGAGTCTTGGCCTCGCCGAGATTGGCCGGCGGATTCGCCAGGCCCACGTCGAGCTCGCCGCCGGGCGCGAGCAGCGATATGCCCCCGCCGCTCAGGGTGTATATGCGGCTGAAGGTCAGGGAGATATTGCCCTGATAGGGTGAGGGGCCGGAGGCCGCCGCCGTACGGCTGTTGGGAAACAAGGCATCGATCGCCGCGTAACCCAATGTGTATCCCGCCTGCGGGTCGGTGTTGGCTTGCAGACCGGATGCCGACAAGGTATCGAAGAACACCTGATCGATCAGGGGCCGTTGCTGATCCGGGCTCAGTGCCGCGAATTCGGCGGCAGCGCTCTTATAGCTCAACCCGCTTTGGCCGGTGAGGGACTCCACGTAGGCGGTCAACAGCCCCTGATCGGTCGTGTCGGGGGCGATGATGGTGCTCACGAAACTCGAGTAGCTGTCCGGCACGTTGCCGAGCCCTGCAACCACGGTCAAGTCAGCGCCTGTGGCGGTGGGCAAATTGGGATTCGCGGTATTGCCGACGGTCGTGATGCCGCTCGAAAAGCCGAGGTCGACATTGCGTCCCGCCAGCACGTCGAGGCGCCCCGGCCCCCCCACTTCGATGGCAGCCCCGGCGCCGCCGTTGATGTTGTCGATGACGTCGCGCCCCGCCGACACCAGCGTCAAATCCCCGGCGTTCAGATTTTGCCCCTCATAAAACAAGTTGCTGATGTCGCGGCCGGCGATGATCTCGGCAGCCTTCGGCACCTGAAAGTCGCCGTTGACGATGTCGCGGCCGGCCAGCAGCAGCGCCGGCACCGGATCAGCGGCGTGCAAGTCGGCCGAGAAGGAGACCTGCGCCGCAGCCACCAGCGTGCTCGGGTCTTCCGCCGTCAACGCCGCGCTGGGGATGCTGTCGAGCGCGGCATCGGACATACTCAGGGTTCCATTGCCGATCAAGTCCCGGCCGGCGACGAGCTGCAGCTGGCCGGTCACCGACGGAAACAAAACGGCGTTGGGGACTGACACGTCGAGGAGCAGCGAGCGCGCAACGAGGGTTCCGGGATAGATGACGTTGGCCGTGATGACGCCGGCGCCGGCGCCCAGCAACGCCTGTTCGTTCTGATCACTCTCGTTGAGCGCGACATCGCCGCCGGTGCTCTGCAAAGTCACCGCGGACGAGCCGCCATAAGTGAAGAAGTAGCTCAAGAGCTTCTGGTTGGGATCGAGCAGGGTCTCGGTGTTCGCCGACGGATTGTAGATGGCATCGAGGGTGATGCCCGTGCGGGCCTCGAGGATGAATTGGGAGTTGTCGAGCGCCAGGGACGAACCCACGTTGGTGGTGCTTCCGGGCACCGGCTCGACGGCGCTGAACGCCCCGCCGGCACGGAGCAGGCTCGTTCCGTCCGCCAGAAAGAACTGACCGCTGCCGATGTCGCCGCCGGCACTGACCGTAAGGCCACCGCTCGGAATGTACAGGGGAGTGACACCCTTCGGGTGATACAGACTGTCGGCCGCCGCAACCGACAGCTCATTGATCGAACCCGCCGCTTGAACGGACACATCGCCGCCGCCCACCGAGGTGATGTTCCAGCCCAGCTGGTCGAGATCCACCCCCCACTGCGCCGGTTTGCCCAGGTAGCCCTGGCGCAGCTGCCACGCAGTGACGCTCTCCTGCACGGCAGCGCCTTGAATATCACCCCCCGCAGTGACCCGAATCGCACCTCCCTGTGTCGGGAAATTGAAGACGTAATTGGAGCCGGCCACGGCAATCCCGGCGATCGGTTGCCCGGTGGAATTCAAGGGCTCGATGCCCGCCGTGTAGACCAGCGGCGTGTTGCCGCCCGACGCGCCGGGCGAGGAGAACACGATGTTGGCGGAGGCGGCCAAATCGATCTCGCCGGTGCCCGTGCGGATGATGCTGCCGGGCTCGAGGGTGAGATTCCCGCCGCTCCCGGCGACCAGCGCCAGGGGATCGGGACTCGATGCATCGGCTCCCGCCGCGAACCGGAACGAGGACGAGGGGCTCCGACTCAAAGCGAGCGTCGGCCCCGAGGCGTCGAATCCATCGGACAGGGTGGCGGGAGCCGGCGTGCCGCCCACGACCGAGCCCACGGTGATCGACCCGCCGATCCGGAACGACAGATCCAGAGGCATGCCGGCGCTGCTGTAGGAATATAGATCGAGCGAATTCGCCAGGGTGAGCGAGCCGCTCTGTGTGAGATCCACGGCCGCCCGCACGCTCAACGGTAGAGCCCCGCTGGGATTCAGGCGGGCTTCGATCGCCGGCGTGAGCGCCCCGACGGTGGCGGCCGCAGTGGCTTCGATGTTCGCGAGATCCGCGGGGCCGAGGGTCGTGCCGATCGGCATGGAGACGATGGGCTCGACCAGAACCTGATCGAACCCGCTCAAGGTGGCGCCCGTCGCCGTCAATGCCACATCGGTTCCCGTGACCGGCGCGCGCACGAGCAGCGTGCCGTCGCCGACCGTGCCTGCGCCGCTCAATCGGCTGCCGGCGCCCAACACGATCGCGCCGCCGGCATTCGTTCCCAGATCGATCTCGCCGCCGACGCCCGCGCCGCTTGAGGCAGCGACGCTGAGCACCGCATTGGAATCGAGCGTGACTCCCGCGCCGCCGTACAGACCGATGGTACCGCGCAAGCTGGCGTTCGGGGCCGTGAGCGGCGCATCGATCCCGATGCTGCCCGTGTCCGCTACGAGCAGGATCTGGTTCGCCGTCAGCCCCGTCGCGCCCGAAGACAGGATCAAATTGCCGGTATGCGCGATGATGCTGTCGCCAGCCGTAAATCCGCCGGCCTGCAACGCATCCGCGAGCGGCGTCAGCCCCTGGCTGAGCGAACCCGCCTCGATCTCGAAGGCCCCTCCTTCGGCGCCGGGAGTTGCGTGGCCGGCCACGCTGGCGAGAACATCGGCGGCGGCCCCGGCATTCAGGGCAATGCTGCCCGCCGGCGAGTCGCCCGCGCCCGACACGTCGATGCGGGAGCCCGCCGCCAGAGTCAAGTTGCCGCCGGCGGTGAGCGTGACCGCACCGCCCTCGGCGCCGAAGGAATGACCGCCGATGACCACGGTCCTGCCGCTGGTGTCGATGACGGCTGCGCTGCCGACGTCGATATCCTGGGTCGCCTGTGCCTTGACGATGCCGGCGGGAACGACGATCGCGCTCGAGAGCTGTATCGAGTTGGCGCTGAGATCGATTTCGCCGCCCAGATCGTTGGCGATCGCCGCTGCTCTGGCCGAGGCTTCACCCGAGGCGACCGTGAGCGTACCGAGCGGGGCGGCCAGTCCCATCTGGGCCAGACTCACGGCGGTGAGCGTCGGAGTCGCGATCGACAGGTTCCCGCCCGTGTCGATGCCTCCCACCGCCTGACCCACCACGGCAGAGCTCGCGCGCAGCGAGGTGTTCTGAAAGCCGTCGATGGTCAGTGAGCCCGTCCCCACGTCGAGTTCGCCCGCCACGATGCTGAGCGATCCGTTGCCGCCCGCGGCCACCGGCGCGAGGGGGACGACCGCACCCTCGAGCGTCACGGTCTTTGCGCCGAATACCGACCCTGAGGCGCCCCCTTGATTGATCACGCTGCTGGCCGCGAGCGTGAGCGAGGTCAGGCTGGGAGAAGCGGTGCCGGACGCGGCACCCAGCAACACCGGCGTGTACAGATCGATGGCGCCGTCACTCGCCAGGCGAATCGCGGCAGCATGCCCGAGGGCCGATTGGAGCGAGGAGTCGATTTGCAGCGCATCGGCCGATCTACCCGAACCCACGAAACCAATGCTGGAGGCGGCGAGCGACCAGGACGCCCCGGCGCCGTTCAACGTTCCCGACGCCGCCATACCGCCTGGGGCATCCAGCGACAGCGCACCCAATGAGCCCACCGTGGACCCATGCTCGAGATTGATCGTCGCACCGGGCGTGGCGGTCCCTTCCCGCTGCACGATGGGCAGTTCGACGTCGGAGACCGCGAGCATCGCCGCGCTGGCCGGGCTGGCCCCGTTCAAGCTCAGCGTGGTCGTTGCGGGCAACGAGGTGGGCGCCGCGCCCCCCGCCGTGGCGGAGGTGGACAATACCGACGCCCCGGCTTGCACGTCGATCGACTGATTGGCAACGAGGATCACCTCGTTGGCGGACAGCTGCGCTCCACCGTCGATGGTGACGGAGTTCGCGGTCACGGCGATGCTGGTGCCGTCGGCCGAAGCCTGGCCTCCCAGCACGACCTCGCCCGCATTCCAGCTTTGGATCACGGAGCCGGCAATGGTCACCACCCCCCGAGAGCTTGCGCCCAAAGCGCCGGCGGTGACCGCGAGTTCCGGCGCGCTGATGTTGATCGTCGAACCTATGCCAGCGGATCCCGGTGCGTTGCCGACGACCTCACCCAGGAAATCCAATGCCGTCGATACATCGATCGACAGCGTTCCGGCGTCGGCCGGCAGAGTCATGTGCGGGAGCGTGGTCCCGGGCGCGGCATTCGATGCCGCGGTCGCGGCGAGGCCACCAAAGAACGTCGACCCGTCGGTCACCGTATATTGCGCCAGCGACTGCCCATAGCTGCCCGGCCACACCGCCACGCCCTCATACCCACCCGTGTGCAACCCCGTCGTGCCGAACGTCAAGTAGCCGGCAATCACCGGGGTGCCATCGACCAAGGTGGCCGGTTGACCGGGGACGATGGTGCCATACGCCGCCCCCTGCACTTGCACGAGATACGCGCCCGGCACCAAAGCATCCCTGGCCGGCAACAGCGGGTAGATACCGGCGGCCAGGCCACCGCCGCCGCTCAAGTAAATGCTCTCTCCCGGCGAAAGCCCCGCCAGCGTCGTCTCCTCCGGATCGTAGGGAGCGTACTCTCCCCGGGTCGACGGCAGCACCGCATAGAGGCCGGGGATCGAGGGAAGACCCGTGGCCGCATTCTGTCCCAGGGCATCGACCGTGCCGCCGGTGCCCGGCACCCACTCGTACGCGTACACGTCACCGCCGCCCTTCAGGTTCACCGTCGCGCCGGACGCCACGTTGATGGTCGGCGCATTGAGCGACACGGTGCGGGTCGGCGTGCCGGTGATCGGGAGTGGAGTGCCGCCCTGCGGCGTGTAGAACCATTCCTGGCCGCCCAGTTCGGTCGCGCCGTAAGGAATGATCAAGCCGTTGCCGCTCACCGAGGTGACGCTGCCATGCTCCAGGTTCAACGAATCGACGGCGCTCAAACTGATGGTGCCGTAGGGGGCCAGGAGGCTCCCGGAGCTCGTGATCTGATCGGCACTGATCGAGACCGATCCGCCGGCCGACAACGGCACGCCGGGCGAGGCTCCGGTTTGAGTGAGGCTCACCGTGTCGACCATCGAGGAGGGGTCGATGGAACTGTGAACGGTCGCAATGGAGAACGTCGAGTCCGTCGCCGGATACACGCGCTCGGCGCTCAGCTCGAGATTACCGTCAAGGCTCAGGGCCCCGTACACGGATGACTGGGCGTAGACATTGCGCAGCATGATGTCGCCGGTGTTGTTTAAATGTGCGTTGGCCGTTTGCAGCACGAACGAGCCGATGAGGTCGATCTGTTGAGCGTTGATGTCGAGGTTGCCGCCGCCGGGAGTCGGGGAGGCGGTACTCTGCAGGGGCAAGGTGTTGCCGAGAGCCGCGTAGTTCGTGTTGACGGCAGCGTCGAGACCCGGGCTGACGGCGATCGCCGGCGCATCCAAAATCAGCTGCCGCGCCAGCGAAAGCGGCAGATTCGAGGAAAACAGGATCTCATCGCCCGCTTCGAGTCTCAGGGAATCGATCCCGGATGACTCGAGCTGCGATATCGAGAGCAGTGCCTGCCCGCTCCCGGGGACCGAGGGGAGCGTATTGGACGGCAGCGCCGAGACCAGTTCGATGATCCGCGGGGTCGTGGGAAACGCGGCAGCCAGGGTGGGATCAGTGGGGAATGAGAATGGTGCGGATCGGGTCAGGTCCACCTCGAGCGATCCGCCGGCAGGATCGCCATAGTTGCCCACACCGGCCTGGGCAGCGAATTTTCCCAGCAGGGAAATCGATTCCGGCGCACTCACCACCAACGATCCGGCTGCGCTCGGGAATTCGTACAACGCGTACGACTTGGCGGCCCCGCCGATGGCCACGTCGAGCGGATGGCTCGACCCGCGCACATCGATCTCCGAGCCCGGCTCGGTGATCACGCTCCCGCGCTCGGCCAGCAACTCGACCGTACCCCCTCCCCACACCGAGCCCAGCTGCAGGTTTTGGTTGTTGATCGTGGGAACGTACGTGCCGCTGGCGTCGATCACTGCATGGGGGCCCAATTCGAGCGCCAAATTCGGCAGGTACCCTGGGTCGGGGGTTCCGTCCGGCAGCAGGGTCGTCAGGGAGATCGTGCCGCCCGGCGCGCGAAGAACGGCGTCGTCGAGAATTCCGCCCACGCCGGACAGAGTGATGGTGGCGCCCGGATCGGCGATGATGGACGCGCCCGTTTGCAGATCGAAAAGTCCGACGTGGGTCAGACTGGGGTCATCGGCGGTCGGTTGAACTTTCAAGGTGAGGTTCGCCACCGGCCGCGTTCCCACCGGCAGCGTGACCGCCTGGGTAAAGCTGCCGAGCGGCGCATCGGTACGCTGGTGCAGATAGCCGGGGAGCAACTCCACGGTTTGGGTCAGCGGCGTGATCGCGGTACCTGCCGAAACCGTCAGCACGTCCGTGCTCGGGGCCAGGGCCGGCACCGCGCCCGTGGCGATCAGGGTGACCGAGGAGAATCCAAACCGATCGAACAAGGACGAACCGATGTCGAACACGCCCCCCGGGGCGGTGCCTGCGTTGGGTGCCAGATCATCCACGCGCTGGTTGGGCG
>Ga0182030_10016921_pt1 | contig 14135 bp, 19 predicted proteins | sample 812S3MmetaG_FD_121299 | JGI IMG/M metagenome (GOLD analysis project Ga0182030, IMG submission 121299) | Permafrost microbial communities from Stordalen Mire, Sweden - 812S3M metaG (Illumina Assembly) | ecosystem: Environmental > Terrestrial > Soil > Wetlands > Permafrost | place: Sweden...
TCCGAAGATGGCGAGCAGGCGGCGCTCAAGCTTGCGTTGTGCGTCGGCGCCGGCCGTGGCGATGAATATCGTGTCATCGCCGGAAATCGTGCCGACCACTTCCGGCCATTGAGCCGTATCGATGGCAACCGCCACACTTTGCGCCGAGCCAATCGTCGTTTTCAGCACCATAAGATTGCTGCCCGCGGTGAGGCGGGCGCCGACGAATTGCTTCAGCGCCGAGAAATCATTCTTAGGCTGCATCGCCGCCTCAGGCAGCACGTAGCGATCGCCCATTTTGGCCACGCCCAATTCGCGCAGATCCCGGCTCACGCTGGATTGCGTCGCGATGTGGCCCAATTTCCGCAGCAGATCCACCAATTCGGTCTGACGGCCCACCTGCCGTTCGCGAATGATTTTCGCGAGCATGGTGCGGCGCGCGGGCGCGTTGCTGTGTTCGGGTTCGGATCTGAGCATTGTCGATTCTTGCATAAAATCGCACGCATCCTGCATAAAAATGCAGGCGCTGTCAAGGCCCGGGCACACGAATCAATGGCTCGGCGTTGCGGCCCATTTTTCCCGGCGTGCCGCGATCTCGCCTGCTCGATCCAGCGGCTCGCCGTCAATCGATTCCTCCACAGCCGCACGGACTACCGGGGAGTCGGCGGAGGCCGCCGGACGAAAAGCAGCGGAATTCGCCGTAGTTTGGGGCGATTGCGCCAGCACTCTTATCTTCCAGCTGCTGCCTTCGCGGCATGCCAGTCCCGAACTTGCATTGGTGCCGGTCAACGAAAATGTGCGGCAGTAATCCCCCGATTTGGCGCGAAAGCTCAAACCGGTGGTCGCAACCAACCCCGGGGACCGATCTGCCGAGAGCTGACTGGATAGCGCTTCGGCAAGACCCGCACCGGCCACCAGCACACCGCTCGGGCCGGTATTCACCAAGGTATTGGAGCTGCTGCCATGCCAACCGAGATAACCCAGCGCCACACCAACCAACAGACTGGCGGCCATGGCGGCCGGTTGCCAGCCGCTCAATCCCCTCCTGGGTGCTTTACGGACCGCCGCGTCTCGAGCACCGGCGAGATCCGCGACATCGCTGACCGGCGCGCCGCGCGCCGCGTCGATGAGACGCTGCGGCACCGGTTCGTCGATGACCGCGGAGAATGCTCCCCGCATGGCTTTGCGCAGCGCGCGATGCCGGGCAATGCGCCTGGCCACTTCCGGATCATCGCGCATAGCCGCTTCGATGATCGCGCGAGTTGCCGCGTCGACTTCGCCGTCCGCATAGGCCATTAACGTTTCGTCCGATACCGTCATGAAAGATCTCCTTCCGGCAGCCGCAGCATTTCCTGAAGCGCCTCGCGCCCGCGCGCAAGTCGGCTCGTCAAGGTTCCGATGGGCACATCGAGAACGTCCGCGGCATCTTTGTAGGCCAGTCCTTCCACCAACACCAGGCTCACGGCCAAGCGCTGGTCCTGCGGCAAACGGCCCAAGGCCGCCTCGACCGACAGCCGGTCAATTTCCCGTTCCATCGACGCCTCACCGATGTGTTCACCTGCCTCCTCGGGCATGAAAATTTTAGCGCGCCGGCCGCGCGACCTCACCTCGTCGATCCAAGCGTTGCGCAGTATCTTGAACAACCAGCTGTCCAAGCGGGCGTCGCTGCGCCATTGATCCAAGCGCAGCAGCGCCCGCTCCACGGCAATTTGCACCATGTCGTCGGCATCCTGCGGGGCGCGCACCAGATTGCGCGCAAAGCGCCTTAAGCGAGGCAGCAAAGCGACGATCTGTTCCTGGATGTTTTCGGCGCTTTCGTTCGTACTCATGGGGTAGACGTTTGCGGGTGGATGTTTAGTCCACGCATGCTAACAGCCCGCTAGCGCTGTCAATTGCGTGCCGGCGGCATAAGGTAGTTCCATGCGCGTATTGATGTGGATAATTATCGCGACTTCTGCCGTAACTTCGGCTCAGGCACAGCTGCGCCTGCCTGGTGCCCAGTTACCGGTGCTGCCCGGTCAGAAATTGACTGAGGCGATCGGTCAGACGGGCGCTAACTCGCTCGAGCAACTCAGCGATGTGCGCCACCTGCTGATCGCAAACCTGATCCGCGCCAATCCGCGCATCATCGCCGCTGACCCGCACGGCAATCCGATCGTGCGCGATGAATTGTTGGCCGCTTCTCCCTCCGCGCAAGCAATGGAAACCGCTCTGGCGATGGGTTTCCGGATTGTGCGGGAACAAGCGATCGAAGATCTCGACATCCACTTGGTCGTCCTGCAGCCGCCTGCGAATATACGGATAGCCAAAGCGCTGCGTCAGTTGCGTGAGGCCGATCCAGCCGGGACCTACGATTTCAATCACATCTATACGGGCGGCGGCATGGTGTCAGCCACGGCCACGGCCACGGCTTCGGGCGGCATGCCGTCCGAAGACATGCCTGCGGGCAGCACAGATCACGTCGGCTCCCGGGTCGGCCTGATCGATTCCGGTGTCGACATCGCCCATCCGGTGTTTCACGACGCTGTCATTCATCCATGGGGATGCCAAAACCGAATACTCGCGAGCGCGCACGGCACCGCAGTAGCGTCATTGCTCGTGGGCCAAACAAGCGGCTTTCGCGGCGCGTTGGTCAAGGCGGAGCTATATGCCGCGGATGTCTATTGCGATGCGCCGACCGGCGGTTCCGTCGATGCTCTGGCGGCGGCTTTTTCGTGGCTGGCGCAGCAGCGTGTGGCCGTGATCAACGTGAGTTTGGTCGGCCCTGACAATGCCGCGCTGGCCCAGTTCGTGCGTGCCTTGTCTGCGCGCGGATATTTGCTGGTCGCAGCAGTCGGCAATGACGGCCCCGCGGCACCGCCGCTCTATCCGGCGTCCTATCCTCATGTCGTCGGCGTCACCGCCGTCGATGCCCATCGGCGCGTGCTCATCGAGGCGGCACGCGGCAAGCAGGTGATGTTTGCCGCACCGGGTGCGGACATGGTGGCTGCTGATAACAGCGGCAAGTATTCGGCAGTGCGGGGGACATCGTTTGCGGCCCCGATCGTGGCTGCGCTACTGGCGGAAACCGTTTCTGCGCCCGACTTGAATATCAGTGACGCGGCTGTCGAGGCGCTTGCTCGCCAGGCCATTGATCTGGGATCGCCCGGCCGCGATTTGACATATGGCTTTGGCTTGGTGGGCGCCGAAAGAATTTCAGGATCCAAGGAAGAAATGCCGGCGGGCGCTCGTATCAATCGGTGAAGACCGCGCGTTGTGCTGCGGTTACACCAGGAGATCGAAGATGAACACTAAACATATTATTGCGGCGATCGGTGTCGCGAGCGCGCTGGCAGTCATCACGCCCGCCTACGCCGGCGGTTTGGGCGGAGGGTTAGGCGGCGGACTTTCCGGCGGAATGAGTGGAATGAACCGTCTCGGCGGCGTGTCGGGTCAGGGCGCATTCCAGGGCCAAGGCGCGGTCGGCGGGTCGCTCGACAGACCCAAGTTGCACCCGGCGGCGAATGTCGCAAAACAGGGATCGGCGACCACCGGCACGGCTGTTCAGTCAGCAGGCGCAGTGTCCAAAACGTCCAACGCCGGCGCCGCCAGCGCCACGGGTTCGGTGGAATCGACCACCGCAGTATCTCGAGGCGCGACATCGAGCGCTTCGAATACTGCAACTCAGGCGCAGCAGTCCCAGCCGGCCAACAGCGTCAGTGCAACGGCCGCCCCGTCGGTATCCGCAGCGGCGCAAAAGCCGACTGCTCCGAATCTCGCGGGAACCGCTAGCGCAAGTGCCATGACCAGCGGCGGCTCGACATCTGCGAACGCTTTGGGTGCGGTCGATGCGCAGCATTCAAACAGCGCGACCTCGCTCAACGCCGCAGGCTCAACCTCGGCGACAGCGGCGCGTAACCCGTAATTGTCGGCCTTCGCGTTGGACAGGCCCTCGCATGGGCGGGGGCCTTGTCTTGGGTCATCGCATGCCACGCTGCTATGTAATAGTATTACATCAAGGATACTATGAGGAACGCGTGCGATCGCATGATCGCGCGCCGTCAACATCGGCCGAGTATGCAGTCCATTCAGTTCATCGCCGTAGTGTGCGCCGCGTTTCTGGCTAACTTTGCCGGGGGTGCCTTTGCGCGGCGCGTCACGGACTCCATGCATCTGGCGCGAGGATTCAGCGCCGGTACCGTCATCGCCGTCGCTTTCTTCGTTTTTCTGCCGCAAGCGGTTCTGAGCGACCACACGGCACACGCCATCGATGCATTGCTGCCCCTGGCAGGTTTGGGATTCGTGATCGCCTTGCTGCTGGATCGCTTCGCGTCTCTGGGGTCCCCCGACAACCAGAAACATCACTCGGCGCGCAAACACTACGGTCATGCGGTCCTGAACGGCGCGGCGATCGGCGTCGCCTACGGCGTTTCGCCGATGTTCAGCGGTGTCGTCACCGCGGCGTTGCTAGTCCATGAATTCTCGGACAGCGCCGATACCATGACGCCGGCATCGCGCATCGGTTACGGCAGTTCTGTCTTGCGCAAGAGTTTTATCAGTTCGCTGTGCGTGGCGATGGGTCTCGCCGCCGCGTACTTCGCCGTTCTGCCCCCGGGTATGCTGAGCGTTGCGCTGGCCCTATTCGGCGGATATTTCGCCTATCTCAGCGCGAGCGATCTGATCCCCGAAACCCACCATGCGCATCCGCAGCTGCTGACTGTTGCGATGACGTTTGGCGGAGCGGGCGGCATGTATCTCGCGAGTCTCGCCGTTCTATGAACGCTAGAGTTCCGACTCGGTCATCGGGGCCGATGCCGACCCACGTGCAGCCTCGCTTCGCGGACTCGCGGGGCAAGCACGAACATCGGCGCTGTGTCTCCAAGGCGCTGCGCACGGCCGATCAGATGTGCAGCGCCCGCGGATTGAGACTCACCCCGACGCGCAAGCGCGTACTGGAACTCATTTGGACCCGCCACGCACCCATCGGTGCCTACGATATCTTGAGCCTGTTGAGCAAGGAGGGCCGCCAGGATGCGCCGCCCACCGTATATCGTGCGTTGAGCTTTCTGCTGAGCGCGGGGCTGATTCACCGTATCGACAGCCTCAATGCTTACCTCGGTTGCGAGACCCCCAAGGAACTGCACGCCGCGCAATTTCTGGTGTGCCGCTCGTGCCGGGCCGTTACCGAGTTCCGCGATTCAGCCATCACCCGATTGTTGGCTCGGAAGGTCAAGGCCGTCGGCTTTACCGCCGATGTACACGATTTGGAGATCAAGGGTGTATGCGACACCTGTAGCACCGGCGCCACAGCGGCAAGTTCGCTGCGCAGGAACTCTTCGCGATGCCGGCGAGCGCGGGCTGCGTATCCACGAGCGTGACGAGCACCCGCATTCCGTTGCGCCCTTAAGATCCCATGGCTCTTCAAGCGATCGAACTTAAGGATGTGCATCAAGGATCATTCGATCGCACGGTCAGCATGAGCGAGATCAACCAGGTCGGGAGTCTGCGCGAATGGCCCTGATAGTCCTCGCACTGCGCAGTCTGTGGAATCGCCGCATGACGGCGGCACTGACCATCAGCGCCATTGCCGTCCATGACCGCCAGCAAAATCGAAGTGTACCCATGAACGCAAAGTCCCCCTTGCGAACAGCGCACCCAGCAGGCTCGCCATGCTGCTTCTAGTACTCGCCATCGCGGCGTTTTGCACCACCTGCGCCGGCGGCCTGCTGGCGCTGCGCCTGGCGGGGCGAATGCACTGGGTGCTCGGCTTCAGTGCCGGCGCCGTGGTCGCGGTCGCGTTCTTCGATCTATTGCCGGAGGCGTTGGAATTGGGTGCTCCCTCCTTCGGGGTAGCTCGGGTGTTCGCCTGCGCGGCCACCGGATTTCTCATTTATCTATTGTTCGATCGCGTGGTGCTGTTTCAGGGCCAACGCTATCGAGACGAATTGGCGGCGCACTCGCTCCGCGCACGGGAGGCCGCGAGCGCCCGGCACCGCGCTACCCTGTTCGCAAGCAGCTTGTCGGTACACAGTCTGCTCGACGGCATCGCCATCGGTTTGGCATTCCAAGCATCAGCCGCGGTGGGGGCCGTGGTCGCCATCGCCGTTCTGACTCATGACTTCTCGGACGGCATCAATACGATGAACGTGGTGCTGCGAAATGACAGCAATCGCCGCCGAGCGCTCAAGTGGCTGCTGGCCGATGCGATTGCTCCGGCCCTGGGAATCTTTTCAACACTTTTCTTTCGGGTCCAGGGCGATGTCTTGGGAATCATTCTCGCGTTTTTTTCGGGCTTTTTCCTCTATATCGGCGCCAGCGATCTGATTCCGGAAAGTCACCGCGCCTTCCCCAAAGCCTTGACCACGTTCATGACATTGCTCGGCATCGCCGTGCTGTATGCGGCCGTAACCCTTGCGCAAGTTTAACGCGGCGTGGGCCGCATCAATTTGAGTACGCTGTTGGTGCTCGGAAACGCGGGAAGGCTGCTGCGATTTCAAGAACTGTTGCCGCGACTATGACGGCACGGCCGGCGATGACATCGGCACGGCAACGTCTTTAGCTGTCCGTCTGCAAAAACGCGCGCAGCCGGTCAAGTTCATCGCCTAACTTTAAGCGAAACGCGGGACTGCGCGGCGCATGGCCATCGGTATAGCCGAACTCGGCCTGCAATCGTCCGTCGGCTACGGTCAAATTGCCCCAGCCGACTACTCGTTCCTGCCACAGGAGCGGCAACGCGTAGTAGCCGAGCTTGCGTTTGGGGGCGGGCGTGTAAGCCTCGAATCGATAGGCCCAGTTCCAGAAGATCTCGAAGCGGCGCCGGTCCCAGACCACCGGATCGAAGGGCGTGAGCAGGCGCACGCGGTCGTCCGGCCGCCACCGCCGCGACTGAGGTTTCTCTTCCGCCGGCCAATACCACTCGATGCCCTCCACGCGGGCGTGGCCGAGACGCTGCTTGGCGCGTGCCAGAGCCGCCGAGCGCTCCTTTGTCCACTGCGGCGCCCCATATTGCAGACGGTTGATGAGGCCGCTGAGGGAATTAGCCGGCAGGGGCGCGTACTTGCGGACGATCACATCCACCAGCGCGTCCATTTTCGATGCCCCGCTCATCTGCGCTGCCTCAGCCCCGTGTGCCGTGTCAACCACGCCGGCAATCTGCGCGGGCGCAGGTTCGCGCGCGACATAGACTCGAGTGCCGCTGTCGCGGCGGGCGACCCGCAGCAGCCCCTGGTAATGCATCAGGTTCAGCAGTTGAGTGCTGGCGCTCGAACTCCCCCCAAACCAATTGGTCACCCTGCCGTGTGAGAAATGCGCATCCACCTCACGCGGGTGCACGACACCGCGTTCGCGAACGAAAGCAAGGACCGCCTCCGCCCGCTTGGCGCGAACTGGCGAAGGTTTGATTCGTACAGCGCGCGGGTGCATCAGTGCGTGATGAGCGCGGGGCAAGAATCCGTAGTTGACGAAGAAATCTTCTTCCACAGCCAGCTTCGGGTAGCGGCGCTCGAGATCGCCTGCGCGATATCCATTGACGCGATGGCGCAGGGTCAGATCCTGCGCCCGGGCTGGCGCGCGGATGGGGTCCGCCTGGACGAATCCCAGTTTCTCGATAGCGCGGCGCAGCGTCGTGGGCTTAAACAGCGAGCGCGCGACTGCGTAACGGCGTAGATGGCTCAAGGTAATGGGCATGCGGCGATGATATCGAATCGCCGCAGGCCGCTGTCGTCGGCGCTTTGGGAAAGCGACGCTCCAAGTCGAGTTGCCGGACGTTTCCTAGTACATTACCGGAGATGCTGGAAACAATCGAAGTAGAGACGGCGCCAAAGCCCAACGCGGCGGTGATTTGGCTGCATGGACTGGGCGCGGACGGACATGATTTCGAACCCATCGTGCCCGAGCTGGTGTCGCGGGGGGCGCGCGCGTGGCGCTTCGTTTTTCCAAACGCCCCGGTTCGGCCCGTCACCATCAACAACGGCATGCGGATGCGCGCCTGGTACGACATCGTGGGGCTGGATCGACGGGCTGCTGAAGACGCCGCGGGCTTTCAGGATGCCGACTTGAAAGTTCGCGAACTGATCGCCCGGGAGGTGGCCCGAGGCATCCCGGCCGGCCGCATCGTGCTCGCGGGGTTTTCCCAGGGAGGTGCGGTCTCGCTGTATACGGCGCCGCGGCTGCCGGAAAAGCTGGCCGGCGTCATGGCGCTATCCTGTTATCTGCCGCGCGAGAGTACCTTCGATGCCGAACGATCGCCGGCGAACGACGCTACGCCCGTATTCATGGCGCATGGACAATCGGACGGCACCGTGCCCATGATGCTGGGCGTAAGATCCCGCGACTATCTGCTGGCGCATGGTTATGCTGTCGAGTGGCACGAGTACCCCATGGCGCATGCCGTGTGCGCCCAGGAAGTCGCCGATATTCGTCAATTTTTATTTCGCGTTTTGCCCTGAATACCATGACAACTGCAACGATGAAACGTCTCAAGACCGCGGCCGCAATGGCGGCAGCGCGCGCCGCTGCCGCAAAGGAAGGGGTCCGATCGGCGAAGGCACGGCTGAAGCAAGCCCGCAAATTATTCAAAGCTGCGAAGAAGGCGGCGAAACAGGCGCGCCGGAAAGTAGACGCGGTAGGTGCCGCTGCGACGCAGGTCAGCGCGTCGAAGCCCGTTGCCGCCAAGCCAAACCCTACGCCCAAGCCCGCGCCGAAACCCGAGCCGGCGCCGAAACCTAAGCCCACGCCCAAGGCCAAGCCGACACCCAAACCTAAGCCCACCCCCAAAGCCAAGCCCGGCGTCCGCAAACCCACGGCTGCCGCCCCGAACCTTAAGGGCCGCGTCTCGCGCCGCGCGCCCAAACCCCGCGCACCCAAAGCGCCCGAGACGATGCGTTCGGCGGCGGAGGTCGCAAAATCAGTGATCGAGCGATTGCATAGCCCGCCGCCGTTGTTGCCGCCGGCGCCCGCCATTGCTGCCGATCCGGGCCAGCCGGGAACAGCCGCTCCGAACAAACCCTAATCACGACCCTGCTGTAAGGCGGTTCCTAAGGCGGGTCTTAAGTCGGCGCGCTGGGGATGATGCCGGGGAATAAAATGGCAATGAGAATGCTCAAGAACAGGGTCAGGAGCAGCGCCAGGAGCTGACCCAGTACCCAAACTGCAAACGCCTTCCGCGTGGCCAATCCCAAGACCTCGCTGAACCCCATCACTTGCAGGACGACGCTCCACAGCAGCAGCAGCAGGTAGGACGCGAACTGCGCTCGCAGCACGAATGCCACGAACCCGTCGATCTCGACGCCCGGCCTTTCGACGATGGCCGGTTCGCCGACCAGCAGCGCCGTGAATATCCATAAAACCAGCGACGCCGCCACGGGTATGCCGCCGTAAGCCAGGACATGGAACACCTGATTGCGCGCCGACTTGCCGCCGGCTCGAGTGCCCAGGCGTCCGTAGATGGCGGCAAACAAATACATGCTCACCACGCCGCCCAGGGGGCCGAAAATAAAAGCGCTGCCGAGAATTTCCGCCGTGCTGGCGTTGGTTCCTGCCAATTGGGTGCGGTAAACCATGATCGAGGTCGCGACGCCCTGGGTCGCGGCCAGCCAGTAGTCGGCGGCGCCTATGGGGTGTGTCGCCAACTCCCGAAAGACGCGCCGCGGTCTTAGCCAGACATCTTTGAGCGGGCGAATGGGTTCAGGCGTTGACACCAAAGCAGCCTACGCAATCCGTGTGAACGACTCCAGTGTTCACACACAGATGACAGCAGACTTTTTCAGGGCTACTCTCACGGCGAGTTCGAACGATGTTCAGGAGAAGAGTGATCATGGCAAAAAAGAGCAAGTCGAAAAAGCGCAAGTCGAAGCGACCCGTGGCCAAGGCCAAACGCGGTTCGGCCAAACGCACGTCCGCCAAGAAGAGCGTTGCGAAAAAGAAAGCCAAGCCGGTGAAGGCGAAGAAAAAGGTCGCGGCAAAGGCGAAGAAAGCCGTCAAAAAAGCGGCTCCCAAAAAGGCGGCTCCCAAAAAGGCAATTCCGGCTGCCCCGAAGCCCGTCGCTAAGAAGGCCCCGCCGAAGCCGAAACCTGCGCCGACGCCGGCGCTCATGGCTGCGACGTCTTCCATTCCGGCCTCGGAGCCAGAGACGCCTCCGGCGATGAATTCCGGCGTGGAATCATCGTCGATGTAAATGCCGGCAGTTTAGGCGCGTATCAGCCCTTGTAGAGGGCGCGCGCCGCCACTGTCTGGGAATACTCGTTTGGCCAGAGTATTCGCGTCGACGTGCATGTGCTCATCCAGCACGGCTTTAAATACGCTGCGCAAATCGAGCGTGGGGCGCAGCATGTCCCCTTAACGGCATAGCGGCCGCGGGGTTGACCTAGGAGGCTCCTAGGGCTAGCCGATCGGGGGCGGCTGCGCCGCAAACCGCGACAAGTCCTGGTTGATGCAGGCCCAACTGGGAGCTTGCGAGACCCAAATCGTCGCCGCCGGTTATTTTCATCTTATCCTCCGTTTCTTGCGGCCAGCAGAAAATGCAGCGCAAAAATCAACGCTATCGCTGCGATGACGACATTGAGCACAACACCGGCTTGTGTCCAATATCCCGGCGGCACCACCACCGGATCTAAATTCCTCGCGACTTGACGAAACTGGCGGGCCGAGATCAACGCCACGGCTGCGCCCAGCACCAACAGGAAAACCCCTATACCTAACGAAAAGCTTCGCTGTGCGCCCGATTCGGATTGGTGCGCGACCATTTGTAGAAACAATCCAAAGCGCTCGACCACGAAACCGAATCCCATCAGCGCAATGGCGCTGCGCTGCCATGCCAGCAGAGTTCGCTCCGCCGCGAATAGCACCCGAGGATCCGCCGTGTAGGACATTTTTTTCTCCTTCGACCGGAGTATGAACTCTATCCGGTCAGCCGATGCTCCCCAGCCGCGGCTGACCCGCCGCCGCAACGACAAATCCAAGCCGCGGCCGGGTGGTACTCCGTAGCGGACGGCGCTATGCTCGCCGGCTGTTGGGTTCGGTCAACGGCGTGGAACGAAAGACGTTGAGGTCTTTATCGTTCCAACACCTAAGTGGCAGCGGTCATGAATCAGCGCAAGTGGGTAAACGCAGTTCTAGCATTCGGCCTCCTCATCGGCATGGGGCTGTCCGGGTGCGTGGTTGTCCCGGACCAGGGTCACTACGCGGGCGGCGTCGTGATGGTGGCGCCGCCGCCGCCGCGGGTCGAAGTCATCGGCGTCGCGCCGACGCCGGGCTATGTATGGATCGGGGGCTATTGGAATTGGGTCGGCGGCCGGCACGAGTGGGTGCCCGGTCGTTGGGAAGCGGGGCGGCCCGGACATCACTGGGTCGCCCATGCCTGGGTACGCCAGGGCGACGGCTGGCGCATGCGGCCCGGCCACTGGGAGCGCGGCTAAAGCGTCAGGCGGCCCGAAAGCAGCGGGCCGCGGGACTAGCGAGCCGCGGGCCAGGACGAGACCGTGTGGATCTCGCGGAGTTTTTTGCCTCCGCCGGCATCAAACCAGTGCTCGATAAGGCGGAATGAAATCGATACGTTGGGCGGCATGATCGGGCGGCCGGACGCCAAATCCTCGCGCGTGAACCACTGCGCGTCCTGCAGCTCATCATCCCGCATGTGGATCTGCGTCGTCAGCGCGTGCGCCGTGAATCCCAGCATCAGCGAGGAGGGAAAGGGCCAGGGTTGCGAGGAGTGGTACTCGATCTGATCGACTTCGATGCCGGTCTCCTCGAAAACTTCGCGCGACACGGCATCCTCGAGGGATTCTCCCGGTTCGACGAAACCGGCGATGGTGGAATAGCGCCCGACGGGCCACACAGCCTGGCGTCCCAGCAGCGCCCGCTCGCCGTCGCGCACCAAAACTATGATGGCCGGATCGATGCGCGGAAATTGCTCGTGCCGGCACACGGGATTCGTGCAGACCAGAACATGTCCCGCCTTGGCCACCAGCGTCGTCGCGCCGCAGGTGCCGCAAAAGCGATTGCGGGCTCTCCAGGAAACCATGCCCCGCGCGTATCCCAACAGACCCGCTTCCTCGGCGGGCAAGACCGAAGCGATGATGCGCAAATCTTCGAAGCGCGTACCTTCCTTGAGCTGCGGGGGTTCCAGCGCCTCGACTTCGTAAGCAAAAATGTCCGCATCGCCGAATCGGCCGAGAAGAATCAAATCGTTGGCAGTGCGCCGCTCTTCAGGTATCGCTGAAAGTTCGAGAAGCGCGGCTCGCGGCGGCTCGCCCTCGATGAGGTTGCGCGAATTCCAGACGGGGATCGCGCGGCTGCGCGCATCGGCCAGTGCGCTTGCGAAAAATGCGGGACTTTTCCGCAAATGAGCGGCGCGGTCCAAGTACGGACCGGCCAGAATATTCCGTGGCTGCATCCTGCCGATTCTAGCAGGGGGAAACCTTCGCGGCGCTGTCGATGGCGCTGTCGACGGCGCCATCGCAATTGCCGCATGCCGGCTTGTGCCTTGCGAGCAGGTCGCGCACGCGTACGCCGCCGCATATTGCGCAACGTGCTATCCCCACCTCATCGTGGCGCGCCAGAGCCAGCAGCAGAAACCACGCGTGCTCGAAAGAAATGCCGGCCGGCTTATGCATTTCCAGATAGGCCTCGTACGCCCGGCACAGCAGCGCCCCCGACTCGAGCGACCCCACGCGATAGCGCGGCTCGACACCACGGTCGTTGCCGTGAACGAGTCCGTACATGACGAACAGGCTGGCGAGCTGCGCCGCCTGAAAATTGAGTTCGGGGTTCCTGAAGAAAAATGCCGCTTGGCGCGGCGACTTGCCGCGATGGCGCAGAACGAGGCCCGATTCGTGCTCCAAAACATAGCTTCGGTACAGCTTGCGTATTCGATCGTCGCTCAAGCCGGTCCATTGGCGAATGGTGAATGTGCGGGCCTCGTGATGGATCAGCCGCAGCGCAAGATCGAATTTCTGCCGGTCTCTCGTGTAGCGATCATCGGACACTCTCATGGTCGGCTCCCGTTGCAATTCATGCGTTTTCGGGTCAAAAAGAATTTGACAGAAATTAATCACAAAGTTAGCGTGACTACCAGGAGTTTTGGCGCGAATTTGCCGCTGTCTTTACGGCGAAATGCGCGACAGCCTCTGACAGTCGTACGGCACGGACGCCGGCGCGGACACGCGCGCGGGCACGGGAGGCGAGCATGCAGGAAGCATTCATCGGCAATTGGACGCATCAGCCTCACTTGTCCAAGCAGCATCTGACCTCCGTAAGCGGCCTGAACCGCCGATTTCTGGATTTGGCCGGCAAGGGAGTTCTATCGCCCGCGTGGGGCACACGAATCGCGCCGCTATCGCCCCCGCAGCGTGCGGCGGCGGCGGACTGTCCGTACGCGCTCTTCGACCTGCGCTTTCAAGACGTTGCCCACTGGAGAGGCCGCCTGGAGAGTGCGGGAACCTCGCGGATTGCCGATGCGCCCAGGGTCGATGAAGACACCGTCGATTTCGTGCGGCTGGCGCTCTTTTACACCTGGCATGTCGCATCGAGCGCGGGTCTTGCCGCCCATCTGCTGCTGGGCATGCATGCGAATACGGCGGATGCCTTTCGCCGCATCTCGGTCGATGCCCTGCCGGCTTTGGCCTCGAGCGAAGCGGTCAATCTCACCCCTAGATGGAGTCAGTGCCATGCCTACTGGAGCGCCCTAATCAACGCTGCGGCGCGGCCCGATCCCGCCGCCCTGCGCCGGGTTCAGCTATCGGGGCTGCAGCTCGCCGCCGCGGCTCAATTGCCAAGCGAGCCTCGTGAGGTTTAGTCTACGCGGCTCTTATGCATGCCCTAGTCCTCCGACAGCTCACCAAGGTATACAGAAACGGCATCAAAGCGCTCAATGCAATCGACCTCGAGGTCGATGAGGGCGATTTTTTTGCGCTCCTAGGACCCAACGGGGCGGGCAAGACCACCGTGATCGGCATCACCACATCGCTGGTAAACAAGACCAGCGGTGTGGTCGAAGTGTTCGGACACGACATCGACAAGGAGTTGGAAGTAGCCAAATCCTGCATCGGCTTGGTGCCGCAGGAAATCAATTTCAACATGTTCGAGACGCCATTCACCATCGTGGTGAATCAAGCCGGCTTCTACGGCATACCTCGGCCGCTTGCGAAGCAGCGCGCGGAAAAATATCTCAAGCAGCTGCA
>Ga0182030_10016925_pt1 | contig 14132 bp, 8 predicted proteins | sample 812S3MmetaG_FD_121299 | JGI IMG/M metagenome (GOLD analysis project Ga0182030, IMG submission 121299) | Permafrost microbial communities from Stordalen Mire, Sweden - 812S3M metaG (Illumina Assembly) | ecosystem: Environmental > Terrestrial > Soil > Wetlands > Permafrost | place: Sweden...
AGCTTAATTAATGGCGTCACCGTTTGGGGAGTCGAAGCCTGGCGGCTTCGCTTCGTGTTTGTCTTCATATACCAACAGCTTCCCATCGGTGGCTCCTTTGCCAACTGCATCGTTACGGCTCAGAATGACGTTTTGCTACCTGCTGTTTCACAGCCGAATAAAGGCTCAGGATGACGATTTTTTATGAGTCGCTGACGCGACCCGCCGGTCTTGCAGACGGCAGGGACTGCGGCGGCTACCTTGATGAACCGTCGCCCGGCGTGCGGCGGCTACCTAAGACGTGCGGCGACTCCCCCCCCCGCGCTGAGCCAGCGCGGGTTACCTACGGGATGGGCAACGAAGTTGCGCAGACAATGGCGTTCCCAAATAGAGTTTGGGAACGAGGGGCAAAAGGGATACCGGCGGTACCTTCTGACCGCCGCCCAGCGTGCGGCGGCTACCTTCTGACCGTCGCCCGGAGGTTGACGGCTACCTAAGACGTGCGGCGCCCCCCCCCGCGCTGAGCCAGCGCGGGCTACCTACGGGATGGGTCGGGACAGAGTCTGACCCTCCAGAAAAGCACCGGCGCGAGGGCCCGCGACGGCTACCTAAGACGTGCGGCGGCGAGGCGTTGAAATTGCTTTTTTTTTGAGCAATCATTGACACCATTGCCGCATGAAAGGGCTCATCCTTCTCCTGGTCCTGGTCATCTGCGCGGGCGCTTATGTGCGGTCGGAGCAACCTTCCCTTTGGAATGCCGGGCTCGACGCGCTGATCGTACCCAAACCGTTTCACGTCGACGGTCTCGACGACGTCGCCGCCGACTCCAGCTCCACGCCCGCACCGACGCCTTCCGCTCAAGCACCAACACCAACTTCAAGCGGCGCGCCGGCGCCCACCATCGTTTCCGGCCCGCTCAACACGGAGCCCGTCGTCGTCCACTCCGCCGAGGAAGCCGACTTCCTCACCCAGCTCAATGCCGAGGGCGCGGAAATCGGCCAGAGGGTCATCGCCATGCTGGCGAGAAACGGAGATGCAGGAAAGGCGGCCTGGGAAGCGCTTGATGCCAAGGTCGAAGATTACGAGAAGAAAGTCGCCTCCAACCCGTTGACCGCAAACCTTGCGCAAACGAGAGCCGGCGTTGTTTTGAACCGAAAAAATCAAATCGCGGTCGCCACGAACAGCCCCTGCGATTTTGGACGTCATCGCGCGCTTGTCCGGCAATTCCTGGCCAGCCCCTTTCCGGAGGTGGTTGCGTTGGGACGCCAACAAGCCCAGCCCCTGGACTTGCAATACACCGCCCTGGACGGAACCCAGGTCGACCTGGCCCGGCTGCGCGGAAAAGTGGTACTCGTCGATTTTTGGGCCTCGTGGTGCGGATTCTGCACCAACGAGGTTCCCGCCATCGTCGCCGCTTACGCGAAATACCACGGCATGGGCCTCGAAATCGTCGGCGTAACGTTTGATGACAACCAGACCATGCTGCTCAACTTCACGAGCAGCCACGGAGTGACCTGGCCGCAATATTTCGGTGGAGATCATCACGGTAACTTTATCACCAAGAAGTACGACGTGGGCTCGCTCCCCACCCTCTGGCTCGTCGACAAGCACGGCTGTCTCGTCAACGCCACCCGCAGCGCCGATCTCCCGGACCAGGTGGAGAAAGTCCTGGCGGAGCAGTAGCTCCACGCTCCCCGTCTTAAATCCCCCCGGTGTCGTGGATGGTTTAAAATTATGGGGGTTCCAGGCCGTGCAAGCCGGGTCGGAAGGCGCGCGCCTGGCGTCGAGCCTGCAAAGGGAAAGGCCCCGTCGCGAGGGCCCGCGACGGCTACCTTCTGACCGCCGCCCAGCGTGCGGCGGCTACCTAAGACGTGCGGCGGCTACCTTGCTGAACCGTCGCCCGGAGGTCGACGGCTACCTCGGAATGGGACATTATGCCTGTTGCCAATCGGCGAATATCGAAAAAGGGTATTTGGAAAAGGGAACATTCACCTTCATCCTCTGCCTATTTCCTTTGTCGTGGTTCTTTAGCAGTAAGCTTCCTGATCGCTGCTTCGAGGGCTTGGGTGTCTGCCTCCGACTCGACGGCGAGGCGCAGCCTTACTTGGCGTCATAGCACTTGTTTTTGGAGCCCAATTGGTTTAGCTTTCCCCTGTGAGCGTTGCTGAAATCCTGCATCAAATCGAAGCCCTGCCACCGAAGGATCGCTGGCAGGTTTTGGAGCATACGCGTCACTTGCTGGAACCTGAGATTCCAGAAAGCTTCGTCCAAGGCATGGCCGAAATCGCACGCGGCGACGTCATCGAACTCGACGACGCCCTCAAGGGCCTGGATACGCCGGAGTGAACTACCGGTTTCGCTCGGCCAAGTCCTTTCGTCGTGCGTTGAGCGGCCTCAACCCCAAACAGAAGCAAGCCGCAAAAGCGGCGTTTCGTATCTTCAAGGACAACCCGTTTGATCCCCGGCTTCGCACTCACAAAATCCATAAGCTTTCAGCCGCTCACGGCAAAACCATCTACTCGGCATGGATCGAGGCCGACCTTCGAGCCGTTTTCATCTGGAGGGAAGCACGGTTTGGAGCGTCGACATCGGCACCCACGCCATTTACCGGGGTTAATTGGTCACTTCCCGGCTATGCGTCACCTTAAATGCCCTTGCTCCACTGGATCGCTTAAAATTAGGGGTTCCCGGGCCATGCAAGCCGGGCCGGGCTGGAATGGGTCAGGACAGCAGGCACGCCTGGCGTCGACCCTCCAGGGTTGCGGAAGGGAAGGCTTTCGGGCTAGGGTACGCCCTTCATGCGACACGACCTGACTTCCCTCCGCGCGCTCTACGAGCTGCCCTTCTTCGACCTGATTGCCCGGGCCCGCGAGACTTATCGCCAGCACTGGCCCGAGCACGAGATCCAGCTCTGCACGCTGCTGAGCATCAAGACCGGCGGTTGCAGCGAGGACTGCGCCTACTGTTCCCAGAGCGCCCATCACGATACCGGCCTGGAGAAGGAGACACTGCTCCCCCTGGAAAAGATCCTCGAGACCGCCGGGCGCGCGCGAGCCAACGGCAGCACCCGTTTCTGCATGGGCGCGGCGTGGCGCGGCGTCACCGAGCACGACGCCAAGTTCCAGTCGGTGCTGGAGACGGTCCGCGAGGTGGCCAAGCTGGGCATGGAAGTCTGCGTCACGCTGGGCTCGCTCACGCCCGACGCCGCGCGCCAGCTTCGCGCCGCCGGGGTCACCGCCTACAACCACAATCTCGACACCAGCCCTGAGTTCTACCCGAACATCGTCACCACCCATACCTTTCAGGATCGGCTCGATACGATCCGCTCCGTGCAGGCGGCGGGGATGTCGGTCTGCTGCGGCGGCATCATCGGGATGGGGGAGACGGAGATCGACCGGCTCAAGATGCTGGAGGTGCTCTGCGGGTTTGATCCCGCGCCCGAGAGCGTGCCAATCAATTGTCTCATGCCCATGGCCGGCACACCGCTCGACGGCCAGCCGCCCGTGGATATTTTCCAGCTCGTGCGGCTCATCGCCACGACGCGGCTCGCTCTGCCCCAGGCCAGGGTAAGATTATCCGCCGGGCGCACGCGCCTCACCCGCGAGGGCCAGGCGCTCTGCTTCTTCGCCGGGGCCAACTCGATCTTTTACGGCGACAAGTTGCTGACCGCAGCCAATCCCGGCGTCGACGCCGACCGCAGCCTGCTCGAGGAATTGGGGCTGGGGATCGCCAAGCCGGAACCGCTGATTTCAGTCGCTGAATTTTGACAGGAAAACATGAAGGCTGATGAAGGGGAATTTTTTGACGGGATTAACGAGATTAACAGGATTAGGGAGGGGAATTCAGTCAGGAGGGCTGAATGAAAGGAAGAATTTTGACGGAATTTTTGAGGAGAAGGACTAAACCACTATTCGATCTGCACCGTCGCACGGAGTGCGACGAATCGAGCGTTTTAAACTATTGCGCACAGTAATGTCGACTGTCCGAGATCGGGTGGCCCGGGCTACTTGTTGCCCGGGTCGCCGCAGTCGACAGGAAGCGATCCTTGGTAGCCGTCGCATCTGTGTGTTACCCCTTCCGGGGTAGGTTTCCTTGAAATGCGGTTCCGGTGGTGTCGCGCACTTCGTACGCTCAACCACCGGCTAGGCTTGTTGCAAGCCTCCGGCTTGCTCGCAAATTCAATGCGTCTATCAAAATCGAAAATACTCTATCCCGCTTCGCGCTGATTTATTGCGCGGAAGGCGGGTTGGCGGGAGCCGGGGGATCGGTCTTCGCCGTGGCGGGCGCCGGAGCATCGTCCGTCGAGGCCGTTTCGTCGGCAGCCTTGGTCCTGGATGAGGCGGTTGGCGTCTCTTTGTTCTTCTTGCCGGGGACGGGATAGACCTGGTCAAAGATGTCCCTGGCTATCTTGCCGGCATCGACACCGCCGAGCAGACCGCCCTCCAGCGTGTCGTTGCGATTGTCCTCGAAAGTACCTTCCACCATGATCGAAAACGAGTATTGGGGATGGTCGGCGGGAAGATAGCCGCTGAGCCAGGCGATCTGGCGGCGGTGCGTCTGTGAACCGACCTGCGCCGTGCCCGTCTTGGCCGCGATCTGCATGTCGTCGCGATGGGCGACCGTCGCGGTACCGGCGTCGATGACGTTGATCATGGCGTCCCTTAGATCACCGATGTACTTTGGGTCAAAGGTCACGGTCCGCAGTGTCTCGACGGGAAACGCCTTGATCACGTTGCCATTCCGGTCCTCGATCTGCTTGATGAGCCGCGGACGGTAAACGGTCCCGTTGTTGGCGACGGCGGCCATGAGGCTGGCCATTTGCACGGGCGTCACGAGCACGTCTCCCTGGCCGATGGAAGTATTGGCCAGATCGCCGCTGCCGAATTCGCGGCCGTGGATGCGTTTGACATATTCCGGGTCGGGAATACATCCCGGCAATTCATGCGGCAGGTTGATGGTGGTCAGGCTGCCGAGGTTCAGGCTCCTCGCCGTGTCGATGAGGATGTCGCGCCCGACCTTCAGGCCCAGGGTCATGAAATAGGTGTTCCAGGAATGGGTGAAGGCCTCGAGGTAGCTGACATCCCCTTTCTCGTCCGTGAAGAGAACATGTTTGTCGCCGATATCGAAGTAGCCGGGGGCATGGTAGACCCAGTTCGGGTCGAAGACGCCGGCCTTCATCGCCGCGATGGAGGTGACAGTCTTGAAGCTCGATCCCGGGGGATACTGCGCCTGGATGGTGCGGTCCAGGAGCGGATTGTATTCGCCGCTGTTGAGGACCTGCCATTCATCCGCCGCGATGGAGGGAACGAATATATTCGGATCGAATGTCGGGTGCGAAGCCATGGCCACGACATCACCGGTATGCACGTCGATCATGACCGCGGCCTTCATTTTCTTGGGACTGGCCGCCATTGCCGCCTCCATTGCCGCCTGGATTTTGGAATCGATGCTGAGGCGGACGTTGTTGCCGTAACTGGCCTGCTCGGCCACCACAGCGGAACGCGCATAGCCATCCGGCGTGGTCGAGATCATGAACCGGCCGTCCTTGCCGGTCAGTTCCTGGTTGAAGACCTGCTCCAACCCGGACGCGCCCTTGTAGCGATCATAAACGACGTCGCCGCTGAGGTATTTGCCCCGATTGCGCTGCTGATCCCGAGAAAGATAGCCGAGAACATGGGCCAGTTCGGAGCCCTTCGGATAACTGCGGAGAGGCGCGGTCTGGAACCCGAAGCCCTTGGCTTCCAGTCCCGCCGCCTGAAGTTTGCCGACCTGGTCCGGCGTGACATTCTCGATGACCATGAACGGCTGGTAACGCTGGGTGCGATATTCGGCCAGGAGGTCCGCGTCGCTGACATCGACCTTGGTCCCGATGGTCTGCTGCACCTCATCCAGGCGACTGCGCATCCACTTGACGATTTCGTCATCCGTCGTGGCTTCCTCCGTGGCGGGCCAGCCGAGCACCAGGTTTTTCTCGGAGCCGGTGGTGGCGTAGATTATTCCATCCGAGGAAAGAATATCGCCGCGCAACCCGGGCATTTTGTATTCGGCCAAAGACGGAATCAGGTTGGAGCGTTTGTCGTCTCCCATGAGTGATTCCGGGGCCAGGCCGGTTTCATCCGCCTGGTTGAACATGGTGGTGAGCCAATCGGTCCATTCCTGCGGCGCCTGGATTTGCTGGGCGGCGGGGCCGGTGATGCTGCCCGCCGCATCGACCTGTTCCTTTTTCAGGTAGACAAAGATGTCGCCGGGCGCGGGGGCCAGGCCGGCCATGCCGCGCAGGGCGCCCGTGGACCGGTCGATCGCCACTTTGGTCAAGGCAGGCGGAACGGGAAAAGCGCCGCCGGTCGGCAGGCGCGCCTCGACCTGGCGCATCACCTCGCCCCACAACGGCACGGCGGATTTCACGGCCACGTCCTTGCCGCCGATGGCCCGGGAATCGTCATAGCCGACCCAGACACCGGCGAGGACCTTCGGGGTGTAGCCGACAAACCAGGCGTCCCGATAACCATCCGAATAGCCGGGCATGCCGGCCACCGCCGCTTTGAAACCGTAATCATAGGCCAGGGTCCGGGCCGAACCGTATTTCAGCGCATTTTGCAGCGTCAGCGTTATCTGCTGATCGTCGAGGGAGTTCAGCATGTCGTCCTGGCGGGCATCCTTGTCGGGCCTGGTATCGTCGTAAAGAAACTGGCCCGTCCGGGATTGAATCGTCCGGATGATCTTGAGTTTACGATGGACCCCGCCGTTGCCGAGGATCTGGTAGAGCGAGGCGATGTCCCCGAGCGTCATCGGATCGGGATTGAACATGTTCGGCTTGTCCTCCGGGATGCGCGCTTGTTCCAGCCCCGCTTTCCGGAACCAGTCGCTCACCGAGCGCGCGTGCAATTGCAAGCCGACCCGCGTCGCGGCCGATTTATTGCCCAACGCCAGGGCGTCCTGCACGGAAAGAAACCGCTTGCTCAGGTCAACCAGCGGATTGCCCAGCCCGAGGTCGGCCTGCGCCGCGGGAACCGTGGGATCGATGTAGGAAGCGTTGATCATCGATGCCGGGTGCAGGTCGAGCCGGTCGAAAGCCAGTGCATAGAGAAGCGGTTGAAGCAGCGCGCCATTCTCACGGCGGGCCATGGAAATATGATCGTACTGGTTCCTGGAAAAATCGCGTCCGCCCACCCAGGCCTGCACGCGTCCTGTGGCGAGATCCACAACCAGCGCCGCGCCCTGAAGCGGAGGCCGCGTCTGCGCGGGGGCAGGCGCGCCCGGCACCGTCCCGTCCGGTGGCGCCGACGGCTTTTCCAAGCCCTCCAATTGGAGATTGAGCTGGCTCTCGATGGCGCGTTGCAAATGCATGTCGATGTTGGTGCGCACGGTCAGGCCCTGGGGCATTTCCTCCGTGCCTTCGATCGAGAGGATTTGTTCCATCTCCTTCACAGCGGCGGCCATGATGAAGGATTGCGCACCATTCGGCTTCAGCGGCAGGACATGGATCGGCGTTTTGACAAACTTGAGGTACTCGTCGTGCTTGATGTACCCCTGCTCTTCCATCTGCTTAAGCGTGGCATCGCGGCGCATTTTGGCCCTGAACGCGTCGACCAGCGGGGAGGAACTGTTCGGGGCGCGGATGATCCCGGCCAACAGCGCACATTCCGGCACGGTCAACTGGCCGGCCTCCTTGCCGAAATAACCGCGCGACGCAGCCCCGACGCCGAAGTACCCCTTCCCGAAATAAATCCGGTTGAGGTAATAGTTCATGATCTGGTCCTTGGTCAGATGCTGCTCAAGCCGGATTGCGACGAAGGCCTCGACAAATTTCCGTTCCATCGTGCGGGAGAAATCGCCGATGAGGTGCTTGGCCAATTGCTGCTCGATGGTGCTGCCCCCCTGCACACCGCGAGATTTCTTGGAGAGGTTTTCCCGTAAGGCCCGTAAAATGCCCCAATAGTCAATCGCGCCATGCTGGTAAAACCGGCGATCTTCCGCGGCCATCACCGCCTCGCGCATGGCCCGGGGAATTTCCTCGGGCTTGAGGACGATGCGGTCTTCGACAAAAATGCGGCCCAGCTCCTCGTTGTTAACATCGTAAAATGTCGACGTGACGTTGAGGTCATCCAGCTTCTTCAAATCGTAGGTCTCGGCCCGGGCGTAATAGACCAGCGCCTTTTCGTAGGCGAAATAACCCAGGACGCATCCGAGGATAATCCCCGCAACAAAGCCAAGCTGGATGCCGAGCCAGAGCTTGCGCCAAAACGACATCTTCTTCTTCACCGGAGATGCCAGACCTGCCGGACCCGCCTTCGTGCCCCGCTTCGGACCCTCAATCCGACGCGGCTGTCGTAACGTGACAATGGGCGCTTCCCTCTCACCCGTGGGCGCTTTGTTCTCCGCGGCGGGCGGCTTCTTTTCAAGCGCCTCTTTCTCAGTGGCGGGCGTTTTCTTCTCACCTGTGAGCGCTTTGTTCTCTGTGATGGGCCCTTTCTTCTCAGGCGCTTGTTCGGGCCGCTGGTCGACAATGTGGGCGCGAGAAGAAAGGGGTTCGATGCGTTTGGCCACAAGTGCTTATATCATAAACCGGCATTTCCTGCGTCGAAAATTCATTACATCGGGAAAGGGAGAAGAATACAGGAAACCTCACCAAATTACTAAATTTTCCAAATTAACCAAATTGAAGGCAGAAAGCCCAGGATCGGACGGAACGCACCCTCTCTTTATTCATAAAAGTTTAGGAATTTTGTAAATTTGGTCATTCAGAAAGAGTTTACTGCCCTTCACAGGAGCTAAGCTTTTACTCCGTCGACGCGGAAGCCCAACTCTTCGAGCAGGGCATTGACGGCGGCACAGCGGTCACCTTGCAATACGATTTCCTGGCGGTCAAACGAACCGCCGCAGCCGAGCTTGCCCTTCAATTCCTTGGCCAGGTTGGCGATCATGACTGAATTCGCTCCCGGCAACCCGGTAAAACCGGAAATGACCACGACGACTTTGCCGCCGCGGTCTTTTTTCTCCCGGCGCAAGATGAGGCGACCCCGCGAATTTTTTGGGATCACGGGTTTGGGGGCCTTTGCCGTCCTGCCGGGATCGGGCGCTCGCGAAGGCTCTTCCGGTTCCGGTTCGGGAATCGCGGGAATGTTCTTCAGCGCGTCCAACTCGCCGAGCATCGCGAAGGGATTATGCTGTAGCGGTGTGGCCGGACGCGATACGTCCATCTTTTTATGGGATTCCTTGGGGCGGCTCATAGGTGCTGCGCACGGGTCCTACGGACGGCAGTAGTCGTATTCTCTATTCCTAGACAAACTCTATCCAATATAGGTGCCGAATGCTTTGCGGCGCTCGTGGATTTCGCCCTCGCTCAGCTTTTCGAGCCGGCGCAGGCTGAATTCCTCGCAGCAAAACGACGCGACCAATGTGCCCTGGATGACGGCTTCCTTCAAGTTCGCAAACGAGATGTCATCGGTGCGCGCGAGATGCCCGATGAAGCCGCCGGCGAAGCAATCGCCAGCGCCGGTCGGATCGTGGATGTGCTCCAGCGGAAACGCACCTGTGCTGAAAAACTCGCCGTCACGGCCAAAGAGCAGGCAACCGTGCTCGCCCTTTTTCACGGCCACGTACTTGGGCCCCAACGCGGCGATCTTCTTTCCGGCGACGATGAGGTTGTCTTCCTCGACCAGTTGCTTCGCCTCGCTGTCGTTGAGAATGAGCATGTCGACCTCCTTTAATAGTTTGAGCAGATCGGCGCGCGCCATCTCAATCCAAAGGTCCATTGTGTCGGCCACGACGAATTTCGGCTTGCGTACCTGCCCGCAAACGCTCCGCTGCAACGACGGTGCGATGTTGCCGAGCAGGACGTAGGGGATTTCGCGGTACGATTCGGGCAGCTTCGGCTGGAATTTCTCGAAGACGTTCAGCGCGACCGAGAGCGTCTTGCGATTATTCATGTTCATCTCGTATTCGCCCGACCAGCAAAAGGTCTGGCCCGCAGCGACCTCGAGGCCGGTCAGGTCGATCTTACGGTCCGCGAAGAGCTGTTTGTGCTGGAGCGGAAAATCATCGCCCACGACGCCGACCAGGTTGACGGGGCCAAAAAAGCTGGCCGCGACGGCGGCATACGAAGCCGAACCGCCGAGCAGATGGTGATGCTCCGCCGTGGGAGTCTTGATGTGATCGAGCGCAATGGAACCAACAACGAGTACGGGCATCGGAGAAGTTAGAAGAAAGAAGGTGGAAGTGAGAAGGAAGAAATTTGGACTGAGGTTTCACACGGAGGACTAAAGAGCACACGGAGAGGGAAACTTAAGATGCAGTTTTTTTTCTTTCTGGATTCTGTAAACTTCATCTACAAGTTCGCTTAACGTCGTGATCAACCGAAGCCTTTCATCCGAGAGACTAATATTAAAGTCCTTCTCGATGTGAACGGCTAAATCCACAAGTGACAACGAATCAAGGTCATCCATCTTGAGGTCCTCAACAAATTTGTCATCCGGCGCAACTCCAGTAATATCAGCAACTGAGTGTTCCTTGGTGATTTCCCAAAGCTTTCTTGCAATTGCGTGCTTCTCTTCGGGGAAATAGGTGTTGGCAAAAGATTCGGAATTTAGCTGGGGACGTTTTGATAACTCCTCGCGAACTTGAGCGACAACCCGTTCATCACGCTGAAGAACGAATAACCAGTCGCGCAATCGTTCCCAAAAGCTCATTTGCTTAAGGTGTGTCTGTCCAATTTGCTTCCCGACCCTTCGACAATACGCGGGAATATCCTCGCTTTTCAAGAGAGCGGAGACGATGACGACGCGGCGCGCTCCGGAGGCGAGAACCTCGGGCAATGTCGCCTCGTTAATTCCACCGATGCAGAATTGGGGGACGCGAATGGCGGCGCGAACCTGGCCGATCAGCGCCGGGCCAACCGGTACGTAATCAGGCTTGGTCGGCGTGGCGTAGATCGGGCCGACGCCGATGTAATCCGCGCCTTCCTTTTCCGCCGCGATGGCTTGGTCGAGAGCGTGCGTGGATTTTCCCACGATGACTCCGGCTCCGGCCTGCGCACGCGCCTCTGCCACGGAAAGATCGTCCTGGCCGACATGGATTCCGTCCGCACCGATTTCGGGCACAAGTTCGGGATGGTCGTTGAGAATAAATAGCACACCTGCTTCGCGGCCATCGGAGGGAATAATCGCGCGCATTTTTTTGCCCAACTCCGCGATGGCAGATAGCGGAAGCTTCTTCGCCCGGAGCTGAATCAAATCGACTCCGCCAAGGAGAAGTTGTTCGGTGATGTACGGCACGCGGGTGGGCTCCACGTAACCGGTGTCGACGATGGCGTAGAGACGCGCGCGGGCGAGTCGCTGGAGGCGCTGATCGAGATTACTCATGTTCACTATTTTGAAGCCGTCATCCTGAACTGTCGAAGGATGGTTTAGCCACAAAAGAACACAAAGAACGCAAAAAAACGAACTTATCGGAGGATGACGGAATTCTAAAAGAGAGCTTTCTGCAGAAGTCTCTTTCAGGTTGGTTTTGCGTAATCGGTTAGGCGATCTATGGTCTTACTTACGGACTAACATGAAATTCATCGACCTTTCCCACCCGATGCGCGACGGGCAGCCGAGTTTCCCGGGCGATCCGGGCTTCAAAACCACGCCGCACGCCACCATCGAGAAAAGTCGCTGCAACGTCACGCAGCTTTCGATGGGCAGCCACCAGGGCACGCATCTTGATGCGCAATACCATTTCGTCCCGGACGGAAAGCGGATCGACCAGATGCCGCTCGACTGGTTTTACGGCCCGGCCACGTTACTGCGGATTCCGAAGGCCCCGCGCGAGGAAATCACCGTGGCCGACTTCAAGCCCTTTGAAGACCGTATCGTGCCGGGTGCCCGGGTGATTTATGAGACGAGCTGGCACCGGCATTATGGCCAGGCTGACTACTTCACCGATTTTCCGAGCCTGACCCAGGAAGCGGCAGCATGGCTTGCCGGACGACGCATTCGACTGCTTGGCATGGATACGCCGACGCCAAGCCGCGATTATTACGAGGTGCATCATCTTCTCCTGCAAAAGCCGGCGGAGATTGTCGTCGTTGAATCGCTGGCGAACCTCGACGCGTTGCCGGAAAATTTTCTCTTCATCGGGTTTCCTCTTCACTTTGAAGGCGGGGATGGTTCCCCCATTCGCGCTGTTGCCGGAATCGAATAGCGGAAATCGCTTCCTGTCACGCAGGCTCGGGACGACCAGCCATTCGGCGGTTCACTTTAGTCCTCGTTAACAAGACAAAGCGGGCCCCTCATTGTTCGTCGGCAATGAGGGGCCGGCTAATGATTGTAACGTATTTTCCAGCTGGAAATTATCACTGATCAAGCCTGATTCAACCCCCGGGCTATATGCTTCCAACCCGTTGGGACTGCTAAAAACAACCGACCTAGGATTTTGCAGACGGTTTGTTGACGGGATGGTCCGCGCCGTAGTGCGCCCGGCTAATGACAGGCGCGTCCCGCCCCGTGCCGCGCGTTCCGCCAGTCCCCTTCTTCGACTCTTCGTGATAAACTTCTTCGACGTTCACGCTCCAGACATCATGCCTGGTACCGGTGGCGATATTTTCCGCCGTGAGCATGGCGGTGTACATGGAATGGTCCTGGTTGTTGTAGCGATGCATTCCGTTTCGTCCCACGGGATACACATTGGGTACGGCAGTCTTCATCCATTCAACAATTGTCGCCACGTTGGCCTTGTAATGTTCATCGTAAAAGGGGTAGGCCTTCGGCATACGCACGACATAACCGGCTTCCACCTTGGATGCCTCGACCAGGCCGAGAATCTCAAGCTCGCGTTTGCCCTGCTCGACAAGTTCCGCGTCGGGTTTGTTCCAAGTCTTGTCGCCCTCGAAGACGAAAAACTCGAGCCCCAGACAGGTGCGGCCTTCCTTCACGAGGTAGGGCGACCACGAGCCAAAATTCTGGATGCGACCGACCTGGACTTCCTTCGCATGCACGTAGATCCAGTTGTCGGGAAAGCTGTATTTTTCCGGCACGACGAGGGCGACCGTGATGAAGTCCCGGTAACGAAGATCGTCGGCCGCTTGAAATATCTCCCCGGGCGCGGGCGGGTCCATCGCCTTCAATAACTGCGAGATCGGCATCGACGAGACGAGGTGGTCGCACGGATATTCGGTCCTGGCGCCCTCCCTGTCCTGAGTGATCACCGCAACGGCCTTGCCGTTTTCGCGCCGAATGCTGACGACCCGGCTGTTCATGACCACCTGACAACCACGCGCCTTGACCAGTTCAGTGCACTTCTCCCACATCATGCCGGGGCCGAATTTTGGATATTGGAACTCCTCAATGAGCGAGGTGATATTTTTCTGGTTCCGCCTGGGCAGCAGTGCATTCAACACGGCGTTGGAAAGCGAAAGATTCTTGATTCGCTGCGCAGCGAAATCGGCGGGCAATTTATTGACCGGCACGCCCCACAACTTCTCATTGTAGGTCTTGAAGAAGTGTTTGTAGAGCCGCCAGCCGAACCGCGACACGATCCAGCCCTCGAGTGTTGCCTCGTCCCCGGGGGGATTGATGCGAGCCCAAGCATAAGACATGATGCAGAGAAAAGCCTCCCAGAGGCCGAGATTCGTCAGGGCATTCCATGCCTTCAGCGGATAATCGTAGTACTTGCCATTGTAATAAATCCGGCTCATGCGCGGGCGCAGCATGAAGTCTTCATCGGGCAGGATTTCATGCCACAGGGCCTCCACTTCCTTGACCTTGGTGAAGAAGCGATGACCGCCGATATCGAAACGCCAGCCATCGCGTTCGACCGTCCGGCTGATGCCGCCGACAATCGAATCGGACTCCAGAATTGTGGACGGAATGTCGTATCGGGTGCTCAGCATGTAGGCTGCAGTGAGTCCGGCAGGCCCTGCACCGATAATAACGACGCGTGCTTTGGACATGGAGCGGTGAGTTGTAAGAGATTCAGCGATACGTTGCAAGCGAAGCTTAACTTTTGAGCTATTAAAACAGATATCGGGTTTTGGTAACAAATTTTGAAGGGTTAGGGAAACGCTGATTTAATCAGACCGTTTATTTTGATAGAGTGGGGCATGGAGCAACAGATCAGTTTTGCACAGGCGGAATACGCGGACAAAAAGAAAATCACGCGGCGGGAACGCTTTC
>Ga0182030_10016926_pt1 | contig 14131 bp, 11 predicted proteins | sample 812S3MmetaG_FD_121299 | JGI IMG/M metagenome (GOLD analysis project Ga0182030, IMG submission 121299) | Permafrost microbial communities from Stordalen Mire, Sweden - 812S3M metaG (Illumina Assembly) | ecosystem: Environmental > Terrestrial > Soil > Wetlands > Permafrost | place: Sweden...
CCCATCGATCGCCGTCCTGCAGCAGCAGCGCCCGGTTGAAATGTGCCATCGCATCGCCTTCATCGAGGGCAATCGCGCAGTCGTAGCTCGCGAGCGCCGCGGCGGCGAGGCCGAGACTCTGTTGCACCGTGCCCCGATTGCAGTATGCGTGGGCGTAATCCGGCTTCAACTCGATGGCCCGGTCGTAGGCAGCGATCGCGGTGTCGAGCAGCCCCAGGTTCTTGAGGGAGTTGCCGCGCTTGTAGTGCGGCTCGGGCCGGCCGGGATCCAGCGCGATGGCCTGGTCGTACAGTCGAACGGCGCGTTCGAAATCCCGGCTGGCCGCGGCCGCGGCGGCCTCTGCGCACAACGTGTCGACGGCCGCGTCCGCGGCGCCGGCAACCGGTTTGCGTTTGAGCATCCTGCCGAAGATCGATGGCATGGTCGGCAGTGTAGCAAAATCGGTCATCGCCGAGTCCGCGTGCCGGCAGCGGTTTGCTAGACTCGCCGCATGCCGTCCCGGATCTTCAGCCTTTTCAAAAGGAATGCGACTCAAAATCCCGGCGCACCACGGCGCGATTTCGCAGGGCTCGTGGCGGCCGCCGATGCGGCCGTAGGCAACGGCGATGCGGCGACGGCGGTGGGATTGTATTCGGCGTTCATCGAGGACGAGCCTGCCCATGCCCCGGCGCGCTACAAGCGCGCGAACGTGCTGAACGGAGTCGGACAATGGGAGGCGGCCCTGGTCGACTACGATGGGGCCATCGCGCTCGACCCCGGGTACGCCGTTGCATTTTGCAATCGCGGCTCGGTATTGGTACGCCTGGGCCGCTGGGAAGACGCGTTGCAGAGCTTCGATCGTGCGATAGAGATCAATCCCGGCGATTTTCTCGCCTACTCGAACCGGGCCGCCGCACTCCGGGCCCTGTGCCGCGTCGAGGACGCGCTCGTCGATTACGACCGGGCGCTCGCGCTGAAGCGCGATCACCTCGAGGCACTCGTGAACAGGGGAAATCTGCTTCAGGAAATGCAGCGCCATGATGCGGCGCTCGCGAGCTACGACGCGGCCCTGCTGATCAATCCGGCCAGTCCCGAGTGTCATTTCAACCGCGGAACCGTGCTCCAAACGCTGCAGCATCACGAGCAAGCCGTTGCGAGCTTCGACCGGGCGCTCGAGCTTCAGCCCTCGAGCGCCGAGACGTTCAGGTGCCGGGGTTTCTCTCTTCTGACTCTCGGCCGGATCGAGGAGGCCGTCTCGAGCTTCGACCGGGTCATGGCTCTCGATCCGGACTACCCCTACCTCATCGGCATGCGCCGCCATGCGCGGATGCAGATCTTCGACTGGTCGGAGTTCGATGACGATTTGACGCAGATCACTCGGGGACTTCTGGCCGGCCGGAAGGTTTGTCTGCCTTTCCCGCTGCTGGCGCTGGTAGATTCACCTGAACTGCACCGGCTCGCCGCCGACCTCTACGTCCGCGACCAATGCGCCCCCTCCGCAGCGCTGCCCTCGATGTCACGACGGCCGCGCAGCGACAAAATCCGGATCGCCTATATATCGGCCGACTTTCGCGATCACCCGGTATCGCTGCTCACCGCGGGACTGTTCGAGTCCCATGACCGCTCCAAATTCGAAATCATCGCATTGGCGTATGGCGGTGAGGCGCACGATCCGGTGCGCACTCGTCTCGAGGGCGCCTTCGACCGGTTCATCGACGTAAGCGCGATGTCCGACGCGGAGACGGCGTCGCTCGCACGGGAACTCGGCGTGGACATCGCGGTGGATCTCACCGGATTCACGGGCGCGAACCGGACCAAAATCTTCGCACTGCGTGCGGCGCCGATCCAGTTGAGCTACATCGGGTACCTCGGGACGATGGGCGCGCCGTACATGGATTATCTGCTGGCGGACGCCACGGTCATTCCCGATGAGGAGCGGCCGCACTACGTGGAGCGGATCGTCCGCCTGCCGAGCTATCAGGTGAACGACTCGCAGCGCGGCGCCGCCGACGCGAGAGTGTTCACGCGCGCTGAGCTCGGGCTTCCAGCCGACGGCTTCGTCTTCTCCTGCTTCAATTCCAACTACAAGATCACGCCCGCCACGTTTGCGGTATGGATGCGCATTTTGAAGCGGGTCGAAGGCAGCCTGCTGTTCCTCTATGCGCCGAATTCCGCCGCGCAGCGCAACCTGCTCGGGGCGACGGACCGACACGGCATCGATGCGGGGCGCATCGTCTTCGGGACCCGTCTCGGCTTCCGCGACTACCTGGCGCGATTCCGAGCCATGGACCTCTTCCTGGATACGCTGCCGTACAACGCGGGCACCACGGCAGCCGATGCGTTATGGGGCGGACTGCCGGTCCTGACCTGCATGGGACGCGGATTTGCCGGCAGGGTCGCGGCGAGCCTGCTCCGGGCGGTGGATCTGCCCGAACTCGTCACGGCGACGCCCGGGCAGTACGAGGATCTGGCCGTTCATCTTGCGACGCATCCGCACGAACTGTCGCGGCTCAAAGAGTCGTTGTCGAGGGGTCGGGCGAGCGCGCCCTTGTTCGACACCGCACGATTTGCGCGCAACCTCGAGCGGGCCTACACGCAGATCTACGAACGCCACCAGGCGCATCTGCCGCCCGCGGACATTGATCTGTGACCGTCGTGGCACAAGCGGCCGCAGCGCGCCGGTTAACGCGGGGTCGGCTCAAGGGCGCGGGGAAGATCCCGGGCCACGCGCTCGAACACCTCCCTCCAGTCCCCGATGCGGGATTGCCGATAGAGCGTCGCGGTCGGATACCACGGGCTGTCGTTGCGGTCGAGCAGCCAGCGCCAGTCGGGATTGAAGGACAATAAGATCCACGTGGGTCTGCCCAAGGCGGCGCTCAAATGAGCGACGCTCGTGTCCACGCTCACGACCAGATCCAGGCATTCGCACAGCGCGGCCGTGTCGCTGAAGTCCCGCAGATGGTCGCCGAACCTCGCGATCCAGGGATTGGCGTCCAAAATTTCCTGATCGCGCGGCCGGACCTGGGTTTGCAGGCAGATGTAATCGAAGTCCCGGGGTAGATGCGCGATCCAGTCCGCGAGCCCGACGCTGCGATTCCGGTCGTTGCCATGCCGGGGGTTGCCACTCCAGGCGATACCGATGCGCGGGCGGACGCGATTCCCCAACCGCGTCCGCCACGCCGCCGTCTTGACCGGATCGCTCGTCAGGTAACCCCGACCCGCCGGGATGCTGTCGATCGTCGTGCCGAGGGCGCCCGGGAGGCTCAACAGCGGGCAGCGAAAATCGGCGTCCGGCGGCGGTGTGCCGGTCTCGATCAGCCGGGCCGCTCCGCCCAGGCCCGACAGCAGCGTCACCAGCGGCCGGTCCACCACGAAGACCACACGGGCACCCCGGTCGGCCACCGGCCGGATGAAGCGGCTGAATTGAATCGTATCGCCGAGCCCCTGTTCGCTGTGCACCAGCAGGGTCTTTCCCGCGATGGGTTCCGTTCCCAGCCAGACGGGCCGCTCGGCGGCCGGCACCTCGCCCATGGACAATCGCGCCGCGTTCTTCCAGCGCGATTCGTAAGCCGGCCATCCGCGCTGATAATCCCCGCTCAACAGCAGGGCGAGCGCCCGGTTGTATTGCGCTTCCGCAAACTCCGGTTGCAGGGCGAGCGCGCGGTCGAACGCGGCGAGCGCCTCCGGGAGCCGGTTGAGTTCCAACAGTCCGCGGCCGCACCCACAGTGTCCGTCCGCAAAGTCAGGCTGGAGCCGGACCGCATGGGCGTGGTTCTCGAGCGCCTCGTCCCAGCGGTCCATCCTGCCGAGCAAGTTGCCGCGGTTGAAGTAGCCTCGGGCCTCGCCCGGTTGCAGCGTGATCGCCCGGTCGTACGCGGTGAGCGACTCCGCGCTGCGCCCAAGCTCCTCGAGAACGACCCCGCGGTTCAACTGTGCCTCTGCGTAGTCGGGCTTCGCGGCAATGGCGAGGTCGTAGCCGGCCAGGGCCGCCTCCCACTCCTTCAGTCCGCGGAGAACTCCGGCGCGGTTGAAATGAGCCTGATGCAATTCCGGAAACACCGCTATTGCCCGGTCATAACTCGCGATCGCCGCCTGTGGCTGGTGGGTGCGCTCGAGCAGGACTCCCAGGTTGTAATGCGCCTCGGCATGATCCGGTCGCAGGTTGACCGCTTCCCGGTAGCTCGCCGATGCGGCCTCCAGACGCTGCATCTCCCGCAGTACATTGCCGCGTTGAAACCAGGTCTGATACAGGCGCGGATCGAGGGCGAGCGCCCGGTCGTAGCTCGCGAGCGCGGCATCCCACCGCAGAAGGGCCTGCAGCGCCGATCCGAGGTTGGTGTGCGCAAAGGCGTCCGTGGGATCGAGTGCGATGGCGTGATCGTAGCTCTCGAGAGCGGCACCCGGCATGGCAAGCGCCTGCTGCACGGCGCCGCGATTGCACCAGGCATGCGCATAGTCCTGCCGGCAACGGATGGCATGCTCGTAGCTCTCGAGCGCTGCCGGCAGTTGGCCGAGGTTCCGCTGCGAGTTGCCGCGCTTGAAATACGCTTCCGCATGATCCGGGCACAGCGCAAGCACGCGGTCGTACAAAGCGATTGATCCGGCAAAATCCTGACCTTCGTAGGCGCGGGTGGCCGCGGCGTACAGTCCTTCCGCCGACGGTGCGGCGGGCGGTGAAGCGCCGGAGGCGTACGCCGGCGCCGCGGCACGGGACTTTCGGACCGCGTCCTCGAGGTGGCGCTCGAGCGCGCGCACGGGAGCCAGGTCTCGAAAGAGCCTGCCGCGCCGTTCGATGATCAGCGCACGAAGTTTCTTGAGCTTGCGCGGGTCGCCCGCGAGGTCGACCGCTTTGCTGACGAACTCCTCCGGCGTCGTTGCAATCAACTCCGGCAGGTCGAGCTGGCGCATGATGGCGCTCGCCAGCCTGCCGCGCATGAATTCGCCCTCGTAAGCCAACACCGGCAGGTCGCATTCGATCCCCTGCAGAGCCGTGTTGAATCCGGAGAATCCGAGCGTGTCCAGCATGAGCGCGGAACGGCGCATCAGGCCGAAGAAGCGCGGCCGGTCGAGCATGGGTATCAGGCTCACGTGGGCGTCGAAATCGACGCCGCCCCGGTCGAAGGCCGCGCGCAGCCGTGCCTCCAGGCTTGCATCCATCGTTTCACTGCGGCTGCGGAAGAAGACCAGCCGTCCGCCGCTGCGCCAGCGCAGCATCGTCTTTTTCAGTTGCCGGGCGATTCCCACCCACACGTCGTCGAAGAGCGGCGAGTACTTGAAGGGTGACCCGGGGCACAGCAGCAGCGGCTCTCTGGCCGGCAGCTTCAACGCCCGCATGTTGGGTGCGAGTCTCACCGGTGCCAGCGGTTCCACGTACACGCCCAGGTTGGGCAGCCGCACGAGCGTTTCGCTATAGTTGCGCTGGGCGTTCTCCGGTTCCAGGGCGTCCGCGGAAATATAAAGATCCATGTGCGGCAGGCCCGTGGTCTCGGGATGCCCCCACGTGGCTGCCTGCAGGGGAGCGAGACGCAGCGCGGCCAACTGCAGCGTCAATGGTTCCATGCCGATTTCCGGATAGATCAGCACGTCGAGGTCGCTGTTTCCGATGGCCCCCGCCCAGGCTGTCAGGTTCGTCGGTTGATCCTCGAAGCGGTCCACGGATGTCCGCGCGCTTTCCGTCTCCAGATCCGACGTGTTCTTCAATTGAAACAGATGAATCTCGAATTTGGTGCGGTCGAGGTTGCTGACCCAGCCCTTGGTGATCGCAGTCCAGACCGAATGATCGCTGATGTGGGCGGAGGCGATGCCGATGCGGATCTTTTGCCCGGGCCGCGATGCGCGCACGGAGGCGCCGCCGACAGAGGGCAGCGTGGACATGAAGATTGCGCACAGCGCGCCGTGCCGCACCAACAGGTCCCGATTGCTGAACGGCTGATAGGCGAGGTAAAACGGCATGCCGATGCCCACGGCGCTGAACGGCTCATGGAGGGTCTCCGGCTGCTGTTCCTCGTACCAGGCGGCGACTTCGTCCATGGCGCGCGCAAAGGCGCTCCGTGACTCCATGACGTCGGCCACGCTCGTCGAAATGGCCTTCAACCGGGCGAGCGCTGCCGCCCAGCGGATCGCCAGGTTGCGGTCGTCCAGCAGCATCGCCCGCTGGAGTTGTTCGATCGCCTCGTCATGCAGGCCACAGGCGAGCAGGGCGCCGGCGAAACCGGTGAGCGTCTGGGCGGTCGGCGTGCCGACCGACAGGGCGCGCCGATAGGTTGCGACCGACTCGGACACCTTGCCGACGTCGAATTGTGCGGTTGCCAGGGCGGCCATGGCGGTCGGCGAATCAGGGTGTAATGACAGGGCGCGGTCGGCGCATTCGCGCGCCCGGGCATGTTGACCGATGGCGTTCAACACCACCGCGAGATTCGCCCAGCCCTCGGCCTGATCCGGCTTTGCCCGGGTCGCGGCCTCGAACAAGTCGGCGGCCTCGCGGGCGCTTCCGTATTTGATCAGACAGGCACCGAGCAGGTTGCTGACCGCGTAGGAGCCGGGGTCCGCCAGAAGCGCCCGGCGCAGCAACGGGATCGCCTCGACGTAGCGTCCCAGATTGTGGAGCGCGGTTGCCGCATTGATGAGGGCCGACGCGGATTGAGGCTGAAGTTCGAGGGCACGATCGAGCCAGGGAAGTGCGGCCTGAGGCTTGCCGTCCCGCAAAAAGCTCGTCCCGAGATTGCCCATGGCCGAGGCGTCGTCGGGATTGAGTGCCAGGGCGCTCAGGATCAGGGATTGGGCGTCTGCAAAACGGTCCTGCTGAAGTGCGACCACGCCGAGCAGATGCGTGGCATCGAAATGTTGCGGCGATGCTGCGAGAACGGACCGATACAGCGCCGCGGCTTCGTCGAGGCTGCCGGCCTGCTGCAAGGCGGCGCCCCGGGCGAGCAGTTGATCAACCGGGCCGGCGGAATCCTGCCGCGGCCCCGGCTCAGCGTTCATCGCGGCCGAGCCTCGCCGGCCGCTTTCCAACGCTGCGTCGACGGGTCATGTCAAGGGATGGCTTTGCCGTATGCGGCCTGAATCCGCCGCAACAGATCCATCGAAAACGACTGGATGAAGGGCTTGGGGTATCCGTGTGCATCCATGCCTTCGCGAACCCGTGCCGCCAGCCGCGCCTTCTTGTAGATGTTGAGGCGCGTTGCCTTGCAGAATGCCTGCGTCTGCTGCTCGATCTGCTTGTTGAGCTTGTCGGCCCGCTGCGCGATGTTGCGGGCGGAGGGATCGTGGCCGGCGGGCAGGGCATTCTTGACTTCGCCGACGATCCAGTCCGCGAATCTATCGACCTCGGTCGTATCGAAGAATTTGCCAAGCACGGTGACTAGCCCTCGGTGGGTCGCGACGACCCGATGCGATGAAAACGGCAGCGGAGTGCCAGAATAATTGTTCGTTTCAGGAATACTGTGATGCAGCCACGCTTTTCGATCGTTCTCGGGCGGAGCGAGGCGAGTTTAGCCCACAGCGGTCGCATTTGTCCCCGGGGTCTCGCAGAATGCAGCAGCAGGCGCCGCGCGACGCGGCCGATCATGGGAGAGACTCGATGAAGGCGGCGGTATTCAAGGCATTGGGACAGCCACTGAGCGTGGAGAACGTACCGGACCCCGTCCCGGGTCCTCACGAGGTGCTGATCAAGGTGGGCCGGTGCGGCATCTGCGGGACCGATCTGCACATCACGGAGGACGCAATCTTCGGCGCGCCGGCGGGCATGGTGCTCGGGCACGAATTCGCGGGTGAGATCGTCGACACCGGCCCCGGGGTCGGCGGCCTGCACAAGGGTGATCGGGTGGCCGTGCTGCCGGTGCGCAGCTGCGGCCGATGTGCCTGCTGCTTGTCCGGCAGGCCGGCGCTTTGCGCGGAAATGAAAATCACCGGCGGCGGCTACGCGGAGTACACCGTGGCGCACGAGGCGCAGTGCGTGAAGCTGCCCTCGACGGTGTCGGTCGCCGACGGGGCTCTGGTCGAACCCCTGGCGGTGGGTCTGCACGGTGCCCATGCGGCGGCGATCGGAGCCGGATCACGCGTGCTGGTGATCGGCGCGGGGCCGATCGGGTTGGCGGCCGCCTTCTGGGCGCGACGCCTCGGCGCCGTGCAGGTCGCAGTGACCGCGTCGTCCACGCGGCGCGAGGCGCTCGCCTACGAGATGGGGGCCACCGCCTTCGTCGGGCCGTCGGCGTCCTTGGGCGAGGACGTCAACAAGGCCTTGCGCGGGCCGCCTGACGTCGTCTTCGAGGCCGTGGGCAAGCCGGGGTTGCTCGCGACTGCGGTCGAACTCGTCCGGTCCCGGGGCACGGTGGTGCTGCTCGGGCTGTGCACCGTTACCGACACCTTCAATCCCTTTCTGACCATGGTCAAGGAGGTGCGAATTCAACCGTCCATGCTCTACGACCTGCATGAGTTCGAGGCGGCGGCCGATGTGCTCGACGGATACGCGGAAACCCCCCGCTCGATGGTGACCGAGACCGTGCCGTTGTCGGGACTGCCGGCGGCCTTCGAAGCGCTGCGCCACCGGACCACGCAGTGCAAGACGCTGATCGACCTCTGGGGCGGCTGAAGCGTCGACCGGGGGGGCCGGCGCCGCGCGCGGGCATGCTAAATTAGCGGGCCTTGCTGGAGGGGAGCCCGCCGATGGGTAGGATCGACCGCATCACAGATCGTCTGGCCATCGCCCGGCTCAACAGCGATTTTGGCCATGCGCTGGACCGCGGCGGGGTCGAGGACTTCGTGGCGCTGTTTCTGGACGATGCCGTGTATACGCACGGCCGCCGGGTGCTGCGCGGTCACGCGGAACTGCGTCATTTCTTCCTCGACCGGCGGGCCGCCGGGCAACGGACCTCACGTCACGTGACCTCGGATCTGCGCGTCGACTTCGAAGCGGACGACCGCGCCCGAGGCATCAGCATCTGCACCACCTATTCGGCCCCCGGTGCCGCGCCCATCGACTCGGCGTCGCCCGCCGTGGTGGCCGACTTCGAGGACGTGTACCGCCTCGCCGCAGGCCGGTGGCGGTTTGCGGAGCGGCAGGTAATTCCCCAGTTTCGCCACGCGGTCCCGCGTTGAACATGGACGTCCTTCCGAGTGTGCCGGCGGCGCCGCGCTTCGATCTCGATGAGCCGGGCACTTTTCTCTACACCGGTGCCGCATCATCGCGCGGGTACGAGCTCAACCGCTGTGCGCTCACGCTGCGCAGCGCGTCGGCGCGCGGGCAATTTCTGGCCGATGAGACCGCCTACCTGAAGCGCTTCGGGCTGTCCGACGAGGTCTGTGCGCAGGTGCGCGCGCGCGACTGGACCGCGCTGCTCAAGGCCGGGGGGCATCTGCTGGCGCTGCTCAAGATCGCGGCAACCGTCGGGGAGAATTTGTTTCACATCGGCGCGCACAGCGTGGGTACGGACGCCCGGACGTTGTATGCCGCTTGTCCGCGCCGCGTACGCGGCCTCGGGGACTTAGGTGGCTGAGGTCGTCGGCGGCATCGGCATTTCGCATACGCCGTCCATGGGGCTGGAATACGACCTCGGCATGAGCGGCGCCTTCAAACCGGAGTGGCAGATCTGGTACGACGGGGTGCAGCCGGTCAAGGCCTGGCTCGAGGCGTTGCGGCCGGACCGGTTGGTGGTCGTTTACAACGATCACCTGAATCACTTTCAATTCGACGCCTACCCGACGCTGGCGCTCGGAGTGGCCGCGTCGTTCCGGCAGGCGGACGAAGGCTGGGGGCTGCGTGATTTTCCGCCGCTCCCGGGCGACATCGACTTCGGCTGGCATGTCGCGACCTCCCTGGTCCGCGGTGAGTTCGACCTGACGGTGTGTCAGGAACTCAGCATCGATCACGGCGTCTACTCGTGGTTTCCCTACCTGTTCGATCTGCCGTGGAGGCTGCCGATCACGCCCATCGCCGTCAACATGGTGCGACATCCGATTCCGACCTCGCGGCGGCTATACCGGCTGGGAGCGGCGTTGCGGCAGGCGGTTGCGAGCTGGCCCGCCCCGGAGCGCGTGCTGGTCGTTGCGACGGGGGGCATGTCGCATCAAATCAGCGGCGCGCGTTTCGGCATGGCGAACGAGGAACTCGACCGGTATTTCCTGCGGCACCTGCGCGAGCGCTGCGACAGCCTGGTGGACATCCCGCAGGAAACCCTGATGCGGCTCGGCGGCACCGAAGCCGCCGAACTCGCGATCTGGTTCGCCATGCGGGGCGCCCTGTCGCCCGCTGTGAGGGAGGTGTACGCCTTCCATACCTTCCCGAAAATCACGGGCTGCGGCGTCATCGCCTTCGAGGAGGCCGGGCCGTGACTTGCGCAACGCTCGAGTATTGCGCCGTGGAGGGCGGCCGTCTGGCGTATGAGGATCTGGGCGACGGCCCGCCGCTCATCCTGCTGCATGGCTTCAGCTTCGATCACCATGCCTGGGATCGTCAGGTTGGCCGCCTCGCGGCGGTACATCGCGTGATCCGCTACGATCTGCGGGGTTTCGGCAGATCGTCGATTCCCACCGGCGAGTACGGGCACGGGGAGGACCTGGGAGAACTGATCAGTCATCTCGGCATCGTCGATCCCGTCCTCGTGGGTTTGTCGCTCGGTGCCAACGTGGCGCTGGCCTATGCGCTGGATCACCCCGGCGGGGTGCGCGGACTGGTGCTGGCCTCGCCGGGACTGCCGGGATTCTTCTGGGATGAGGTGCGTCCACCGGACGCGGCGGCCGCTCACGCGCGACTTCACGGCGTCGACAGCGCCCGGGAGTTCTGGCTCGACTCTGCGTTGTTCGCACCGCTGCGCCGCGATCCAACCTTGTTCGCGCCGCTTGCACGCATGGTCGGCCGCTACCACGGCTGGCATTGGCGTCATCCGAATCCCGTGCGAATGCCGCCGGTGTTGGAGCGCCTGCCGCGCTGTGACGTGCCTGCGCTCATCCTCTCGGGTGACCTGGATGTCGCCGGCTACCGGCGCATCGCGGCGAAGCTCGGGTCGGAAATGGCGGCGTCCCGCGTGCTGCGGTTTCCCGATGCAGGCCATGTGCTCAACGATGAGGCCGACCTGGCGTTCGTGACGGCAGTCATCGAGTTTGCCCGGGCGCCCGGCGGCGACCCACCCACCAACACCCGACGAGGTTCCAGCGATGAAACTGGCGAGCTTTCAACTAGAGGGTCGTGATCGCATCGGCATGGCCGTGGATGAATCCTCGATCGCGGATCTGTCGGCGATCCTGGAGCGTGCGGGTCCGCGTGCCCCGCGCACCGTTCTCGAATTGATCGAGGCCGGGCCCGCCGCATGGGACGAGGTGCGGCGCGCGGTGGCGGGAATCGCGCACGGCGGAGCGGTCGTGTATCTTTCCGCCGACATCGTGTGGCAGGCCCCGGTGCGGCGCCCATCGAAGATTTGCTGTATCGCGCTCAACAACAGCGCCAACGCGGACCGGATCATGACCGGACCGAAACATCCCGCGATGTTCGTCAAACCGGCAAGCGCACTCGTGGGGCATCTCGAGCCGATCGTCTGCAAGCCGCATTACGGGCGGACCCATCCCGAGCCGGAGCTGGCCGTCGTGATCGGCAAACGGGCGAAGGACGTGAGCGCGCGGGACGCCTATGAGCATGTCTTCGGCTATACGATCCACAATGACATCACGTCGCCGACCATGCGCGCGGAAGACACCTTCCATTATCGCGCCATTCATCCGGCGCCCGACGATCCCAGCGCGGTCACGTACGTCGACACCTGGGTGAGCTATCCGGGGCGCTACAAATGCTCGGACACGTTCGCGTGCATGGGTCCGTGGCTGGTCACGGCCGATGAGATCCCGCATCCACATGATCTGACCGTCACCTGCTCGCATCAGGGCCGTGAAATCACGTCCGACAACACCGCGAATCTCTTCTACAAGATTCCCGAGGTGATCCAGTTCCTCTCCGGCTACATGACGCTGCTGCCCGGCGACATCATTTCCATGGGGACCGCGCTCAACCAGTCGGCGCGCGGCGGTGCCGTGCAGAACATCGACCTGAACAAGCTCGGCGGTCCGGTGTCGGTCGCCATCGAGGGTCTCGGAACTCTGACGAACCCCGTAAGCCGCGAGCCGTCGGCGTGACGCGCGCGAACCTCTCGGATGCCGCGTTGGCGCGGCTCGCCGCCCGGGTGGGAAGCCGCCTGCACAGCGAAAACCGCCAAGTGGCGACCGCGGAATCGTGCACCGGGGGCTGGATCGCCAAGTGCATGACCGACATCGACGGCAGTTCCCAGTGGTTCACCGAAGGTTTCGTGACCTACAGCAACGAGGCGAAGACCCGCGCCCTCGGGGTGCCGCTTGCCGCCTTGAAGCGCTCGGGCGCCGTGAGCGAGGCGGTTGCGCGTGCGATGGCACTCGGAGCGCTCCGACGCGCCGGAGCGCAGGCGGCGGTCGCCGTGACCGGAATCGCGGGACCGGGCGGCGCGGTGCCCGGCAAACCGGTGGGCACCGTCTGGACCGCGTGGGCATCGCGCCGCGGCCGCCAGGTGACGGTGACGACCCGGCTGCAGCGCTTCACCGGCGACCGGGAGACCGTTCGCCGCAAGACCGTTCGCAGCGCTCTGGCCGGACTGCTCCTCGCATGACCGCCGACGCCGCTGGTCCCCCGCCCGACACGCTGCGCCTGTTCTTCGCCGCGCTGCCCGATTCGGCGGCGGCCGAACAGTTTGGCGCCGCGGTTCGGGCTTTGCCGTCGACTCCGGGAGCGCGGCTCGTGCCGGCTGGCAACCGCCATCTGACGGTGGCGTTCGTCGGTGCAGTTCCGGCGTCGCAGCTGCCGGAGCTCGTGGCGATCGGCCACTCCCAGCGGGCGGCGGCCTTCTCGCTGCGCTTCGACGTCTACGAGTATTGGCCGAAACCCGAAGTGGTCGTGGCGGCGGCGCGTGTGGTGCCCCCGGCGCTGGCACGACTGTGGGAGCAGTTGCACCGCGATTTGGCCGCGCTCCACTACGCCCTGACTCCGAAGCGCCTCCGTCCTCATGTAACCCTGGCGAGGAAGGTGGCGCAAGCACCTGTGTTGCAAGCGATGTCACCGTTCGATTGGCGGGTGGAGGCGCTCAGTCTCCTGCGCTCGGACACGAGCGGCGTGGAGTCGGTCTATACAGTAGTGGACACCTGGCCACTACTGTATGACGCTGAAAAACAGTAGGAAACTCTGTGATTTCGGTGCATATGAGATGAGCGGACGGCGTTGGATATGAAATAATGGCGCCACACTTCGTTGAGGAATCGCCATGGAAGATAATCGCAAGAAAGCTCTCGCCGCTGCGTTGAGCCAGATCGAAAAGCAATTTGGAAAAGGCTCCGTGATGCGCCTGGGCGACGCAGGCGCCACGTATGAAGTCGAATCCATTCCAACAGGTTCGTTGGGACTCGACATCGCCCTCGGCGTCGGCGGCATTCCACGCGGGCGGGTGATCGAAATCTTCGGGCCCGAGTCCTCAGGCAAAACGACGCTCACGCTGGCGATCATCGCCTCGGCGCAGCGCAACGGCGGCACCGCGGCATTCGTCGATGCCGAGCACGCTCTCGATCCCGTGTATGCCGAGAAGTTGGGCGTCAAGGTCAACGACCTGCTGGTGTCGCAACCCGACACCGGCGAACAGGCGCTCGAGATCACGGACATGCTCGTACGCTCGGGGGCGGTGGACGTGGTCGTCGTCGATTCCGTCGCGGCGTTGACGCCGAAGGCGGAAATCGAGGGTGAAATGGGCGACTCGCACATGGGCCTGCAGGCGCGCCTGATGTCCCAGGCCCTGCGCAAACTGACCGGCAACATCAAGCGCTCGAACACCATCGTCATTTTCATCAACCAGATCCGCATGAAGATCGGCGTGATGTTCGGCAATCCGGAAACCACGACGGGCGGCAACGCGCTGAAGTTCTACTCCTCGGTGCGCATGGACATCCGCCGCATCGGCGCGATCAAGAACGGCGAGGAAGTGGTGGGTTCCATGACCCGCGTCAAGGTGGTCAAGAACAAGGTGGCGCCGCCGTTCCGCGAGACCGAGTTCGAAATCATGTATGGCACGGGCATCTCGAAGGAAGGTGAACTCATCGAATTGGGCGTCCTGCACAACATGGTCGAAAAGTCGGGCTCCTGGTACAGCTA